>ERZ802824.757-NODE-757-length-17675-cov-34.7018_pt1 | contig 17675 bp, 16 predicted proteins | sample MGYA00345650_ERZ802824 | MGnify/ENA primary metagenome ERZ802824 (study PRJEB30503, sample SAMEA104212361) | marine metagenome | biome: Westerlies Biome; feature: [SRF] surface water layer (ENVO:00010504) within the epipelagic zone...; material: water... | reverse complement strand
CCAAAAGCTGAAAGAAAATGTTTAATTCTCCCCGTGACAATTATTTTATACGGTTCAATTGAGGTAAACTTAATCGTATCTCCAATATTATATGCCCAAAGTCCTGCTGATGTTGAAATGATTAATACATAGTTAACATTTAGCTTAACATATTTAAGGCTTATCCTGTCATAGTCGCCTTTCAAAAAATTTTTTGATTCAATAAACTCATAAAAAATATCATTATTTAAAAGCAGCAAAAGATCTGTTTGATTAGATGAGAAATCATCCTGATAACCAAAAAAACCTTCAGATGCTGGAAATGTTGCCAAGGTGTCTATGTTCTTTCCAAAAAGTTTATCAAATGTTGATCTATATGGTTCATAGCTTACGCCCCCATACACATAAAGTGATAGATCTGGAAAAACCTCACTTATTGTTTTCTTTTCATTAGACACAATTTTTTCAAAATACATTTGAACCCAGGATGGTATTCCAGCTATAATTGTCATTTTTTCTCCAACTGTTTCTTCAATGATTTTATCAACCTTTTCTTCCCAATCATCAATACAATTTGTAGACCATGAAGGCTTTCTGTTGTTTAAGAAAAGTTTTGGAATATAATGGGCGCTAATTCCTGAAAGTCTGCCTAAATAAATTCCGTTTTGTTTGTCTAGCTCAGGACTTCCCTGCAAAAACATATGTTTTCCATTAATAGGCTTGAAGTTTTTTGTTTTTAAAAAATAGTTTAAAAGCGCATCTCTAGCAGAGTTTATATGTGTTTTTATAGACTCCTTGGTTATTGGAATGTATTTTGCTCCGGAAGTTGTTCCACTTGTTTTTGCAAAATAAAGAGGTTGTCCAGGCCATAAAATATTTTTTTCTCCTTCAACAACTCTATCAACATATGGTTTTAATCCTTCATAATCTCTAACTGGAACTCTCTGTTTAAAATCCTCGTAAGATGATATTTTTGAAAACTCATGATCTTGGCCAAAGGTTGTGCTTGATGCAGAGTTAAGAAGTTTATTAAATGTTTTGGACTGCCACTGAATAGGCTGTGAAATCCATTTTTGATTTCTTCTTTTTATCAGTTGAGCAAATAATATTGTGATTATTGTTTTCATTTAGAATTCAATATAACTCTCTGGATCAACAGGCTCTCCTCGATACCATAATTCAAAATGAAGGTGCGGTCCTGTTGTTAACGATCCTGTATTACCTGTAAAGGCTATTATTTCTCCTGTTTCTATTCTATCACCTTGGGTTTTAATGATAGAAGAATTATGCTTATAAATAGATGTTAAGCCGTTTAGGTGCTCTAATATTATTACAAACCCTGTTTCTGATGTCCATTCAGCAAAAACAACAATTCCCTCGCTAATTGAATGAACAGGAGAGTTCTCTGGCATAGCGATGTCAACTCCATAATGCTTACTCTCATAATCAAACCCTGAAGATAATCCTCCTTTTACAGGGGGAAATAAAACTGTTGTAAATCTTTCTCCTTCAAGGTCAAAGGCATTGTATTTATCTTCTTCATCAACTAAAGCCCTCAAGAGGGAGTCGTCTTGGTTTGTTTTAACGATCTCAAGCTCTAATGAATTAGACTCAGTATTTTCAGTGTTTTGATCTAAATCTTCAAAAGAGATGTTGCCGGACAATAAATCTTTTAAGGATTTTATGTATTTGCTTTGGCTTATGTAAAGGCTTTCTAATGAGTCTAATTTCATAGAATTTTCTACTGCATTCTCTCTAAGCTCAATACTGGTATAGCCTCTAAAGTATTCTTTTAGAGGAGTTATATATATTAATATGAAAGATGTTGATAATAATAATAAAAAAGCAAACAACGATGAGGCTGCCAGGTTTATAGATGAAGATGAAAAAAGTTTTCTCTTTTCAAGTGTTTTCTCATTTACTAAAAGAATATGAAACCTCTCAGAAAGTTTATCAATTAGAGTATGTTTTTTCTTTTTTGGCATTAGTGCAAATATATGTATAGTTGAGCATAAGTTATTATCTGTTTAATAAATTCATATTACAAAAAATAATTCTGTAAATTTGTTAAAAGGAACTTAGTTCCATAAATTTTCAAATATGATAGGTGGACCTCAAATTATTTTAATTGTTATCGTTGTTCTTTTACTGTTTGGTGGTAGAAAAATTCCTGAGCTTATGAGAGGGCTTGGTAGTGGTATAAAGGAATTTAAAAAAGCTACTAAGGAAGATGAAGAGCAGGATTCGAAAGAATAATTATTCTAGTTAACAAGCTTCATTGTTGTTATTATCGTGTTTAATTCAAACATGTAGTTTCTTTTGCTTTCAGATGGTGCAAATGAAAATCCTTCTATTACAATATTTCTTTTATTAATCGTGTCTTTGATTATGTAGTTTACGTAAGGTCCTGCCATAAAGTCGTTTTGAACTTCCCATGTTCCCTTTGTAAGAATCGCGTCCATGCTGTTTACTTTTGTTTTATAGTAATATGGCAAATATGCCCTTTCTGTTATCATGTATGAACCTGGGACTCTTCCAGGTACAAAAAGCTCTCCAATTGAATCTCTAATTTTAGGTATTCGTTCTTCTATCTTCCCAAGATCTATATCAAGTGGAAGGGTGTATGCGATAATATTTAAATGTCCCTTGACCACTTTCTTTTCTATCCATGTAAAATTAGCTGTATCTTTTACTGTTTGATATGCATCTGGAAAAGTTAAGGTTATTCCAAATCTTTCTGTAAGCTCCTTATCAGTATTTAAGGATTTTGACATTCTTTTAATTTTTTCAACTCTTTCATTTTCATCAATTGACCTCATCAAAAGACTCTTGTTTTCCTCAAAATAAAAACTCATTACCTCGTCATCTTCTCCTGTTATAATCGCTGCTATTTGTGGTCTTGCCCAAAGGTTTTTTATAAGCTTAAACCCTTGTTCAGTAGTGTCTTTATTAAACACTACTATGTTTCGTCCACTTCTTGCAAAACCACTAAAAATAGAAGGGTCTAAGTGGTATAAATCATATTTTGGCTCGTCAAAAGGAAGTCCTTCGTAAGGTTCTGTTAAAGATGTTTGTACCTGCTTTCCTAAATTTTTTCCCCAGGAGCTTTTGCTCATAACTATAGTTAACGCATTCATATTTCCATTTGATTCTGGCACAAATGCCTGAGAGCTATTTGATTGACAGGCAATAATAAGCGAAGAAAACAATAATGGAAGTATGTTTTTAATAATCATTTGATAAAGCTTTAACTCCAGGCAGAGTTTTGCCTTCTAGACTTTCTAAAAGGGCTCCTCCTCCAGTAGAAATATAGGTAACCCATTCTTTATTTCCAAGCTTTTTTAAGGCAGCTATTGAATCGCCCCCTCCCACTATAACATTGACCCCGTTTTCCTTTGCTTGCTTAAGAGAGATGCATATTGATGTTGTTCCTTTAGAAAACTGTTCTTTTTCAAAAACACCCATTGGCCCATTCCAAAACACTGTATTGCTTGAAAGAATTGTTTGATTAAATTTTTCAATAGAACTAGAGCCTATATCGAGACCCATCCAACCATCTTCTATTTCTCCAGATTTAAAAGTCTTTATCTGATCGTTATTGTCAAAGTCAGTAGAGGCGATAGTGTCATCTGGTAAAACAATCTCTTTTCCTGATTCTTTAGCTATTTTTAATATTTCTTTAGCGTTGGTTAGAAGCTCCTCCTCAAATAACGAGTTGCCTATGTTCCCTCCTTTGGCCTTAATAAAAGTATAAGCCATTCCGCCCCCAATAATAATTTTATCTACTTTCTGAATAAGGTTATATAGTATCTTTAGTTTGCTTGATACTTTAGCCCCTCCCAAAATTGCTAGTACTGGCTTTTTTCCTTTCTCAGCTATTTCATTAATAACTTCAAGTTCTTTTTGTAACAATTTACCAGCAAACTTCTTTCCTTTAAAAAACTTTGCAATAAGTGCCGTCGAGGCATGCTCTCTATGGCTTGTTCCGAAAGCATCATTTACATAAACATCTCCTAGTTTAGAAAGGCTTTCGGCAAAAGTCATATCCCCTTCTATTTCGTTGTCATAAAATCTTAAGTTTTCCATTAAGATAATCTCTCCTGGCTTTAATACTGAAGTAGCCTTTTCTGCATCTATTCCTATACAGTCTTCATGAAACAATACGGGCCTACCCATAATAATAGAGACAGTGTCAACAATATTTTTTAGAGACAGTTTCTTTTCTTTACCTTTTGGTCTTCCAAGGTGAGAAATCAAAACGCATGAGCCACCTAATTCTATAACTGTATTTACTGTGCCTTTACAAGCTTCAATTCTTGTTGTGTCTGTAACTTTGCTGTTTTTGTCTAAGGGAACATTTAAATCAACTCTTATGATAACCCTCTTGTTGCTTAAATCTTGATTCTCTAGGTAAAACATGTTGATATTATTTTGTTGACAAAGATATAATATGCTATATATTTGAGTATGAATTTAGATAGAATTTTAGGTCAAGACCACATTAAAAAAAAGATCTATAGTTCTATTGAAAACAACAAATATCCTCAGTCAAAAATAATTGTTGACAAGGACGGGTATGGCGGTTTAAATTTAGCCGTTGAAATTTCGAAAGAGCTTCTCAAAAAGAATAGCTCCTTTAATGGAGATGTTCTAGATCATCCTGATTTATATTTTTCTTTTCCTTCATTTGCTTCATTAAAAGATAAAGAAAACGTGTATGCTGAGTGGTTGTCTTTTGTTAAACAATATCCCTTTTCTGATTTCCAAAAATGGTCTAACTACATTGGTAATACAACATCTCAAGGCTCTATAAAGGTTCCAGAGATAGATAAAGTTCAAAAGAAAGCTGTTTTAAAACCTTTCATGGGAGGAAATAAAGTTTTTATTTTCTGGGGGGCAGAAACAATGATGGCTCAGACCTCAAATAAACTTTTAAAAATTCTTGAGGAACCCCCTGTTAACACATACTTTATTTTAATAACAAATAATATTCAAGATGTTTTACCAACAATTATTTCAAGGTGTCAAATTTCTAATTTAATTCCTATTAACTATGAAGATCATAAAAATTATCTTGAAAACTCTTTTGATGGAGTTGATTGTGATCTTATTATACGTTCTTCAAGGGGAAGCATAGCAAGGTCTATGAATTATATTGGTGAGGAAGCGTCTTCAATATCTCATGAAGAGCATTTTGTTGATTGTTTAAGGTTTGCTTTTTTAGCCAAAAAAAGTAAGAAGGCGATTTTAGATTTAACTAAATGGGCAGAAAAACTTTCTTCCAACTCAAGAGAACAACAAAAGGAATTTTTAAGTTACTGTTCCTTTCTGGTTAGAGAGGCTATGCTTGTAAGTTATAAATCTGAAAATCTTACTTCGTTTATTTCTAGTTCTGATTTCAAAATAGAGAAATTATCCCCTTTTATTCATAGCAAAAACATAATAGAGATTATTGACTTGGTTGAGGACTCTCATTATTCAATCTCTAGAAATGTGAATTCAAAAATTGTCTTTACCAACTTTGCAATTCATCTAACTAAGCTTATCAACCTTTCCGAAAATTAATCTCTTTTAAAAACATATACTGATGAGGAATAGTTTGATGAGAATAAAGCTAAAATATTCGAAATCATTCCTATTATAATTGCAGAAATCCATGGAAAATAAGACTTTTTGTTTTTTTCAGACAAGTAAGAAACATAATAAGAATCTAGAGTTAGAGGTCTTTTAAATACAAATGAAAGTCCATAACAAGACATAAAGTTTAATAGCGACTTATGGTTAAAGTGATAGAGGTGTCTTGGAACATCCCAAGCAGCCCAGTGGTTTTTATAATATTTTGCATCAAAACAATCTCTATTTGGAACAGCTATAACTAAAAATCCATTTTTATTCACCCTCTCAAGTATTTTGGGAAAAATCTTTTTCAGATCTGGAATGTGTTCAAGCACATGCCACATCATTAGCATATCTACTTGAAAATCAGTGTCTTGAGTCAAATTAATATTGTTTGAGCTATTTACTTTAAGTGGATCATAGGTAAATATTTTTTTTCCACTTTTTTCTAAATACTTTGCAAACTTTCCATCACCAGCACCATAGTCAAGAACACTCTTAGATTGTTTAAGCAGTTTCATTAAAATAATTCTTTTATAAACAAACATTAATCTTTGTGAAAAGCGGTATAAAAAACCTAACAGTCCTTTTTTATCAGAATGAGGAATATAATTCTCTGATTGATAATAACTCAAATGGTTGTGGTTTTTTCCTACCTGAGTCCAGACTATGCCAGTCTCAGAGTCTTTATATAGTTTAAAAAACTCGTTAGATACTATAAAATCTCTAACCTTGATAGAAAAAATGTCTTTTTGTAGTTTACGTTTCACGTGGAACATTTATCTGCCCATTTTAACGAGCAATACACTAATATCGCTTGGCTTAATACCGCTTATTCTGGATGCTTGAGAAAGGGTTGATGGTTTAATTTTATTAAGTTTCTCCTTAGCTTCATGCGAAAGAGAAGCTAGCGGGTTATAATCAAAGTTTTTAGGAATTTTAATGTTTTCAAGACTTTGAAGTTTATCAGCATTTCTTTTTTCCTTGTCTATATAGCCTTTGTATTTAATTTGAATTTCTGTTTGCTCCAAAACATCACTGTCAAGCTTGTTATGCTTTATGTATTGTTTAACAGAAGGCAATTTGTTGATGTCCTCCTGCTTAACGTTAGGCCTTGAGTAAATTTTAGCAAGCTTACCTTTTTGTGGAACTGACTCATAGCCCACAGAATTTAAAATATTGTTTACTTCCTCTACCTCAAAGCTGGTTTCCTCAAAAAACTTTACAAACCCCTCTACTTTTTGTTGCTTACCTATAACACGAGTCAACCTTTCCTTAGAAGCCAAGCCTAAATTAAAAGACTTCTCTGTTAGCCTTATGTCAGCATTATCTTGTCTTAAAAGTGTTCGATATTCTGCTCTTGAAGTAAACATTCTATATGGCTCTTCTGTTCCCTTTGTTATTAGATCATCTATTAACACCCCAATATACGCTTCACTTCTGGTAAGGATTAGTGGGTCGGTAGAAAACACTTTAGACACAGCATTGATTCCGGCCATTAATCCTTGTGCAGCAGCTTCTTCATATCCTGTTGTTCCGTTTATTTGTCCCGCAAAGAACAGGTTTTCAACAAGCTTTGTCTCTAATGTTAGGGTTAGTTGTGTTGGGGGAAAATAATCATACTCTATAGCATAACCCGGCCTAAACAGCTTAACATTTTTAAACCCTTTAATTTCTTTCATGGCAGCATACTGTACGTCTTCTGGCATTGAAGTTGAAAACCCATTAACATATACCTCTACAGTATTAATGCCTTCTGGCTCGACAAATATTTGATGATGGTCTTTCTCAGAAAATCTGTGAATTTTGTCCTCAATTGACGGGCAATACCTTGGCCCAGTACTGTTTATACTTCCATTAAACATCGGAGATCTATCAAACGAGCTTGCCATAATTTCATGTACATTAGAATTTGTGTGTGTAATATGACAACTGGTTTGTTTTTGAATTGGCTTTATACTGTCTAGATAGCTAAATTTTCCTGGGTTTATATCCCCTGGATGTTCTTCCATAAGAGAATAATCTAACGATCTTCCATCAACCCTGGGTGGTGTACCCGTTTTCATTCTTCCTGACGAAAAACCAAACGACTCTAAATCTGCAGTAATTCCAGTTGAAGACTTTTCTCCAACTCTTCCGCCACCGAAATTTTTATCACCTACGTGAATTAGTCCATTTAAAAAGGTTCCGTTTGTTAGAATAACTGTTTTTGAATAAATTTTGTTTCCTAGACCAGTTACAACCCCCTCAATAATTTTGTTTTTTACAATCAGTCCCACAACCATATCTTGATAGAAGTCAAGATTGGGTGTTTTTTCTAGTAACTCTCTCCACTTAAGAGCAAACTGTGCTCTATCTGATTGAACTCTTGGGCTCCACATTGCAGGGCCCTTAGATTTATTTAACATCTTAAACTGAATAGCAGTTAGGTCTGAAACAATACCACTATATCCGCCTAGAGCATCTATCTCACGCACTATTTGTCCTTTTGCTATTCCGCCCATAGCAGGGTTGCAAGACATCTGACCTATGGTTTGAAGATTCATTGTAACCAGTAAAGTTTTTGCGCCAAGATTGGCAGACGCAGCTGCAGCCTCTGCTCCTGCATGACCACCACCAACAACTATTACATCATATTTTGATTCAAACATTTAATTTGGTTTCACGTGAAACAGCAGAAATGAACTCATCTTCTTTAGATCTCATTATATTTTTTTCTGTGGGCGACTTGTCATTGTATCCTAAACAATGAAAAAGTGCATGAGAAACAAGCCTAACGGTCTCGTTTTCAACTGTTTGCGAGTTTTCTTTTGCGTTCTCAAGCATCATGTCTTTTGAAATGTAAACCTCTGCAGAGATAATGTTCTTTTCAGAATAATCAAACGTAATAATGTCTGTGTCTGTAGAGTGGCTAAGATAATCTTTGTTTAAGGAGAGCATTTTTTTTGAGTCAACAAAATTATATTCGATATTGTCAATTTCGAACCCTTCAGAGGAAGCAAAATGTAATAGGATTGACGAAATAACACCCTTGTTTAAAGAGTGGTTTGTCAAACCTATAAATTTGATATTCTGCATATTTGAACAAATATAAATCAATTCTTTAGGATAATTTCAATAAGGAAGAATATGGTGTTATATTTGAAGAATGTTAGAAAGAGCTCGATTTGCGCCAAGCCCTACAGGGCCACTTCATATAGGAGGTGTAAGAACAGCTCTTTTCAATTATCTTATAGCTAAGAAAAATGGTGGAGAATTTATACTTAGAATAGAAGACACTGACACCAAAAGAACCGTTGAAGGTGCAGAAAAACACATAATAGACTCTCTAAGGTGGCTGGGCTTAGAGTTTGATGAAGGCCCAGTTAGGCAAAGCAACAGAGAGGCTCTCTATAAAAAAAGCGTTTCAACTTTAATTGAAAAAGGTTTGGCATACTATGCTTTTGATACGCCTAGTGATCTAGATAAAGCGCGAGGGGATTCAAAAGGAACGTTTAAGTACAACTTTACAACCAGAATGAAAATGTCTAATTCTTTCACTTTAGGTGCGGATGAAACGGAGGCACGTTTAAAAAGAGGCGGCTATTCGGTAAGGATGGTGGTGCCAGAAAACAGAACAATTAAAGCTGTAGATGAGGTGCGGGGAAACCTAAGTTTTAATTCAGAGGAGCTTGAAGATAAAATAATACTAAAGTCTGATGGAATGCCAACATATCACTTGGCAAACGTAGTTGATGACCATGATATGAAAATAACCTCAGTTATAAGGGGTGAAGAATGGTTATCCTCCCTTCCTTCTCACATTCTTTTATATGAGCATTTTGGATGGACACCTCCAAAATTTTATCACCTCCCCTTAATATTAAAAAGCAGTGGAGCGGGAAAACTTTCTAAAAGAGATGCGGAAGAACAAGGGCATCCAGTTTTTGCTATAAAATGGGAAGATTCACTAGGTTTTAAGGAAGCGGGATTCACTTCAGAGGGATTAATTAACTACTTAGCACTCCTGGGCTGGAACAATAGTTCTGATAGAGAAAAATATTCACTGTTGGAATTGATCGATGAGTTTAATGATGTTGGTATTAATAAGTCTGGCGCTAGATTTGATTATAAAAAAGCTTTGTGGATAAACCACTTACATCTAAAAGATTTTTCAGCTGAAAGCCTCCTTGCGCTTTCAGAAAAAGCATCGACTCTACTAGGAGAAAAATATTCTAGAGAAATAGCTGAAGAAATTATTGATTTAATAAAAGAAAGGCTAAATACAGCTCTTGATATAGACAAAGAGCTTGCTGTTTTTATAGGACAACCCAAAGAATATGACTCAGTTGTTATTGAAAAAATTAACAGAGAGGTAATCTATGATATTTTAAATTTTTGTAAATTAAGTGAAGCGTTAATTTCAAACCCTAAAGCACTTAAAGATCGATTAATGTCATTTGGGTCTGAAAAAGGAATTTCATTTGGAAATATAATGAAATCTCTTCGCCTTTGTTTAGTGGGAAATCTTTCTGGACCTGATTTATTTAAGATTATTGAAATTATCGGCCCTGAAGAAACCCTTCATAGAATTGAAAGTTTAACTAATAAAATTTAAAAATGAGTTTATTTACAACACCCTTAATTATATTATTTCTTTTTTTCATCCTAATGTCTACAATATTTATTGTGAAGCAACAATCCGCTGCAATAGTAGAAAGATTTGGTAAGTTTCAGTCTGTTAGAGGGCCTGGTCTTCATATAAAAATTCCCCTGGTAGATAGGATTGCAGGAAGGTTGAGCTTAAAAGTACTTCAGCTTGATGTTGTGGTGGAGACAAAGACTAGTGATGATGTTTTTGTCAAACTAAAAGTTTCTGTTCAGTACAGGGTTGTTGATTCAAAGGTGTTTGATGCTTTTTATAAGCTTGATTTTCCACAAGATCAAATTACATCTTATGTCTTTGATTTAATTCGTTCTCAAGTTCCTAAGATGAAGTTAGATGATGTTTTTTCAAAACAAGACGATATTGCCGTTGCTGTAAAGCAGTCATTAGGAGAGGCAATGGACGAGTATGGGTATTTTATTGTTAAAGCACTTGTAACTGATATTGAACCTGATGCTGAGGTTAAAATAGCTATGAACAGAATTAATGCAGCTGATAGAGAAAAAACAGCAGCACAGTATGAGGGTGATGCTGCTAGAATATTAATGGTAGAAAAAGCAAAAGCTGAAGCAGAAAGCAAAAGACTTCAAGGTCAGGGAATTGCAGACCAAAGAAGGGAAATTGCTAAGGGTATTGAAGACTCTGTAGGAACGTTAGGGTCAGTTGGTATAAACTCTCAAGAAGCCTCTGCGCTTATTGTAGTTACTCAACATTACGATACTCTTCAATCTATCGGAGGTGAAACAAACTCTAATTTAATTCTTCTTCCTAACTCTCCTCAGGCTGGAAGCACAATGTTAAATGATATGGTCGCGGCCTTTACTGCAAGCAGCAAAATAGGTGAAGCAATGCAAAAGGAAAATCAAAAAAATTCTGGCCCTGCAGCAAAAGAAATTATCTCACAAAAACCTCAAGAACCTCAGAAACCTGAGTTTGGTGAGTTTGAAGGTGAGTAATGTGGTTGGTTATTTTTTCCAACCATCTCTTAACCCTACAGTTTTGTTAAACTCTAGGGTTTTTTTGTTTGATGTTCTTACAAAATACCCTAACCTCTGAAACTGATATTGTTGTCCTTCAGTGGACTCTGCAAGATATGGCTCTACAAGGGCTTCTTTTATCTCTAGTGAGTTTTCATTAACCTCAGACTTTAAGTCACCTCCTTTGCCTGGCTCTGGAACCTTAAAAAGCCTGTCATACACGTTTATTCTTGCTTTTATGGTGTCAACAGCAGAAACCCAATGAATAGTTCCCTTAACTCGTCTGTTGCTTTCTGGTGTGTTTGATCCACTTTTACTTTTTTTATCATACTCACATAAAACCTCAACAATGTTTCCTTTTTCATCCTTAACTAGGTCTACTGCTTTAATAATGTATGCGTTTTTCAATCTAACCTCTTCTCCTAAAGAGAGCCTAAAAAAACCGTCTTCTGGGTTTTCTTGAAAGTCTTCTTTTTCAATATAAAGCGTGCTTGAAAAATTGATCACTCGCGAGCCTAGTGACTTGTCTTGTGGATTAATTTCAAAGTTTATTTTTTCTCCACTTTCCTCTTCACGATTAATTATTTTTAATTTTAAGGGGTTTATAACTGCCATTGCTCTTGGTGCAACTTCGTTCAGGTGGGTTCGTATGTTAAACTCCAACAACGAAGCATCAATTACATTCTCTCTTTTTGAAACACCTACCGTCAAGGCAAAGTTTTTTAGTGCCTCTGGTGTGTAACCTCTTTTTCTTAAACCTGAAATGGTTGGCATTCTTGGGTCGTCCCACCCCTCAACAAGCTTTCCCTCCACCAGCTCTGCAAGCTTTCTTTTGCTTGTGATTGTGTAAGAAAGATTTAGCCTTGAAAACTCTCTTTGTTTTGGCCTTATTCCTTTTAAAGGACTAATTGCGTCCAAAAACCAATCATATAATTCTCTGTGAGGTTCAAATTCTAGCGTACATAGTGAATGTGATATCTGTTCTATGTAGTCTGACTCACCATGTGTCCAATCATACATTGGGTAGACTTTCCAGTTGTCTTTTGTTCTGTGATGATCCACGTTCATAACCCTATACAACACTGGGTCTCTCATCAACATGTTTGGTGAGGTCATGTCTATTTTTGCCCTCAACACATGTTGTCCTTGATTGTGCTCTCCATCAAACATCTCTTTGAAAATCTTTAAACTTTCATCTTTCTTTCTATTTCTAAAAGGGCTTTCTTCTCCATGTTTTGTTGGGGTTCCTTTTTGTTTAGCCATCTCCTCCGATGTTTGAGAGTCTATATAGGCTAAGTTCTTTTTAATCAAATCAGTTGCCCAACCGTAAAGCTGATCAAAATAATCAGAAGCATAACACTCTTTGTCCCAATTAAATCCAAGCCAAGTGATGTCGTGCTTAATTGCATCTACATACTCTTTTGCTTCTTTTTCTGGGTTTGTATCATCAAACCTCAGGTTTACTGGTGATTTATACTTTTCTCCAAGGTTGAAGTTTAAACAAATTGCTTTTAGGTGTCCTATGTGGAGGTATCCGTTTGGCTCTGGCGGAAACCTAAACCTAAGGTTCTCTTTTTTGAATCCCTTTGCAATATCTCCATCAATAATTTGTTCAATAAAGTTTGGTCCTTTTTTCTTCACGAAGTCAAAGATATTGAAAAGCAAACAAGAAAATGTGCTAGCTTTTATATCTTTGATAAAATTTTGTCAAAAATCTCTGTAAATAATGCCTGGTTTTATTCTTTTCATGGTTGCCTCCATGAAGAAAGTGTGATTGGTGGTGAGTATCTTGTAAATGCTATAGTTGAGATAGACACTTCTCAGGCGGAGCAAAACGACCTTCTTAAAAGTACGGTTGATTATGTTTCTGTTTATAATGTTTTAAAAAAAGAAATGAGCATTCCTTCTAAACTTTTAGAAGTTGTTCTTGAGAGAATAATTGAGGGAATTAAAAAAATTGACGATAATATTGATTCTGTTGATGTTAGCATCAAAAAACTTTCTCCTCCGATTGGCGGGAATGTTGATTCTGTTGAATTAAGAAAGAAAGTTTAATCTTTTTTTTATTTTTGCACTCAATGGCATTGTGGCCGAGTGGCTAGGCGGAGCTCTGCAAAAGCTTTCACAGCGGTTCGAATCCGCTCGATGCCTCAACTAATGACTTGAAAGTCAAGTCTTTTCTTTGTTTGATCAGCTTTTATTAACATTACTCTAAGCTTGTCTCCAAGCTGATATTTTTTTCCTTTATTCTCCCCCACAAACCTATGGTTCTTTAAATCATGTGTAAAAAAATCACCAGGCAAATCTTTAGCCTTAACCAGTCCCTCACATTTGTTTTCTACTATCTCTACAAAAACCCCTCTAGGGACGACTCCTGATATAACGGCTTCAAATATTTCCCCCTCTTTATCTGACATGTATTTGATCTGCATTAATTTAATGGAATCTCGCTCCGCTTTTGTTGCAAGTATCTCCATGTGTGTAGAGTGTTGACACAAAGACTCTAACTCTTCTGTTTTTATTTTTTCTTTTTTTAACTCTGCTTGAATTAGCCTGTGAACCAACACGTCTGGATATCTTCTTATTGGCGATGTGAAGTGTGTGTAGTTTTCGAAAGCGAGACCATAATGCCCAATGTTTTTTGTTGTATACTCTGCCTTACTCATGCTCCTAATCATTAATGTGTCTATTAGGTTTTGTTCATTTTTCCCAAAACAACTCTTTAGGAGTTCGTTAAGCGAACTGTTCATTTTTGACCCTGAAAGTTTAAGGTTGTAGCCAAGTCTTTTTACTACTGTTTGGAGGTTTTCTAGTTTTTCTTGATCTGGTTGATCGTGAACCCTGTAAACAAATCTTTCATTGCTTTTTCTCATTTTTTCAGCCACCTTTCTGTTTGCCAACAACATAAACTCCTCAATTAATTTATTTGCGCTTTTTGATGTTTTGAAAAGTATTTTTTGTGGTTGATTCTTTTCATCTAGTTGAAACTTTATTTCTGATTTATCAAAAATAATAGCCCCGCTGCTAATTCTTTTCTTTCTAATTGTTTTAGCTATACCGTCTAGTGTTGTAATTGCTTCAACAATTTTTTGTGTAACCTTTTTCTCTTCATTTAAAATTGTTGCTTCTTTTGGTATTACCGCTTTCTCACTTTCTATTATGTGTTGAGCCTCTTCGTAAGAAAGCCTACAGTCCGACTCTGTAACTGTTTTGCCAAACCATTCCTCTAGTACCTCTCCATTTTTTTTTATTATAAATACAGCTGAAAAAGTTAGTTTTTCTTCATTTGGCCTCAAAGAACACAGGTTGTTAGAAAGTGTTTCCGGCAACATTGGTATCACCCTGTCAACCAGGTAAACAGACGTGGCCCTGTTTTGTGCCTCATCATCTATTTTTGAACCAGGGGTGACATAATGAGACACGTCTGCTATATGAATTCCAACTTCATATTTGTTTTCAGATATTGGTTTAAAAGAAATGGCGTCATCAAAGTCTTTTGCGTCAGCTGGATCGATTGTAAAAGTCATTGTCCCCCTCATGTCTCTTCTCTTTTCTATTTCCTTCTTATCAATTTTTGTTTTTATCTTGGCCGCCTCTTCTTCTACAACCTTTTCAAACTCTGTTGATAAACCATACTCATATAGAATTGAGTATGCGTCTAAATCATCTTCTCCAAAACCAAAACTCTTAACTATTCTTCCCTCTGGCGATCCCTTTGCTTTGTCCCATTTTTTTATTTCTACTGCTACTTTTTCTCCGTCCTGATAACCCTTCATTTCTTCTTTTTCAATAAAAAAGTCTGTATACATTCTTGCACTTCTTGTGTTAACAAAAGCGTACTCTTTGTTTTTTTGAAAAACCCCAACAAACACATCTTTGTTTCTTTTAACAACCTCTAACACTTTTCCTTCGTATTTGTTTCGGTTGTTTTTGCTTCCCACTACAACCCTCACCATGTCTCCATGTAAACCTTTGTTGAGGTTTCTTTGCTCTATCATTACGTCTCCATCTAGTTCTTCACAAACCACATAGCCTCTTCCCGTGGTTGTTATTTCAAGTCTTCCTTCTGCGGTGCTTCTCTCAATAGCAGGCGCTATAAAGTTTCCGCTTTCCACTTTAATTATTTTTTGTTTGTTCAAGAGAGAGTTTAAAACCTTTACTATGTCGCTCCTTCCTTTTGCATCATTTACTTTAATGGAAAAAGCTATGTTCTTATAATTAAACTCTCTGTTTGGGTAGCTTCTGATCAAAGATATTATCCTTCTTTCCAACACCTTAAGATCCTTCTTCTTCTTTGACATTTTATTTTTTTTAAAACTCAAAGATACTGTTAATAAAAGCTAGTTTTCTTTTTATTACCAATAAACATCTAAACATATTTATTATAATTCTATTTAAAAATTTAACTAGTATATTATAGGCTGTTAATTTCTTTATAAAAGGTGTGTAATAAAAAAGAAGCTAACCAATAAAGAAGAGTGTCAACAAATAGTTAACAACATAAAAAACTGATTTACAGAATAAACAATTAGAAATAAACAATTGTTAGAAAACAAAAAGAAAAAAAAAGTTAATAAGAAAAATAAACAAAAAAAGAAAAAGAATGTTAAAAAAAACAACAAGGAATGTTAAAAAAAAAGAAAAAAATTAGTTATTAAGAATAACAAACAACTATTAACAACATATTAAAAAACAATAAAGGATTTACTAATTTGATAAATATGAAAATAGCAATAGGAAATGATCACGCAGGGCTAGGGGTAAAAGAGAAAATACAAGAACATCTGGAAAAAAAAGGACACCAGGTTGTTAACAAGGGGTATGACGGAAAAGAAAGTGTAGACTATCCTGATTTTATTCATCCTGTAGCCAAAGATGTAAGGGAAAAAAAAGCAGACATAGGCGTGATAGTTTGTGGAAGCGGAAACGGAGCGGCAATGACAGCCAACAAACATAAAGGGGTGAGGGCAGCAATATGCTGGAGTAAAGAAATTGCAGCGCTTGCTAAACAACACAACAACGCAAACATTATAAGCATTCCATCTAGGTTTTTAAATGAAAAAGAAATACTAAAAATTATAGATGTATTTATAAAGGAAGGGTTTGAAGGGGGAAGACACCAAAGAAGAATAAAGAAAATAGATAAAGATGATTAAGTGGAAAGAGCAAAAGTTTTCTGATTTAAACACAAAAGAGCTCTATGAAATTTTTAAATTAAGATGTGAGGTGTTTGTTGTGGAGCAAGAGATCCTCTATAATGATTTTGACGATAAAGACTATAAAGCAATTCACCTATCAGGTTTTAAAAAAGACAAGCTAATGGCTTACGGGAGAATATTTAACAAAGGAGATTACTACCCAAACAACCCGGGGTTTGGAAGGGTGGTAGTTTTAGAAAAAGAAAGGGGAAAAGATTACGGAAAAGAACTTGTTAAAAAGTGCATGGAGATATGTGAAAGAAAATTTGAAGAAAAAGAGATCAAGATATCAGCACAAGCATACTTAGAAAAATTTTATCTAGACCTCGGTTTCGAGTATAGAGGAGAGAGTTATATAGAGGACGGCATACCGCACTGCGCAATGTACTATAATAAAAAAACTAATTAACCGATCTTAAGCCCCAACTTTGTCTTGCAGAAAAAGAGGCATCACAAGCAAGCAGGGATAGTTCGCGTATTATGTGAACGGGGCTTCCGCCACCACCCTCTCTATAATCATCAGAAGCAGTCAAACACAAACTAAGATCATTAACCGGTTTAATTTTACCACCATCCTCAATAACAAACTCTTGTTTAGGGTTTTTATCACAACCACGAAGAATTAAACCAGATGAAGACTCTGCTTTTTCTACCTCCATACAGACATTAAAAAAAGGAAGATTAAACTCACCATTATTAATTTTAGAAACATCAAAACCCTGATCAACAGAAACAGATCCTTGGTAAGAATAACAGGAGTGGGCTTGTAAAGGTTTATCAACATCAGCGTTGGCTTTAAAGCCTGTCATGTCTATACAAAAACCCCTTGAATCATTTAAATTATTCAACAAATAAACCTCTGAGGTTTCTGTAAAATTATTTTTTTCGTTGAGCTCAACAACATCAACACCTGACTGCTTATTACAAGAGGAAAAAAAAATAACAGATGAAAAAACAAACAAAAAAACCTTCATAACTGTAATATAAAAATCAACAAACCTTCTTTATAAGAGCCACAAAGTCTTTTTCAATATCTAAAAAAGAAACAATCTTATTAGGGTTATAAACAAACATAAACTTTCCAATACCAACATCACCAAACAAGTGTAAATTTTTTCTTATAACCTCACGAACTAATCGCTTAACTTTGTTTCGATCAACGGCCCGGGGAAAGTTTTTTTTAGGCACAGACACAACACAACCACTCTCTGTGGAATCATCCAGCTCAAAAATGCAGTGAAAAAAAGAAGAAGAACATCT
>ERZ802824.756-NODE-756-length-17683-cov-20.0847_pt1 | contig 17683 bp, 15 predicted proteins | sample MGYA00345650_ERZ802824 | MGnify/ENA primary metagenome ERZ802824 (study PRJEB30503, sample SAMEA104212361) | marine metagenome | biome: Westerlies Biome; feature: [SRF] surface water layer (ENVO:00010504) within the epipelagic zone...; material: water... | reverse complement strand
AATGCCCGAAATTAAACTTGGGATTCGCAAGGATTTGACTACTCACATCTCTTATTGCGATATCGGCATACAATTCGTCATAATTCCGGGCTTCCCAAAGCGATTTTCTGTAATATTTATACGCATCAATGTGGGTGTAATCATATCGAAAGCCCAACTCAAACAAAAAGTTCTCCTTGACCGCGAGGTTTCCTACGGCATAAGCCGTTAGGTCGTATTTGGTATAATCGGGTATAATCCTTCTTATGCCCGTGTCAGGATTGGCAAAATTTTCTTGAAATTTGGACTCCAAACCAAATTTGGTATTGAGTTTAGATGAAATATTAGAAGTCAATTTGAGATTAATCACATTCGTGTCTAATTTTAAATCAATAGAAGGTTTTTTATTGGAACTGCTGCGTCTTATGTCATACTCAAACCTTCTGTTTAATTGGTAATTATAGCTGATGTCAAGCTTGCCCAGTTTGGCGAGATTTGTGTAGAAATCCATTTTTGCAACATGGTGTTGCACCTCTTGTTTGGGCGCATCAATTGTATAGGTAAATTCTGAAATTATTAACGGGACAGGACTGTTAATCCCACGGTATTGATCTTCTCCTGTATGTAAGTGCGAAGCTTTGAGTATCCCAACATTTTTATTGAAAAATGAATAATAGAATTCGATACCGGAGTTGCTGCCGTTCTTCCCCGTTCTTAGCGAAATATTGTTTTCTTCGTAGCCTGTGTTGCTCAAGATATAGTCTGGCGTTTCGAAATCCCCAAACTTTTTTACTGTCCAGTTCAGGTTGGCAAACCAATCGTTGCTAAACCTATTTTCAAACTTACTTGCCAGTGAGCCGCCACGTCCATTTGACGAAGCAGTAAACAGCGTTTTTCCAGAAAAGCCAACAGCTTTGCGCACCGCTTTGGGTAGGGTAACCACGACACCTCCCAAGGAATTTCCACTGTATTCCAGCTTGTCAGCTCCTGTAAGGACAAATATTTGGTCAACTGAGTTGATGTCCAAACTGGGTTCGTGCTCAACGCCCCATTCTTGATCTTCAATGCGAACGCCATTGTTGATAACTGCCACGCGACTGCTGTGCAAGCCGTGAATGACAGGTTTTGATATGGTGTTGCCCGTATTTAGTGTAGACACACCGTTTATGTGTTTAAGCACTTCTCCGAAAGGCAAACTAGACAAATCTTCCAGATCTCTGTTGGTCAGGATGGTTTTATTAAGCGCTTTGGTGATTTTATTAAACTTATCATACACCACAACCTCGTCAAGCTCCTCAATTTTTTCTTGCGAAAAAGCAGGAAAGTAACTGAAGCATAAAATGCAGAAAAAACAAAACGGCGCAACAGTCAATTTTAGTATTGCGCCATTTTTTAAAAATCTCATCAAGTGAAGTTAAACTATTGAACTACAACATCAAAAGTAACCTCGATATCTGTGTCTCCAGCAACTTCAGCTAAAGTGCCGTTGTTTGGTTTTGTTGGCTCGTGACGTAGTGTGAACGTTAGGGTTCCGCTTTCTGCTGCTCCAGTCGTTAAATTGAACGTGGTGCCCAATGGCATACCGTTAGTGTCGGTGTTCAAATTATCGATAACAACGTCAGAAAGACCGCTAAGCGTAAAAACAAACTGATGTTCATCACTTTCTTCATTCACTTCATCTGTAATGTCTTCAGCTGGAGATTCAAGTTCATTTAACAATTCAATGGCACCCGAATAAACCGTGTTGGTAGCCAACGAACCTGATACTGTTAGTACTGGACTATTTGGTCCATCACCATCATCATCAAATGATTTTAATACAATAGCTGTACCGCTAGCTGGTGTAAGTGTTACCGTTAAGGTGGTTATTACTTCTTCTTCGTTAACGGGTTCTGGTGTTATGTCGTCACCTTTATCACAAGATGCAGTAACAAATAACAATGCCATAGAGGCATAAAAAAATACTTTTTTCATTTTTATAAATTTAATTGATTAATAGGGGTAAGTAGACGGAAGTGTGGTTTACATGGGGGGTGCCCTCAATAATTTACAACTAAATTTATTTTTAAAAACAGCTTGCGAGAGTGCATATGACTCAAAAGAAAAATTAAATACAGCAACTGCAAACCCATCAAAAAGGGATAGTGAGTTTAACTCAAAAAAGTAATCCGACAATTCACATGAGGTGTCAATTGCGTGTATGTGCAATTTACTGTCGTCACAAATGGGGTGATCGTGGTGTTCAAATATATGCGCATGTTGCACTAGGGTAGGGAGAAATAAAAACCCAACCAGTAGTAAGCGAACAACGATATTATTGTACATCTTATTTTGAATTAAACAGAAAACCCAAGCCCATACGGCTCAACATCTTCTTTTCAAAGTTCCAAAAAAACTTGAATTGACCAAATATAAAACCAAAAAAGACCAATAATACTTGGTAAATGGGAAAAATCAAGATGATTCTTGCGGGCCAAAAAATCCAAGCCGAGTAGTTCTCAGGGGTAATTCCAAGATAATTGGTCAGTGGCGTAGCTAGTTTTGCGGCCGATGAACCGGTAACGGCAAATACCACAAGAATAGCGACCAACTGAAAGTTGGAATGAATGCCCCAGCGCTCTTTTAGGCGTTTCATTAGCCGAGTAAGTCCTTAATTTGTTGTGCCAGTTCTGTACCGATGCGATCTTGTGCCTCGTTTGTAGCAGCACCAATGTGTGGCGTTAACGAAATGTTTGGGTGCATCAATAGCTTGATGGCAGGCGTAGGTTCATTTACAAAAGTGTCTAGCGCAGCAAAGCTCAATTGCTTGCTGTCTAATGCCGCCACCAAAGCTTCCTCATCTATGACACCACCACGGGCAGCATTTATCAAACCAGCCCCTTTTTTCATCTTTGCCATTTCAGCAGCGCCTATGGTGGGTTTGTCCTGTGCAGGTACGTGCAGCGTAACAAAATCAGACTGCGACAACACATCGTCAAAAGAACGTGTTTTGATGTTGATATCAACAGACTGTCCGTTGAAAAAGTCAACAGTAACATTAGCTTCGTCCATAAACGGATCATAAGCAGCAACGTCCATACCCAAGCCCAGCGCAATCTTTGCAGTAGCTTGTCCAATGCGGCCAAAACCAACAACACCCAGCGTTTTACCTCGTAGTTCAGCGCCACCAGCATAGGCCTTTTTTAGGGCTTTAAACTTGGTTTCTCCATCAAGTGGCATATTGCGATTGCTGTCATACAAAAAACGCACAGCACCAAATAAATGGGCAAATACCAACTCAGCTACTGACGAAGAAGAGGCAGCAGGTGTATTGATGACGTGCAAGCCTTTTTCACGTGCATAGGCCACATCAATATTGTCCATACCAACGCCACCGCGACCAATTAGCTTTAGGCCCGGACAGGCATCAATCAGTTCTTTGCGAACGGTAGTCGCACTGCGAACCAATATGCCGGCAATGTTATTTTCGTTGATGTAGTTGACAAGCTGTTCTTGCGCTACGTTAGTTGTTGTCAGCGTAAAGCCAAAATCAGCTAAGGCGTCTTGTCCAGATTGGGAAATCCCATCGTTTGCGTGAATGTTCATATGTTGTATTATGCGTTTTGTTCTAAAGTTTTCATTACATCAACCAATACTTGGACGGATTCAATCGGCAGGGCGTTGTACATGGATGCACGATAACCACCAACAGAGCGGTGTCCGTTAATTCCGTTCAGGCCAGCTTCTTTGGCCATGGCCTCAAAGCGCTCTTTTAGTGCGGCCGCATTGAGCGTGAAAGTCGCATTCATGGTACTGCGGTCTTCTGTGGCTGCAAACCCATCAAATAAGGGGTTGCGGTCTATCTCACCGTACATCAATGCTGCTTTGGCGTCGTTTTCTTTTTCAATAGCTGCAATGCCGCCTTTCTCTTTTAACCATTCTAGGGTCAGTAGGGAAGTGTATACAGCAAACACGGGTGGTGTGTTAAACATGCTTCCTTTATCTGCATGAATTTTGTAATCTAACATGGAAGGAATTTGATGGGAAACCTTTCCGAGAACATCTTCTTTCACTACTACAAGCGTAGTTCCAGCAGGACCCATGTTTTTTTGCGCACCTGCATACAAAATACCGAATTTGCTAAAATCCAGCTCACGTGAAAAAATATCTGAAGACGAATCAGCAACTAACACCGCATCTGACTCGGGTAGTGCTTTATATTGCGTTCCAAAAATGGTATTGTTGGTTGTGATATGAAGATAGTCTAGCCCTGTTGGTATGTCAAAACCTTTAGGGATGTAATTGAAATTCGTTTCTTTTGAAGAAGATAATTCTACTACTTCGCCCAACAATTTAGCTTCCTTAATGGCTTTTGTTGACCAGGTTCCTGTATTGCAATATCCTGCTTTAGTTTCTAATAAATTATAGGCTGTAGCAATAAACTGCATGCTGGCACCGCCTTGCAAAAACATAGCTTTGTAGCCTTTGTTTTGAAGCCCCAATAGTTCGAGTGCAAGCGAAGTTGCGCTCTCCATGATTTCGACAAAATCTGGGCTTCGGTGCGATATTTCTATTAAGGATAGTCCTGAATTGTCTAGTTCGACAACTGCTTGGGCCGCTTTTTGCATCACTTCTTGTGGTAGGATACAGGGTCCAGCACTAAAGTTGTGCTTTTTCATTTTCAAATTAATTTGAAAGCAAAGTAACAAAAACGCCTGCGGTTACGCACCTTTTTTAATGTTACTTTTTCAACAAAAAAGCCATGGTATCAACATGGTCGGCGTAATCTCCCAGTTTTGGATACTGTGTTTGACCAAAAGCGAATGCGTTTTCCACACAATTACTAACCACGCATTGAATCTGCTCGTCTTGATCTTGAAGGCGCTGTTTTACCATTTCTAAATTTGTATATGTACTGTAATGCACACAGGCAATGGGGGAATTTAGCCCTTCATCTTTTTTGAACATCATAAAACCATTTTCCAATAATACTTGTTCTTGCATCAAATAAACTGCTTTGTTGTAGTCGTAATTGTTGGCGTAAGCAATGTGCTGTATAAGGTCTTTGTGCTCATAAAGTGCCAAAAACAATTTGTTGAAATCATAGCCATCTGGAACCATGAGGTGTGAAACACTGCGGCAGCCCAATCCAAAATACTGCATCATATCTTGACAAAGAGCAGCCAAATCTTCTTGGGTTTCATTGCCGTCCAGCACAGCAACACCATTTCTTGTCTTGCGGATGATGTGTGGCTTCTTTTTAAAATAATATTCAAAGTACCGAGCTGTATTGTTGCTGCCTGTGGCAATGACCTTATCATAGGTTTCGAGTTTTCCTTCTGTAAAACGAACCTTATCTTTCCAATCGGGCATATCGGAAACAAGAAAATCGACGATTAACGGAAGTAGCAAGGTGTCGTTTGACGAACATTTTGCCTCAATGCTACAGCCGCTCGCAAGCCCGCAAAGCACATCGTGTAGGCCAACCAATGGAATATTACCTGCTAATACCACGGCCAGTCGTGTGGCCTTTTGTGGCGCTGGGTAGGCGGTCAGCCAATCGGTAATGTCTTTTTCGTTTAGGGTTTGTCCCCAAACAGACATGCAAAAGTCAAGATTTTCTTTTGTAAACCATTTGTTTTGATCGGAGGCACTAACAAGTGCATTATCAAGCTTTTCAATCCAGTCATCGGCTCTTTTATTTTTGGAAATAAAGTCGTTTAGGAGTTTGCCCAAGGCAGTAAAAGCCTGAATACTTTGTGTATGTTTTGTCATGGTTTGGTTTAGAGTTTTTATGCCCCTATTTTTGCAAAGTTAAAGAATTGCTATGGCTATTATCATTACAGACGAATGTATTAATTGTGGGGCTTGCGAACCCGAATGTCCAAACACTGCTATTTACGAAGGCGCTTTTGATTGGAAATACGGAGACGGCACCTCGCTTAGTGGCGACGTAGTGCTTCCCAACGGCAATGCTGTGAATGCTGAAAACTTACAGGAACCTATTTCAGATGAGGTTTATTTTATTGTTCCTGATAAATGTACCGAGTGTAAGGGCTTTCACGACGAGCCACAGTGCGCTGCCGTATGCCCTGTTGACTGTTGTGTTCCCGATGAGAATCATGTAGAAACAGAAGAGGTCTTGCTGGGCAAGCAACGCTTTATGCATCCCGACTGATATGAAAGCTGGAATTGTAGGCCTGCCAAACGTGGGCAAATCAACCTTATTTAATTGTTTGTCTAGTGCCAAAGCGCAGAGTGCAAACTTTCCTTTTTGTACCATCGAACCCAACATAGGTGTGGTTAATGTTCCAGACCCAAGGCTAAATCGGCTGGAAGCACTGGTTAATCCCGAAAAAGTGATACCTGCTACGGTAGAAATCGTCGATATCGCAGGATTGGTAAAAGGCGCCAGTAAAGGCGAAGGCTTGGGCAATCAGTTTTTGGCCAACATCAGGGAAACCGATGCCATTATTCATGTGTTGCGTTGTTTTGATAACGACAACATCGTGCATGTAGACGGCTCTGTTGACCCAATACGAGACAAAGAAACCATAGATGTCGAATTGCAGCTAAAAGACCTAGAGGCCGTTGAAAAACGCTTGGAAAAGGTTAAGCGTGCTGCCCGTACGGGTGATAAGGACGCACAAAAAGAACTGACGGTTTTGGAACGCTTGCACAAATCGCTCGAAGCAGCCGTTTCAGTTCGTGCTATTGAATTAAGCGATGACGAACGATTGACCTATGTTAAACCCTTACAGCTTATCACAGACAAGCCTGTCTTGTATGTATGCAATGTAGACGAAAGCGCTGCCGCCACTGGAAACGATTATGTCGACCAAGTTAAAACGACTGTTGCAGATGAAAATGCACAAGTATTGGTGTTGGCCGTTGCTACAGAGGCGGACATCAACGAATTGGACACTTACGAAGAGCGTCAATTGTTTTTGGAGGATTTAGGTTTGGATGAGCCTGGTGCCGCCAAACTCATTCGCGCAGCATACACCTTGCTAAATTTAGAAACCTATTTCACGGCAGGTGAAAAAGAGGTACGCGCTTGGACCATTTCTGCTGGTGCCACAGCACCGCAAGCGGCTGGCGTTATCCACACTGACTTCGAAAAAGGCTTTATCCGCGCCGAAGTAATTTCATACAGCGTATATGATGAATACGGCTCCGAACAAAAGGTCAAAGAAGCTGGAAAAGCTCGAGTAGAAGGCAAGGACTATATCGTCCAAGACGGAGATGTGATGCAATTTAGGTTTAATGTGTAGACCTAATCCACAAATGCTTCCTTAATGACTGCTTTACAAGATTCAATCTCTGTATTGCTATAGAAATGCATCCTTTCGACTGTTTTTGAGTTTATCGAAAAAGCTCAAAGAGAGCGTTTATTTCTCTTATATATTTTATGATCAACATACATGTACACGCTCGTTTTCAATATCTTATAAGTCGTATAGTGCAGCCTTAGTATAAGACACACTTGCAAGAGTGTTTATCGTCCTGACCCCAAAAAGTAAAAAAATGAAATATGTAGGTCTTCCGTTCAAACAAATTTGGGGTTTGTTTAACGTAAATATAACAAAAAATAAAAAAGCGGATATCCGATATTTCAACAATCCCTCCTTCTTAATTGTTAATTTCTTTGTTGCAGAGGCGTTTTAAGTTACAGACCGATGCGTTAATTTAGCAACCCATGGCCCAACAAACCCAATACAACGAAGACAACATACGCTCCCTCGACTGGAAGGAGCATATCCGTATGCGTCCGGGCATGTATATCGGAAAGCTTGGTGACGGTTCTTCCCCAGACGACGGTATTTATATCCTGCTGAAAGAAGTCCTTGACAACAGCATAGACGAATTTGTCATGGGCGCAGGCAAAACCATCGACATCAAAATAAATGAAGGCAAAGTTAGCGTCCGCGACTATGGTCGTGGCATTCCGCTGGGCAAGGTCGTCGATGTGGTCTCTAAAATGAATACAGGCGGTAAATACGACTCCCGTGCCTTTAAAAAATCGGTAGGGCTCAATGGCGTAGGAACAAAAGCCGTAAATGCCTTGTCGGCCTCGTTTTTTGTAGCCTCAACCCGTGATGGGCAGCGCAAAACAGTCCTGTTTAACCAAGGTGTAATCGAAGAAAACGAGCCCCCATCGAGCAGTAGTCAACGCAATGGAACGCAAGTGTCCTTTGTTCCCGATGAGACCATCTTTAAAAAGTTTCGCTACCGCAACGAGTACGTGGCCAAGATGCTTAAAAACTACGTTTACCTCAACCCAGGGCTGACCATCGTGTTTAACGGCGAAAAGTATGTGTCCAAAAATGGCCTTAAAGATCTACTCGAAGACAACAACAATACCGAAGATTTTCTCTATCCAGTTATTCACCTAAAAGGCGATGATATTGAGGTCGCCATTACCCATAGTCGAACCCAATACAACGAAGAATATCATTCGTTTGTCAACGGGCAGCACACCACCCAAGGTGGAACACACCAAACCGCCTTTCGGGAGGCTTTGGTAAAAACCATCCGCGAATTTTATGGCCGTCAATTTGACCCCTCTGATATTCGTAAATCCATTATTTCTGCCATCAGCATCAAGGTGATGGAACCTGTCTTTGAATCCCAAACCAAAACCAAACTGGGCTCTACAGAAATGGGAGACGGCTTGCCCACGGTACGTACCTATATCAATGATTTTATCGGCACCCAACTCGATAACTTCCTGCACAAAAACGCACAAACCGCCGAGGCCATTCAACGCAAAATACTCCAAGCGGAAAAAGAGCGTAAGGAACTTTCGGGCATACGCAAGTTGGCGCGCGAGCGTGCCAAAAAAGCCAGCCTACACAACAAAAAACTAAGAGATTGCCGTGTGCATTTGGGCGATATCAAAAAAGACCGTCGCTTGGAATCGACACTATTTATTACGGAGGGAGATTCGGCCAGCGGTTCGATAACCAAATCTCGAGACGTAAATACCCAAGCGGTGTTTAGCCTTCGTGGCAAACCGCTAAACTCCTACGGGATGTCCAAAAAAATCGTTTACGAAAACGAAGAGTTTAACCTCTTGCAAGCTGCGCTAAATATTGAAGACCGCATGGAGGATTTGCGCTACAACAATATTGTTATTGCCACCGATGCCGATGTAGATGGAATGCATATCCGCTTGCTTTTGATCACCTTCTTTTTGCAATTTTTCCCAGAGCTCATCAAGGAGGGGCATTTGTACATTTTGCAAACACCATTGTTTCGTGTGCGCAACAAAAAGAAAACCATTTACTGCTATTCCGATCAGGAGCGCTTGAACGCATTGGAAGCACTTGGCACGCAAGCAGAGATTACACGTTTTAAAGGATTAGGGGAGATTTCTCCAGATGAATTCAAACACTTTATTGGCGATGATATCCGTCTAGACCCGGTGATGTTGGACAAAAACATGACCATAGATGAGTTGCTGTCGTTTTATATGGGCAAAAATACGCCCAAAAGACAGGAGTTTATTATCGACAACCTTAAAGTTGAGTTAGACAAAATAGAAGCATGAACGAAGAGGAGCAACACCTAGCTGCTAACGACGAATTGGTTCGCGTAACCGGTATGTACAAGGACTGGTTCTTGGATTATGCCTCTTATGTAATCCTTGAGCGTGCTGTTCCGGCCATTGAAGACGGATTTAAACCTGTCCAGCGGCGTATCCTGCATTCGATGAAAGACCTCGACGATGGACGCTACAACAAAGTCGCCAACATTGTGGGGCATACCATGCAATACCATCCGCACGGAGATGCCTCTATAGCCGATGCCATGGTGCAAATCGGGCAAAAAGACCTGTTGATTGACATGCAAGGAAACTGGGGGAACATCCTCACAGGGGATTCTGCAGCAGCCTCCCGATACATCGAAGCAAGGCTGTCTAAATTTGCGCTAGATGTCGTATTTAGCCCCAAGGTTACCCAGTGGCAACTCTCCTACGACGGGCGAAAAAAGGAGCCCATTCATTTGCCCGTTAAATTCCCCATGCTTTTGGCACAAGGAGGCGAGGGAATTGCTGTGGGCTTATCTACTAAAATACTGCCACACAACTTTAACGAGCTTATCGATGCGTCTATCAAACATTTGCAGGGCAAAAGATTCACCTTAGTGCCCGATTTCCCCACTGGCGGGGTTATGGATGCCGACAACTACAACGATGGTCTTAGAGGTGGAAAGATTCGGGTACGGGCGCGTATTTCCCAAGAGGACAAGCAAACGCTTGTGATTAACCAAATCCCCTTTTCGACCACCACCTCATCATTAATTGACTCCATTTTAAAGGCAAACGACAAGGGGAAAATTAAAATCAAAAAAATCGAGGACAATACGGCTGCCAATGTGGAAATCAAAATTCACCTCCCCAACGGAGTTTCACCCGATAAAACCATTGATGCGCTTTTTGCCTTTACTGCTTGCGAAACGTCAATTTCCCCACTAGGCTGTGTTATTGAAAACAACAAACCCAATTTTATTGGTGTTTCCGAAATGCTACGTCGCTCTACCGACCATACCTTGGATTTATTGCGGGCAGAACTTGAAGTGAAGCAAGAAGAGTTGGAAGAACAATGGCACTTTGCCTCACTTGAGCGTATTTTTATTGAAAACCGCATCTATCGTGATATTGAAGAGGTAGAAACATGGGAAGGTGTCTTGCAAGCCATACACTCAGGGTTGGCACCGCATATTGTTCACTTAAAACGAGCCGTAACAGATGACGATGTGGTGCGCCTAACCGAAATCCGCATCAAACGTATCTCAAAATTTGATTTGGACAAAGCCCAGCAGAAAATAGAGGCTTTAGAAGCTGATTTGGATCAAGTAGCCTACGACCTAGCGCATATCGTGGAATTTGCTGTTGCCTATTTTAAGCGGCTTAAAAAAACCTTTGGCAAAGGAAAAGAGCGTAAAACAGAGCTAAAGGTATTTGCCGATGTAGATGCACGCAAAGTGGTTATGCGCAACACCAAACTCTATGTCAGTAGAGAAGAGGGTTTTGTAGGTACTTCGTTGCGGCGTGAAGAATATGTCACAGACTGTGCCGATATAGACGACGTCATTGTTTTTACGGCAGATGGCAAGATGATGGTGACCAAGGTGGAAAGCAAGACTTTTGTTGGGAAAAACATCATTCATGTTGCTGTATTTAAAAAGAAAGACAAACGCACCATTTATAACATGATTTACCAAGATGGGCGTGGGGGTACCTCATACATCAAGCGGTTTGCGGTAACAGGTGTGACCCGAGACAAGCACTACGATCTTACCAACGGCAGTCCACAGTCTAAGGTGCATTACTTTTCTGCCAATCCCAATGGCGAAGCAGAAATAGTGACCATTCACCTGCGCCAAAGCGGTGCCATTAAAAAACTAAAATGGGATTTAGACTTTGCTGATTTGGTTGTCAAGGGTAGAGGGGTGCGTGGCAACACCGTAACCAAATACGCCATCAAGCGCGTAGAACTCAAGGAAGAAGGGGTATCAACCCTCAAACCCCGTAATATCTGGTTTGACGAAACCGTACAACGCCTCAATGCCGACGAACGCGGGCGTTTGCTTGGTGCATTTAGAGGCGAAGACCGTCTGTTAATTGTTACGCAATCTGGAGTAGTCAAAACCCAAATTCCTGATTTGTCCATGCACTTTCCAGAAGATATGTTGCTTTTAGAAAAATGGGAACCCAAAAAGCCATTATCCGCCATTTATTTTGACGCCACCAAAAACAAGTATTTTGGTAAACGATTTTTGATTGAATCGCCGGACAGAGAAGAAGCTTTTGTAAAAGAGGGGTCAAAAATTGAGTTATCCTGGTTTTCTGCAGACTGGCGACCTGTCTGTGTCTTGCACTTTTTTAAGCCGAGAAATGCGGATGTAAAACCCCCTCAAGAAGTACGGTTTGAAGACTTTATTGCACCCAAAGGCATCAAGGCGATGGGAAATCAGCTGGCCACAGAAAAACTCAAAAAGATTGCGTCAAAAGAACCCCTTCCGTACACCCCCGAACCGGAAGTTCCGACAAATGAAATAGAGGCCGAAGTAGAGGAAATTAGCCCTGAAAAAGACGATACAGAAGGACAAATAAGCTTAGAGCTTTAGTGCTTTCCCTTTTTCCGAAAACGCATATTCAAGAACTCCACAAGCAGCGAAAAGGCAATAGCGAAGTATAGATAGCCCTTTGGAATGGCGCCAATGCTTTGTCCCATAACTTCAAGTTGCGCCAAATGCGCGCCTTCTGTAATGAGCATAAATCCAATTAAGATGAGAAAGGAAAGTGCTAAGATTTGTAACGACGGGTGTCTGTGAACAAAGCGCGTAACAGGATGAGCGAACACCATCATAACCAAAATAGAGACCACAACTGCAATAATCATGATCCACAGCGCCCCATCAATCCCCGTGGTCATGCCAACAGCAGTAAGGATGGAATCTACAGAGAAAACCGCATCAATCAAAATGATTTGAACCAGAATACGTGCCATGGTATTGGCTGCTTTATGCTGCGCTTTTTTATTGCGATCACCAGCGTGATCAATTTTTTCATGTATTTCTTTTGTGCTTTTGTACAGCAAAAACAAACCACCGGCAAGTAACACCAACGATTGCCCGTTGATTTCGGCACTAAACTGCGTGTAATCTACTGAAAACAAACTGTCTTTCATGGCAATGACCCAAGAAATGGTAAACAAGAGAACGATTCGAAGAACCAAGGCGAGTAATAGGCCAATGTTTGTTGCGCGCGCACGCTTTTGTTCGGGCAGCTTACCAACAACAATGGAAATAAACACGATATTATCAATCCCTAGGATAATTTCAAGAAATGTAAGGGTAAGCAATGCCGATATGGCTTCTGGGGTGAAAAGAAATTCCATTAGTTGCTTGTTTTGGTTACGGTACCACGTTGTTTGTTTTTGGTGTCTCCAACCAGGTTATACTCAAACGTATAGGTGTTTTCTGTAGTGGTTAGAATTTTCATGTGTACCGCTTTTGAATCTTGATAGGAGAGGGGACGTAGCTTTTTCACTATGCATTCGCAGTCATTTAGCCAACGCACACTGGAGCTATCCACACGATTACGGTAATAATCTACCTCTATGCTGTCTGTTCTGATAAACTGCGTGGTAAGCGTATCGCCAAGGACTATCGAAGTAAAACGGAAGTTTCCTGTTTTAAATTCAGAACAATTACGCTCAGGATTGAAACAAGAAACACAGAAAAGCAGTAGGGCAATGATAAAAACATTCCTCATGCCTCAAAAATATCAATTTTTATTGAGGTAGGTACTGGAAGTACCGTCGTTATAACACACAATGATGCGCTCAACCTGCTTTGTGGTGGTTGACTTAGCAATGATACCTTCTTTGGGCGTATTTTTTGGTACTGGAATTTCAGTAGTTTTCACCTCCTCTTGAGGAGCTGTAGGTAAAACGCTTTGGTTGTCCGGCGTGGCTACGCTGTCTTTGGACGCAATTCCTTTAAGAAGCCATGCTGAGGAAACGCTAGGGTAGGCGTCAAGTATTTTAAGGATAAAGTCCAAGCTGGGCTTATTGCGTTCAGAAAGGATGTGTGAAATGGAAGAACGCTGTACGCCAATTGTGTCGGCAAAGGCGGCTGCGCTTAACTCATTTTCCTGCATCAGTTGTTTAATTCGTTCAACAATCCCCATGATTACAATTGTAAATAATTAATATTTTCTTAGTGATATTATCAAATATATAAAATAATATGACGGAATAAAAGCGAAGTATAACTTTATATTATGATGTTAATATGCTTAAATACAGTAGTTTAGACAAAATTTATGTTTGGTTAATTACTTTTGTAACAAATTTTGATGTTTTTAGCCTGCTTTTGTTTACAATAATAAATTATTTGTGTTTACAATTGGAAACTAATAAGCGTTTACATTTGCAAACATGAATTCATTTTTAAAGCAGCTGCCTGATCTTAAAAGTCAAATTTTGCAGGGGCGTTACATGACGTATCCGAAAATTGAACGTTTGCTCAGCGATTTTGATTCCAAGCAAGTTGGTGCAAGCGCAAAAGGACTGCCCATAAACATGCTTACACTGGGGACTGGCCCTATCAAGGTGTTGATGTGGTCGCAAATGCACGGAAATGAGTCTACCAGTACCAAAGGGATTATAGATGTGATGTATTTTCTTGCAGCCAATCCGACGCTTTTAGCGCCGTTTACCATACAAGTGATTCCCATGCTTAACCCTGATGGAGCAGCAGCGTATACGCGTGTTAATGCCAACGCTGTTGATTTAAACAGGGATGCCCAGCAACAATCCCAGCCAGAAACCCGTGCTTTGTTTGAGGTATACGACACTTTTCAACCAGACTACTGCTTTAATCTACACGATCAACGCACCCTATTTGGGGTTGACGACAATCCGTGTATACTGTCTTTCTTGTCTCCAGCCGCTGATGCGGGCAAATCTATCACCAAAGCCCGTGAGCAGGCGATGGGGATTATTGGATACATAAACGAGCAATTGCAACAACAGTTATCCAATCAGGTAGGTCGTTATGACGACACCTACAATCCCAACTGTGTTGGCGATTGCTTCCAAGCAAAAGGAACGCCTACCCTATTGTTTGAGTGTGGGCAATCGGGGCAAGACTACGGTAGGATAGCTACACGAAAGTGGTTTGGCTTCTCTGTTGTGGCGGCTCTACATTGCATTGCAAATAATGTATTTATGCCTACCGCTTATGACAGGATTCCAGAAGTTGAAAAGTCATATGTCGATGTTTTAATACACCACGTACCTGACCACGAAAGCCAAATAAGCTTGGCGGTACAGTATGAGGAAAAATTAAATTCAGGTAGAATTACCTTTGAACCTACCCTGCACAGCAAAGGTGACTTATCGCAGCTTAACGCGCACAAAACCATTGATTTACGAAAACACAACTCCATTGATTTTGGCTCTTTTGAGGATGCAGCTTTAAAAAAATTATTCAAAATGTTAGATTTAACACATTATTCATATTAAATTGTCGAAATAACAGCATAAAATTCAATGTTTTTTTGTTTTCTTTGCAAATAAAATAATCACAATGAAATTTAAACTAGACGAAATTGATCATCAAATACTTGATATTTTGATTGACAATATGCGTACACCTTTCACGGACATTGCCAAAAGACTTTTAATTTCTGCTGGCACAGTTCACGTGCGTGTGCGCAAGATGGAAGAGGCTGGAATAATCAAAGGATCTTCATTAACATTAGATTATAACAAAATGGGCTATTCTTTTATTGCTTATGTTGGTATATATCTTGAGAAAACGCACCAAACGAAATACGTACTGGAGCGGTTGCACGAAATTCCTTTTGTAACGGTTGCACACATAACAACAGGAAAGTTTAACATTTACTGTAAGGTTCGTGCCCGCAGTACCGAACACGCCAAAGAGATTATTTTTAAAATTGATGACATAGATGGTATCCTACGTACAGAAACCATGATTTCTCTAGAAGAGAGCATCAATGACAAAAAGCGATTGATGCATACTATTTTTAATGACCTTTAAAATTAACTTGTGAACCCACGCACAAAACTTGAGCGTTACGAACAAAACGTGCGCTCCAAATTCAAATTATACGACAGTATATTTTCGACCTTACCCTACTCTGACATAACCAACACGGCAACGCTTTTACCGCTGTTTGCCGATTCTTGTGTTGATGGCTATGAAAAGGGGCTAGACCCCAAGACGATTGTTGAAGGTTTCTTCGAACGCTATTTTCCCGATTATTCAGCAAAAGCGCAAATTGACTTGCTCTTCCGTTTTATTCAATTTATCGAAAGACGTGTAGTGCTTTTTGATGCCGTTGAAGATGCTGCTTTTGCGCATGTCAACAACATGAGTGGGGTGGGTACCATTCGTAATCTTAAGGAAGAAGCGCAATCAAAACAAAAAGCCAAAGAGCTTAAGGCACTGCTTCAAGACATTAATGTGCGTCCAGTACTAACAGCACATCCAACACAGTTCTATCCTGGTGCTGTCTTGGGTATTATTACGGACTTAGGCAAATGCATCCAAAAGAACGATTCGCAAGAAATCAAACTTCTGTTGGCACAATTGGGACGTACGCCTTTTTTCAAAAAGAAAAAGCCAACCCCATTAGACGAAGCCAGAAGCTTGATATGGTATCTTTCTAATGTTTTCTATCCTGCCATTGGCGAAATTCAGGCCTATGTGCAACGCCATATTTTCAAAGACGAGCCATTGACGGGAAAAACCGTAAAGCTTGGTTTTTGGCCCGGTGGTGACCGTGACGGGAATCCATTTGTAACCACAGAAATCACTCGTAAGACTGCACAATTGCTCCGCAGTAGCATCATCCGTAATTACTACCGAGACGTCCGCACACTGCGCAGACGTTTGACTTTTGCCGGAGTGGAAGAGGCCGTTTTAGCCGTTGAGAAAAAATTATACGATAGCATTTTTACACTGGACAAGGCACCCGCCATAAGTCTTGAAGATCTAAAAGCAAGCCTAGCGTCCATACTTACTGCAATCGAAGAACAATATCACGGTTTGTTTGCCAATGAATTACGCGACTTCATCGCAAAGGTCAACGTATTCGGCTATCACTTTGCGAGTTTAGACATTAGACAAGACTCTCGTGTTCATCACGACGCCTTTTTAAGCCTTTTAACGCAAACAAATAAGAATGGGGTTACAGATGTTGGTTTTGACTATGTTAACGCTACTGAAGACGCACGTATCGATTTCCTTACTTCGCTAACCGGCGATGTTGATCCAGATAGCTTTGAAGACGAAACCGTTTGCAAAGCCCTTGGGTCTATCCGTGCGATGCGTGAAATTCAGCAAACCAACGGTGAGGCCGGCTGTAACCGATACATCATCAGTAATAACCAAACCGCACAAAACATATTTGAGGTTTTTGCCATGATTCGCTTGAGTGATTGGGAAGCACCTGATGTTGATATAGTTCCGCTATTTGAAACCATTCCTGATTTGGAAGTAGCGGTTTCTGTCATGGACAAGGTATACGGAAACCCCGTGTATCGTGAGCATTTGACTCGAAGGGGAGACAAACAAACCATCATGCTTGGTTTCTCTGACGGCACCAAAGATGGGGGCTATTTGATGGCCAACTGGAGTATTTTTAAAGCCAAAGAAGAACTGACAGCGATCTCTCGTAAATACGGGATCAATGTTGCCTTTTTTGACGGTCGTGGTGGACCTCCAGCACGTGGTGGTGGTAATACCCACCAGTTCTACGCATCCATGGGGAACAGCGTTGAAGCAGACGAAATACAACTCACCGTACAGGGACAAACCATCAGTTCCAACTTTGGTACTTTGGACACCTGTCGCTATAATTTAGAACAACTCTTAAGCTCGGGTATATCCAATCGCTTGTTTACATCGGATTCATCCGTTTTAAACGAGGAAGACAGAAAAACCATGACACAACTTGCGGAAGTTAGCTACGAAGCCTACAAGAGCTTTAAGGCCCATCCTAAGTTTTTACCGTATTTGGAGCACATGAGTACACTCCAATACTACGCCAAAACCAATATTGGATCACGTCCTTCTAAGCGTAAGTCCAGCAAGACATTGGACTTTTCTGCACTGCGCGCCATTCCCTTTGTGGGCAGCTGGAGCCAGTTGAAGCAAAATGTACCTGGATTTTTTGGTG
>ERZ802824.737-NODE-737-length-17909-cov-36.935_pt1 | contig 17909 bp, 28 predicted proteins | sample MGYA00345650_ERZ802824 | MGnify/ENA primary metagenome ERZ802824 (study PRJEB30503, sample SAMEA104212361) | marine metagenome | biome: Westerlies Biome; feature: [SRF] surface water layer (ENVO:00010504) within the epipelagic zone...; material: water... | reverse complement strand
GGTGATGCCACCGCTGCCATCTGGGTGCCGGCAAACCTGATGGAGTGAGACAGCCAGGGCATGAAGGCATGGCAGGGAGCAACCGATCAAACCCCATGGCCATCGCTAGCGTTGACAGCAATGACAGCACTGCAGGCAATCCTCGCCCCATGGCCACCCTGACGATCCGCAACCTCGACGACGCCGTGCGCGATCGACTCCGGCGCCGCGCCGCCGAGCACGGGCACTCGATGGAGGAAGAGGTGCGCCAGATTCTTCGCCAGGTGGTTGAACCCGCGAAACCAGCGGCAACCACAGAGGGGTTGGGATCACGCATCCACAACCACTTCGCAAGCCTTGGGAGCCTCGAGCTGGATCTGCCCTCACGAAACGACAGCCCATCAGCGCCGAGCCTTGAGCCGTGATCATTCTCGACACCAATGTGCTCTCGGAACTGATGAAGCCAGAGCCGGCAGCCTCCGTGATGGCTTGGGCCGATCAACTCAGTGCCGAAGCCGTCGCCATCACAGCCATGAATGAAGCCGAAATCCTGCACGGCATCGCCCGCCTGCCCGACTCCCAGCGCAAGCAACAACTCCAGCGGAGCTGGAGCAGCCTCGTTGCTGAGGTCCTCCAGCTCCCAGTGCTTCCGTTCAACAGCGCAGCAGCGCACTGGTATGCAGCCCTGGTGAGCCATCGCGAGCGCATGGCACGCCCGATCAGCACCGCCGACGCTGTGATCGCCGCCACGGCTCTCGCCCATGACGGACAGCTGGCCACACGCAACACCGCTGACTTCGACGCCCTTGGCCTGCCGCTGATCAACCCCTGGGCCAGAGCAGGCACGTCGTGAAGCATCGACTCGGCATCCTCAATCCAGCGATGGCGGCGTGAACGTGTCGGCCACCGCCACGATCCAACGGGCTGCCGCCGCCGTCACCTGTTCCTTGGTGACGTTGAACCCCAGATCGTGGCCCTGCGCGAGCAGATCGGGAATGATCGTCTGCCAGGCCATGCCGGCGGCACTGGCGTTGAGATCACCGATCAGCACAAAAGCCTTGGCAGCACCGGTCACCGCAGCGGTGTACTCGGCATTGGGCGACACCTTGCTGCGGTACCAGTCGCTCACCTGATCACGCTGGGCCTTGCTCAGAAACGGCGGTGCCCCCACCAGATAGGCATCGAGCACCAGCATCGGGCTGGGCACGCTCTGGCCGGGGTGCTTGAGCGCAAACCAGGCCTGGCCGATCGAGGCGGCATCGGGCCAATGGCAGAGCAATGCGGCGTCCTGGCTGTCGAGTGAGCGCTGGTCTGCCAGTTCATCGATGCGCGCGAGCAACTCCGGGCCGGAGACCGGTGGCTCGGTGCGGGACTGTTCAGCCCGGGCTTCGTTGATCGCCTCGGCCACCGCCGCTTCGTTCTGGCCCAGCTGCTCCAGGGCCCGCTTGAGGTTCACATCAGGATCAGCTGGGCTGGCCAAGGGGATCACGCAGGGGTGAATCCACGATGTCATTGATGATCATCACGCCGGCTCAGGCGAGCCCCATCCCACGACGCTCTCGACAGGATCTCTCTCAGCCGATCAAGAACGGATTGCTTGTCGTCGTTCCACGCAACCTGATTCACAGCGATCAGATACTCATGCTGCACACCGGTTCCCCGGATTCGTGACGCGGCAATGGCCAAATCGTCATAACCAAACGGGAAAAACGCATCAGGCGGGCAACCAAGAATGCCCTCGGAAACGAACAGCAGAAAATCAAACAGCACCGGGCTGAAATACTCATCGTCCGCGCTCAGATCACCGCAGGACACCATCTGGTCTCTGGTCTGCGGCGTATACGTGACGAACGAAAAGCACAGCGGATGGCCCGTGTTCTGAAGGTACAAGCCTCTGAAACGTTGGCGATTCATCGGCTGGGGTTACTGCCGTGGCACTTGTGGGGGCGAACGCTAACTCAGTCTTGATCCAGCTCGTCGTCTGGAACGTAGAACGGTTCATCCATTCCAGGCTCATTGTTCTGCAGAACAAAATCCTTCAGGCAATCGTCGCTTTCAAACACGAACAGATCGTCTTGTTCCGGATGGACACCTCTCATCTCGGGATGACGATTCACAAGACGCGTGATCTTGCGGCGCTCCCGCACAAAACCCGATCCCTTTTCAACCAGATAAACCATCAGCGCGAGGTCCACCAGAACAAGCGTGACCATCTCCAATATCTGCATCACTCACAACCCTTCACTGAATCGACGCTAGCGAGAGATGCATGAATGGCACTCAGCAAAAACGCCTGAAACCGACAACCGGTACTCGCCGGCTCATCCGGACCCCGCGAGCCAGGGCCAGCGCAGACCCACCGCCTCGAGAGGATCCATCACCAGCTTGTTGAGGGCCCGGCCGAGCACCACCTGCGGTTCATCCGGGCGGATCGGAATCACCCGGTGTTCGCCGGAGCCCGTTCCGCGCACAACCCCGCGCCGCAGCAGCGAATTGGCCGCCTCCAGGCCGCACACATAGGCCCGTTCCTGGCAGAGGCCCTTGGCGCCGTGCTCCCGCTCCCCCATGCGCACCCAGTCGCCGGCGCACACCACCGACGCAAGCGATGTCTCCAGCGGCGGGCGTTGCTGGAAGCTGTCCGGCGAGAACAACGACACCGATCCCGGATAACGCCGCACCTCCTGATCCACCACCTGCGCCTCCCGGAAGGTCGGCTGCGCCAGGGGCAGCAGTTCCTGCATCAGGCAGTCGACGATCGCCTGATCGCTCAACTCCGCAATGGCGCTGGCGTTGTAGAAGTCGCTGGCGATCACCGACCCCTGCACCGGTTGATTGCCCCAGAGCTCCTGCAGCGTTTCGCCCTGCAGCTGATCCAGCATGAAGAAGGTGCCCCCGGCACCGCGCAGAGCCTCGAACCGCGAGAACACATTGGCGGGATCGGCAACGGCAACCGTGCGATCCAGCCACAGCCGCACCGACACCACATCGATCGCGCCGAGCTCGCCGGCCCGCAGCAGTTCCGGTGCCAGAGCGGCGCACTCCGGTGATGCCGCCATCAGCGATCCCAGCCCTCGAGCCCCCACCGCCAGCACCACGGCATCCACGTCGTCGATCAACCCCGTCTCGCCCGTGGCCAGCGATCGCGTCTGCACCGATTCGATCGCCCCGTTCTCTGGGGAGACGTTCAAACGAGCCGCCAGGGTGCCCCCCAGCACCTGCAGCTGATGCTCGCGGCCCAGCCGCTGGCTCAACGGCGCGAGCAGTTGCTCGCCGATGCTCCGGCTCCTGATCCAGCGCACATCAAAGGAATCCTGATGGGCCAGCGCGTAGTAGTAGAGGAGCTCCATCGTCACCGCCGCCGACAGCTCCTCCGGGGGCTTGAACAGCCCCACCAGCAGGATCGGCCGCAGGAACTCATCGATCATCCGCTCGCTGATCTGCAGCTGCCGGAACAGGCTGAGCGCATCGAGAGCGTCGTAGCGCGCGTACACCGCAGGGCTGCGGTTCAGATCGAGCATCGCCACCAGCAGCCCGGCGATGCTGAGTCGATCGGCAACCGGCAGTCGCTTGAAGTTGCTGATCGTGGCGAACGCCTGCCCCAGCGGACTGGGCAGCTGCAGCCCATCACCGAACACCGGTGCTGTGGCCTCCAGCCCCTGGGGCGACCAGAAGGCACTGCTGGTGAAGTCGGTGAACACGTTGCTCAGTCCGAGTTCATCGGTGAGCGCATTGATGTTGGGGTAATCCCGCCAGAAGCCGCGGGTGCCGGCTTCAAACGGTTTGCCGCTGGCGGTGGTCAGCGGCGTGCTGCCGGTGGGATCCGCCAGCCCATCCACGAGCGTGACCCGCACACCGGCCTGGCAGAGGGCCTTGGCCGCACCCCAGCCACCCCAGCCGGCTCCGATCACCACCACCTGCGAAGGGCCGGCCGTTGATCGGTGTTGCACCGCCATCATTCAGCCCTGCCGCCGGTCGAGGCGCACAAGCTAGGCAGGGTTGATCCAGCACCACCTTGATGCTCCGCGCCCTGCTGCTGATCCTCAGCCTCTGCATCAGCAGCACCGCCGTTGGCGCAGCACCGGTGAGCCGCGACGATCCGGAATCATCCGATCCCGGTGGTGCCGCCATCTCCACCGCCGTCGGCTCGGCCGTGGTGGTCACCGCCAATCCCCGCGCCAGCCGGGCCGCCCTGGCAGTTCTCCATGCCGGCGGTTCCGCGGTGGATGCCCTGGTCACCGCCCAGGCGGTGCTGGCGGTGGTGGAACCCCAGAGCTCCGGCCTGGCGGGCGGTGGTTTTCTGCTGCACTGGGATGCCCGGCAGCAGCAGCTGGAAGTGCTCGATGGCCGCGAGATCGCCCCGCAGCGCAGCCGACCGGGCGATCTGCTGCAGCCCTCCGGCGAACCGCTGCCCTGGCGGCAAGCCACCAGCCGCCTTGAGGCCATCGGTGTGCCCGGCACCGTGGCTCTGCTCTGGGAGGCCCATCAGCAGCACGGCCGCCTGCCCTGGGCCACCACGCTGAAACCGGCCATCCGCCTGGCCCGCGATGGCTTCCGCCCCAGCCCGCGCCTGCGCCGCTCGCTCGGCATCGCCCAACGCATCGGCGTGGACCACAGCCCCGCCTTCCAGGCGCTCTACCTGCCCGGCGGCCAGCCCCCTCCCGCCGACCAGCTGTTCCGCAACCCGGCCCTGGCGCGCAGCCTGGAGCTGCTGGCCAACGACGGTGGCCCCTCGTTTTACGACGGGGCTCTGGCGGAGCGGATCCTGGCGGGGATGGCTGCCCTGCAGACCCTGCAGCCCGGCTTCCGCGGCTGGACTGCTGCCGACCTCAGCTCCTATGCGGTGGTACGCCGCCAACCCCTCTGCAGGCAGCAGTGGAACCACCGGCTGTGCACCATGCCGCCACCCAGCAGTGGTGGGCTGGCGGTGCTGCAGACCCTGGCGCTGCTGGAACAGGGCAAGGAGCTGACCGATGCATCCGATCCCCACACCTGGCGGCAGCTGGCGCGAGCCCAGGCCTGGGCCGATGCCGATCGCCTCTACTGGGTGCACGATCCGATCGATGGCGCCATCCCCACCGGGGCGCTGCTGGATCCGCGTTACATCCAGGCCCGCAGCGCAGCGATGCAGGCCTCCCCAGCCCAGCGTCCGGCCCCGGGACTGCCGCCGGGCATGGCGCGTTATCCCTTCGCGCTGCCGGATCAGGGCCGCGAACAGGGCACCACCCATCTGGCGATCGTGGATGCCCGGGGCAACCTCGCCTCCTACACCAGCTCGGTGGAGACCGTGTTCGGCAGCCGCCATCTGGTGGCGGGGATGGTGCTGAACAACCAGCTCACCGACTTCTCCTTTCAACCCGCGATCAACGGCCGCCCGGTGGCGAACCAGCGCCGGCCCGGTCGCCGCCCGGTGTCGTCGATGGCCCCGATGATCGTGTTCCGCCACGGCAAACCGGTGCTGTCGGTCGGCAGCCCGGGAGGACGCAGCATCCCCCACGTGCTCAGCCGGGTGCTGCTGGCCTCACTGGTGTGGCAGGAGCCACCGGCGCGGGCCGTGGGACTGCCGCATCTCTCGATGCGCAGCTCGGGGTTGGCGGTGGAGAAGGATCCGCCCCTGCCCTGGCCGGTCGCCACCGATCAACTGATGCTGAACGATCAACCGATGCGACGGCAACGCCTCGGCAGCGGCACCGCCCTGCTGCAGTGGATCGACGGCCGCTGGCAGGGGGCTGCCGACCCGCGCCGCGAGGGAACCGCCCTGGCCATCCCCTGACCGGAACAAGCAGCGAACAGTTAGCACTCTGAGGATGAGAGTGCTAGTTGGAAGTGATGACGAGAGGGCGCAATCAAGAGTGAGTAAAGATCATCAACACGAACCTTTTCCCAGAGAAAAAACCCGTACGTTCGAACGGAACGAGTGACAAGATGCATGATCCTGCTTCACTTCTTCGGGCTGGGAGATGTTCTGCGCCGGTTTGAGCTTGAGCAGCTCACCGGGCTCAATCTGATGGGCTTCCGACCACTCAATCTGGATGATCTGGTGATCTGGTCACAGGAGGTGGCACTCCAGCACCAATGGGATGCAGACAGAATTCATCAGGATGTGCTGCGGCTCTGGATCAATCAGGCCGACGACATCAGTGCGTGGAAACTCCGCCTGCAGCACTCCCCCGGTGAGGTGGAGCTGCTCGCCGGCATCGGTGATGAACAGAGCTGGCAACGCCACTGGGAAAGGCTGCTCCGCCAGACGCCCCGCGGTGGCCGGGCCTGAATCAGATCAGACGGCGACGGGATTCGCCAGCTGAGCCTGCACAGCGTCCCAGAAACAGTGCCGATCGCCGATCACCCGTGATCGCACCCGCTCCACCCGATCGCGTGCCATGGGATCGCAACCGATGAGTGCCTCAACCATCTGCTCGGCCAGGGGGCCATGGATGTCTCCATCCAGCTCGATGTGGCGCTCGAGGTACCAGCACAGAGTTGGGCAGGGGAGATTGATCAGACGCAGACGCGCCAGCAGCGAACGGAACAGATCAGGCACGATCAGCTCCCGGCCGTAGGTGAAGGCCGCAGCGAGGGCATCCACCTCGCCCGCACGGATCAGGTCCTGGGTGGTGCGCAGGAATCGGCGTGCCGCATCCGGAATCGAGGGGTGACACACGGAACCGTGCAGATCTCCGGCCATCGCCTGAACGAGAACGGCATCAATCACGCTGGTGTCGGCGTCGATTTCCTCCATCGCCCGCCGGTAGATGGCGAAGTGGCTGAGATGCAACGGGCCGCCGAGATGATCCGGCAGGCAATCGCACTCCTCCTCGGCCACGAGGCTGTTGATCAGCCCGGCAATCCTGGGGTGCGGCGGCGGAGCCCAGGGCGCACCGGATGGAGCGAGATGCTGCTGCAGAGCCTTGAGCAGCAGCATGAAATCCCACACCGCGAAAACGTGATGTTCAACGAACAGCCGCAGGTGAGCGATGGAATCAATCGCCTGGGGCAGCGGGTGACGCTGAAAATTCACACTCAGAGGCCCAGTTCGGTCAGACCGGGGAAGTCATCCGGCCGGGGTCCATCACCCCAGGTGAATCGGCGATCCTCCGGTTTGATCGACACATCGTTGATGCTTGCCTCACGGCGACGCATCAGACCGGTCTCCGAAAACTCCCAGTTTTCGTTGCCATGGGACCGGAAGAAATGTCCGGAATCGTCATGCCATTCGTATTGGAATCGAACAGCGATTCTGTTGCCGGCATAGGCCCACACCTCCTTGATCAACTTGTAATCAAGTTCCTGAGACCATTTGCGCTTCAGAAAAGCAAGGATCTGATCCCGGCCGTGGATGAATTCGCTGCGATTGCGCCAGAAACTGTCTTCGGTGTAGGCCAGCGAAACCTTCTCTGGATCTTTGGTGTTCCAGGCATTTTCCGCCATCCTGGCTTTCTGCTGAGCGGTTTCCAGCGTGAACGGTGGAAACGGTGGTTTTCCAGTCATGGGATTAAAAAAAGTCAGGGCAGCTGGCTGATCACACGCACGCTGGCATCAGGGCTGTAGCGGGCAACCCACTGAAGCAGCTGAGATTCCTCCTCATCCGTTCGTGTACAGGCGAATCCATAACGGGCTCGAACCCGCTCGGATGCGGCCCGCAGGGCCTTGACGCCCAGCGATTCGAATTCAGAAACCCGGAAGGAATCACCGGCTTTCAGGTACTGCAGGATCACCGTGGAAGGTGAATACAACGTGCTGGATTGACCATCAGGCCATTCCAGCTCAAAACGGACTTCGGGCATTCATCAGGCCTGACCGAAAGGATCCTGCATCACGCAAATCCGCCGCTGCTGTCTCATCAGTCACAGCCGAAGCCAGTCAGCCCTTCGCTGCCATCCCACAGAAGTTCCTGATCACCTTCACGCTGCAACGCAACCCGACAGGGGCCGCTGCCGAAGGATCCGATCCGGCAGCAGATCAGGTGCGGATCCCCCTGCAGCATCCGTTGCAACCTGCCGGTCATCGACGGACGCACCGCCAGCAGATATCCGAAACTGGGAAAGCAGCGGAGCCAGGCCTGTTCATCCACCTGATCAGGTCGCTCGATCGCATCGAGCTCCAGGGTGATGGGAGAACCGCAGGATTCCGCGAACATCACCGCCGTGCCGCAGAGTCCGCCCATGCTGATGTCCTTGGCGGCATGAACGATGCCATCGGCCGCGAGCGCCGGAAGCAGGCTGAGATGAGAGCGGAGCAGACCGGGGCTCGCCGCCGTGGCGGCATCCCAGAAGGGGTAGTGCCGATAGAAGCGACCGCTCCGGTTCACCAGCAGCCAGAGTTCATCCCCGGCTGACGCCGACCGGGCCGACAGCACAGGCCCCTCCGCCACACCGAGCACCGCGACCGACAGCGCTTCGTAGGGGCTCTGCTGATTGGAATGGCCACCGACCATCGGCACCGCGAAGCGGTCACAGGCGCTGCTCATCCCCTCCAGCAGACGCTGCAGCGAATCGGGCCCCGCGGTCCAGACGCTGTTCACCACAGCCAGCGGTCGCCCTCCCATCGCAGCGATGTCGCTGAGGTTCACCAGCACGCCGCTCCAGCCCGCAAACCAGGGATCCTCGACCACCAGAGCGGGATGCATGCCCTCGCAGGCCATCAACAGCTGCCCGCTCTGAGCCGGCAACAGGGCGGCATCGTCGCCCAACCGGCCCGGCTTGCCGAGATGGGGAAACGGCACATGGTTGAACACTGAAGCCGCCGGGCGGATGTCCCGCTTGGCGAGCAGACCGCTCTGACGGCGCAGCTCTTCCGCCAGCGACACCAGGCTCATGCGGCCAGCTGCAGGGACGGTCGCTGCTGTTTGGCCGGAACGTAGTAGCTGAGGTCCGCCTGCATCAGGTGATGGCGGATGCCACGGATCTCCAGCTCCTCGATCGACGTCCAGTGCAATCGCTTGAAGAAGCGCACGTTCTGCAGCTGCACCGTGGCCAGAAACCGGTCGCATCCCCAGCCGTTCGCCGTGGTGACCGCTTTCCAGATCAGGCCCTTGCCGATCTGATTGTGGCGGCGGAAGGAACTGTGCACACCAAGCCGGCCGCCGTACCAGAGGCGCGGTTCGGTCTCGACGATCCGGACCACACCCACCACATCAACATCGTCATCCGCATCCGGGGAGGGAGGACCGTGCTGCAGGGCCGCGATCGGCCAGGCCACAGCATCGAGTTCATCGCGATCGGAGCGTTCGAACACGTTCTGCTCACGGCAGAAGATGCTGCGCCGCAAGCGCCAGTAACCGCGGATCAGGTTGGAGTCAGCACGCAGCAGATGGAACGAGAACCGATCCGAGCAGGCCGTCGGAGACAACTGGAAATCGTCGGCATCAACGCCGATTCCGGCACGCACCGACGGCGTGAACAGTCGCGGGGCCGAGCTCACGCTCCTGCCGATGCCTCCACTGCTGGGATCAAGACACAACATGATGATCAGCCCGCCTGCTCGAACAACGACAGAGCCGAACAGGCACCGCACTTCGCACATCCAGCGGCCATCTGCTCCGAACGCAGATCCCCCTTCCGCAGCAGGTCGGCGACGGCCTGGTAGACATCCACCATGAAGCCGGTGTCCGGAGCGGGGTGATGCTCCAGGGGCGTTCCGGAGATGGGCACGAAGGGAACGATGAAGGGATAGACACCCAGCTCGATCAAGCGGCGACTGCAGTCGATCAAGGCGTCCCGACTGTCTCCAAGGCCCGCCAGAAGATATGTGGACACCTGACCGCGACCGAAGACGGCGACGGCATCGGCGAACGCCTCGTAGTAACGCTCCAGGCTGATCTCGGACTTGCCGGGCAGGATGCGGCGACGCACGTCCGCCTCCACAACCTCCAGATGCATGCCGAGGCTGTCGATGCCGGCCTGCTTCATCCGCCGATACCAGATCGGATCATCGGGGGGCTCGCACTGACCCTGAATGGGCAGATCGACCCGACGCTTCACCGCGGCCGCCGTCTCCGCCATCAGCCGGGCACCACGGTCATCGGCGTTGGGCGTGCCGGTGGTCATCACCAGCTGGCTGACGCCATCGAGACGCACCGCCGCCTCGGCCACTTCGGCCACCTGCTCGGGGGTCTTGCGGACCAGCGTCGCGTCGTCCTCCAACGACTGCTCAATCGCGCAGAACTGGCAGGACTGCGAGCGATCGCGGAAGCGGATGCAGGTCTGCAGCAGCGTTGTGGCGAGCACATCCCGGCTGTGCAGCAGGGCGATCGAGCGGTAGGGGATGCCATCCGCGGTGCTGAGCCCGTAAAACGCCGGTTCATCGGTGGCGGCGACCTGGGCCAGGGAGGCATCGCCCGGACCGCTGAGGGCGACACCGTCCGGGGAAGCGTCGAGATGATACGGCGACGCCTCGGAGGCGTTGTTGTACACAGGCACCATCACCGTGCGGCCGCCGATCTCGAGAGCGCGGTGATCCGAGGGGCCGGCTCCACCCCGACGCCCCTGATTGCCGTTCAACGGCTCTGCCCGCAGACCCTTCACCTGCAGTTCCGTGACGAGGCGACCCAGATCAGACATGGTCGAGCTCCTCGCTGAAGGCGGTCGGCTCGACCGGCATGTCGTCCATGGTCAGGGCCGGAGTGCGGTTGATGCGCAGCGAGAGCAGTTCCGGCCGGCTGTAGTGGCCGACGCTGTCCATCATCCGTTTGCGCTTGGTGATCAGAGCCAGATCCAGTTCTGCGATGGCCAGGCCCTCGCCATCGGGCAGTGGTCCGGCCAGGTAACGGCCCTCCGGACTGATCACCGCGGTATGACAGCCCCCCTGAAAGGCCTTGTGCAGCGACGTATCCGGCGTGATCGACGCGAAATCCTCGGGGTCCAGCCACCCGGTGGAGCAGATCACGAAGCAGCCGGCCTCCAGGGCGTGGTGTCGCATGGTCACCGCGGTCTGTTCGGTGAAGATCGGACCGACGAGTGAACCGGGGAACTGGGCGCAGTGAATCTCCTCGCCCTGAGCCATCAGGGCGTAACGGGCCAGGGGGTTGTAGTGCTCCCAGCAGGCCAGCGCACCGATGCGGCCGAGGGGGGTGGGCACCACCTTCAACCCGGCACCGTCGCCCTGCCCCCAGACCATCCGTTCGTGATACGTGGGTGTGATCTTGCGTCGCTTGAGAACGATCTCGCCGCAGCTGTTGAACAGCAGCTGCGTGTTGTAGAGCGTGCCTCCATCGCGTTCGTTCACTCCGAGAAGCACCTGCATGCCGTGCTGACGGGCAGCGGCCGCGACTGCATCGGTGACAGGACCCGGCACGACGACCGCCTGGTCGTAAAGAGCCAGGTGGGGGCGACCCATGCGAACCGGTGGTTCGACGAAGGAGAAATAGGGGTAGTAGGGAAGAAATGTCTCCGGAAAGACGATCAGCTCCACACCCTCGGCCGCCGCATCGGCCATGGCCTTGAGCACGTTCTGCAGAGATCCGTCGAGGCTGAACAGCACTGGACGGATCTGAGCGGCGGCAACTTTGACAGTGGTCACCATGACAGGGATCAGCTCCGGCTCAGAGCGTCCAGGTGTCGAGGATGAAGGCGCCTTCCTTGCGGTGCATCAGCACGATGTCGAGCACATCGAGAGGATTGACCGGCGTGATCCCTGGCATCAGGGCCTTCTCACCATGGCCGTAAAGCGCCTGAAGTGCGAAGCGGCAGGCGTAGACCTTTCCGCCCTGATCCATGAATTTCTGAAGGCGTGCATTGAAGTTGAGATGGCCGTCAAAGGCGGCATCACCAAGCTTCGGGAAACCCCGCATCACCCCGAGAGTGACGCCAGGACCGTAGAGCAGCACTGAGGTTTCGAAGCCTTTGTTGATCAGACGACTGGCCTGCAGAAGGTTCACCAGACCGATGGATCCTTCGAAGGCAACGGTATGGAATGTGACCAGAGCCTTTTCACCCGGCTCAGCCTTGACGTCAGGAAAAACTTTTTCCTCGTAGTCAACGAGAAAATCCCCCGGCTGATTGGCGGGGCGGTCGACTGCAGGCATGTGAAGAAACGTTGATGAACAGAAGCGTGCACCCTGGCATCAACGAAAAGTGTTCCATTTGCAACCAAATACAGCACCAATGCGCGAGAAATCGCTTCAACTAATTGTGCCTTTCAATACACAAATGAAAATGATTTTCCTGAATCATTGCAATGCCAAGTTGTGTGCTGAAGCATGCTCAACAGCGCGCATCACTCCGATCTCCATCAGGTTGTGGTGATCGGGGCCGGACAGGCCGGTCTTTCCGTGAGCCAGGCACTTCAGCAGCACGGAATCCGTCCTCTGGTGCTTGAGAAGAACCGGATCGGACACGCCTGGGATCAACAACGCTGGGATTCCTTCTGCCTGGTGACTCCCAACTGGCAGTGCCAGCTGCCTGATTTCCCCTACGACGGCGACCAGCCTCAGGGATTCATGGCCAAGGCGGAGATCGTGGCCTTCCTGCGCCGTTTCGCCCAGCACGTCGGGGCTGATGTGCACGAGGGTGTGGCCGTGCAGCGGCTTTCGCAGACCGGCAGCGGCTACCGCCTGCTCACCAGCGAAGGCGAGGTGAGAGCGCAGCAGGTGGTGGTGGCCACCGGTGGCTATCACACACCACGCAGGCATCCACTGGCGGAACGGCTACCGACCTCCGTGCTGCAGCTCGATGCCCGCGATTACCGCAATGCCGGATCCCTGCCGGAAGGCCCTGTGCTGGTGGTCGGCAGCGGCCAGTCCGGCAGTCAGATTGCTGAAGACCTGTTTCTGACCGGACGGACGGTGCACCTGAGCGTGGGCAGCGCCCCCCGCTCGCCACGGATGTACCGGGGACGGGACGTGGTGGACTGGCTGGATCGCATGGGTTACTACGCCATGCCGATCAGCGAGCACGACGATCCACGCAGCGTGCGTGCCAAAACCAACCACTACCTCACGGGCCGGGATGGCGGCAGGGAAATCGATCTGCGGAGGCGTGCGATCGAAGGACTGCATCTGCACGGTCGCCTCGCGATGATCAGCAGCGACCGGATCCGGTTCGCCGACGACCTCAGCCGCAATCTTGATCAGGCCGATGCGGTGTACTGCCGGATCCGCAGCAGCATCGACAGCTGGATCGAGAAGCAGGGCATCGAGGCCCCCTCGGAGGCTCCTTACTCCCCCTGCTGGCAGCCACCGGATGGGCAGGATCCGGGTCTTGATCTCACCGGTGAACCGCTGGCGGCAGTGATCTGGTGCACGGGCTACCGCAGTGATTTCAGCTGGATCGATGTACCGGTGTTCGATGGTTCCGGACAACCCGCCCACGATCGTGGCGTCACCCAGAGCAACGGCCTGTATTTCCTCGGCCTGCCTTGGCTGCACACCTGGGGGTCCGGACGGTTCTGCGGCGTGAAAGACGATGCTCTGTATCTCGCACGGCTGATCAGCCTGAGGCTGAAACGGCGGGACGCCAGCCAGGAACGGCTGGAATGCACCGCTCTGCTGGGCTCCTGAACAAGGTCAGGCCGCTGGAGAACCATGGCCGTTGAGACGATCCCTTGGCATGTTGAAGGGATGAAGCAACACTCCTGGCTCCAGCGCATCGGCACCTACCTGCTCGGCCTGGTGGATGAGTACTGGGCCATGCGCCGACCATGGCAGTACGGCAGCAAGCAGCCGCAGTGCGCTCTGCGCAACAACGGAGACCAGCTCTAGGGGCTGGATCGACCGCTCAGCTCACCACCACACCCCAGTAACGGGCCGTGCCCTTCCAGCCGCAGACGCTGGTGCATCGGAGTGAATCGGCTCAGGAGGCCATCGAGAGATCGGACCCGTCGTCGATCTTGAGATGCTTTGTCAGGCAGGTGGTGACACAGACCTGATCATTGATGTCGCATTCAGTGATGCAAACGAAGTACTCATCCAGGGCTTGCCATCGTTCAGTGATGGATTCATGGTTGTGTTCTCGTCTGAGCGAATACATGTGAGCCTCGCAAGTTCAACACACTTACAAGCAGCATTCAGTTCAGGTCAAGAAAACCATTGCGCAGAGTAAATTACTTAGGAGGAAATTCTCAGGCTTAAATACTCAGTTAGCACCACATGTGCAGCGAGAGCTGAGATCGAACTGGGCACGCCGTTTCCAGCTTCGTTGCCTGTCGTCTTCTGGGCAATGCGCCTTTACACGGGTTGCCGATGGGAAGCCCCCCCACAACAGTGAATCCAGGGCAGGGGAGACGCCATGGACTTCAGAAGCCGCATCTTTGCCAACTCGCGCGGTTCCACCATCGATGCCGTCGGCAACGGTCAGTACCTGGTCTGCCATCACTCCAGCTGTTTCAAGGTGAAGGGATGGCGACGGGCCCATGAGGCCGTGAAGCGCCTGGAAGGCTCATCGGACTGAACGATGGCTGAATATCGAATCCACTGCAGGCACTGCGGTTACGAGGGCCGCGACAACTCCCGTTGGATCCCCTTCGCCAAGGTGCAGGCCAGGGGACGGAGCTGCCCCCGCTGCGGGAAGGCGACGGATCTGGAACCCTGGTGCACGTTGCGGGCGGAAACCTCGGTGCCGGATCTCTGATCCGCGCAGGAGCGGCTCCATAGCATCGGCAGAGACCTGATCCGACCCCATGCCCACCACAGCGAACAGCTTCCAGGAGTTCGCCGCGCGGGTCGACTATTCGCTGCTGGAGGCTCTCCGGCCGGATCCGGACGCCACGGTTGATGGCAACGATCACCGGCCACGGCCGGTGATGTCCGGCCATTACGTGCCGGTGACGCCCACACCGATTCCCAATCCGGACTACGTCGCCCACAGCAGCACCCTGTTCGCCGAGCTGGGCCTGGACGATGCGCTCGCCCATGACCCCGATTTCACCCGCCTCTTCTCCGGTGATGCATCGGTGGCCACCCCCCCGATGCATCCCTGGGGCTGGGCCACCGGCTATGCCCTGTCGATCTACGGCACCGAATACATCCAGCAGTGTCCTTTCGGCACCGGCAACGGCTACGGCGATGGACGGGCGATGTCGATCGTCGAAGGCGTCTTTGAAGGCAGACGCTGGGAGATGCAGCTCAAGGGCGGCGGTCCGACCCCCTACTGCCGCGGGGCTGATGGCCGCGCCGTGCTGCGTTCCAGCGTGCGCGAATTCCTCGCCCAGGAGTTCATGCATGCCCTCGGCATTCCCACCTCCCGCTCGCTCACGCTGTACATGTCGCGCGATGAGACCGTGCGGCGGCCCTGGTATTCAGAGCACTCACGCTCCCTTGATCCGGACGTGATGGTGGACAACCCGGCGGCGATCAGCACCCGCGTCGCCCCCTCCTTCCTGCGCGTCGGGCAGATCGAACTGTTCGCCCGCCGCGCCCGCGAGAACGCCCACCCTGAAGCGCGCCATGAGCTGCAGCTGATCGTGCAGCACCTGATCGACCGCAACTACCGTCCGGAGATCGATCCCGACCTGTCCTTCCGTGAGCAGGTGCTGGAGCTGGCCCGCCTGTTCCGCGGCCGGCTGACGGCACTCGTCGCCGACTGGATGCGTGTCGGTTACTGCCAGGGAAATTTCAACAGCGATAACTGTGCCGCCGGCGGCTACACCCTCGACTACGGCCCCTTCGGCTTCTGCGAACTGTTCGATCCCCGCTTCCAGCCATGGACAGGCGGAGGAGCCCACTTCTCCTTCTTCAACCAGCCGATGGCGGCGGAAGCCAACTACCGCATGTTCTGGAAATCCCTGCGCACCCTGATGGAGGACGACAGCGACGCCCAGGAACAGTTGGATCAACTGCAGGGAGGCTTCGCCGCGGCAATGCAGCAGCAGCTCGAGAACATGTGGGCCCGCAAGCTCGGGCTGGCCGCCTACGACGAAGCCCTGATCAGCGAACTGCTGCAGCTGCTGGTGGCCTCCAGAGCTGATTACACCCGGGTCTTCCGCCTGCTCTGCGCCATCCCCGAGCATCCGTCGGAGCTTCACGCAGGCTTCTATCTGCCCTGTTCCGAGGAGCTGGACGCCCAGTGGTTGCTCTGGCTGCAACGCTGGCGTGCCCTGATCACAACCAACGGCTCGTTCGAGGCGACATCGGCAGCCATGCAACGGGTCAACCCCGCCATCACCTGGCGCGAATGGCTGATCGCCCCCGCCTATCAACAGGCAGAACTGGGTGACAACGGCCTGATCCAGGAACTGCAGACCCTGTTCAGAACCCCGTACGACACCCCAACCGCCGATCTGGCCGCCGGATACGACCAGCTCAGACCACGTCAGTTCTTCAGCGCCGGAGGGATTTCCCACTACAGCTGTTCGTCATGAGCCCTTGGTGGCAACGGCCACACATCGGTTCAGCTGGTTAGTTTCACCAACCCATCAGCCCAGGCCAGTGAACCGAAGTCCACTCATCGCCTTTGCGGGCGGCACCGTTGTCATCGCCGTGATGGTGCTCGCCGCCTTCGCCAACATGGCCGCAGCGGAAACCACCACCTGTCCGCGCAGTCAGCAGCAGACCACCAGCACAGACACCTGATGAACTCCGATTCCACATCCAGCTGGCCCGTGCTGCTGCCCCTCGTTCTGTTCTTCGGTGGCATCGGTTCAGCCGCCGCCATGACCCAGCTGCTCGCCGCCTTCTGACCGGACCCTGATGCAGCAGGTCGCCGTCAGTCCTTTTTCTCCGGTTTGATCAGCTCACCGGTCTGCAACGACACCACCGCGAAGCTGCCGACGAAGACCAAGGCCACCACAACCAGGAAGCCCGCCGTGAGGTTTCCGATCTCCAGCTCGCCCAGCATGAACGCGAGCGACGGCGTCATGTCCTGCCCACCATGGCGTCGTTCGGAAAGAACTCTTCGAACAGGCTGAGACGATCCTCCCAGCGCATCTCTGTTTCCAGCTGAAGCAGTCGCTTTCTCAGCCAGATCAGGCTGTCGACCGCGATCGGCTTGTAGGCCCTGCGCTCAAGCGAGCGGACCAGGTCGTCTTTGTTCTGAGCGGAATTCATTTCACCATGCAACCAATCGTCTTCAACGTAAGGAGGGCTCAGTGATGCGCAAGCAGCGTCACATTCAGTAAGCATCAGCGGACACGCAAACAACCGCCGTTGCTCATCCGGCCCGTGAAAATTCCCCATCGATGCCGTACTGCCTCAGACACTGCTTCACCGTGAGCACGGAGAGGGTTGCCCCACTCTCCCCATCGAAGAGGACATAGGGACAGCCCCTCAGCACGCAGCGGCGGCGCGCATCCATGTAGGCATCAAAAACGGAGCGATGCGAACACTCCTCCACCCAGCCTTCACTGCTGAGGTAGCGCGTATGAATCATGGCGCTCAGATTCCGCTCAGCACTCAGTGGGAGGCATCCTGAGAGGCCGACTTGCCCTCCAGAACCACCAGCACGTCATTCCAGGTGGGCTGAATCACCCGATAGGTGCAGGGCATGATCCGCGACTTCGTGCGCGCATGCACAAAAGCCTTGAACTCGGTCTTGAAGCAGAGCTCCCGAACCCACTCACCACCAGACTCAAGACGCTCGATGCAGTACATCTCACTCAACTTGGATGGTCACATCAAAGCCATAGCCAGTAGATCCCCCAGAAAACAACAGACCCTGTTCGGGATCACCCTTGTTGAGATCGTGATCCTCTGACCGGTTCGACTCTTCAACCAATCAAGCGCGTCGCCCGGGAAGCTTCGCGTTCTCATCACCAGATGAAGAAACCGACAAACGGATCAAGCCTGATTCGACCTAAGGATCCAACAATCGAGGAGATCAGGGTCGTAACACAAGAGCTGTATCGGTTTGAAGCATCAGTTCCGTAGCTGATCACACCACGCGTGCCGCCAGCGCCGCAGAAAGTGGAAAAGCGGAGAAATCTAGGGTTCCGATCCCATTCGGGATGTCTGGTCCGAGAGGTTTCGGTCGGCACAGCCGGCTGCACGGAGGGACAAAAGCCCG
>ERZ802824.714-NODE-714-length-18208-cov-25.3743_pt1 | contig 18208 bp, 17 predicted proteins | sample MGYA00345650_ERZ802824 | MGnify/ENA primary metagenome ERZ802824 (study PRJEB30503, sample SAMEA104212361) | marine metagenome | biome: Westerlies Biome; feature: [SRF] surface water layer (ENVO:00010504) within the epipelagic zone...; material: water... | reverse complement strand
CAATCATATTGCGGCGTTCAGCCTCATCCACAACGGCACGGGCAACGCCATGCGCGGAAAACACAACAGGGGCATCAGTTGGCACTTCATCCAACTCATCAACGAAAATTGCGCCTTTTGCGGCCAGCCCGTCAACGACCGTCTTATTATGCACGATCTCATGGCGAACATAGACGGGCGCCCCAAATTTTTCCAAAGCAACCTCGACAATCCGAACGGCACGATCGACGCCAGCACAAAAACCGCGCGGTGCAGCAATGGTCAGTTTTTTACGACTTGTTTTCATAAGTATTGTTGTTGCCCATTTCCTGTGTTTAGGTCAATTGCTGTTAAAGAAAAAAAGCTTTATGTTGGACCTATGAAACAAATGTCATTTATGGCCTTGATTGGCTGCTCGGTTCTTTTGGCTGGTTGTGCCAGTCAAGATGAGGTGGTTTTCTGCCCAACGATAAGCGCGCCCGAAGAAGGGGCGCGTGCCTTTGTGCGATCGGATGATGCCAAACAGGTTTTTGATGTTCGCCTGAATGGGGTGAATGCCATCTGTACGCGGCATAATTCAGGCGGCACGATGGTGGCGTTGAGCGTTGGGCTGAAGATAAAGCGTTCGCTGGCTGAGGGTGCGGAAAATGATGTTGTCGCCGTGCCGATGATGTCGGCAATTGTTGATACCAACCAAACGGTTATGTCTAATCAAGAATTTGGCTATCGTGTTGGCTTTGATAAAGGCATCGACAGCAAATTCCCAGTTGCCGAAGTCGAGCAGCTTGTGCCGGCCGAGGCAAGGCTGGTCATTAGCCTTCGCCCTGCCTATTAGGCTTTTATCCAAACATAATGCAAAAAAAGCGCCGGCTCACCTGAACAGGCGTTTTTTCGGATCATTGGCGACCTTAATTCAGCTTTTCAATCTCGGTAGCGGCACTATCGACAAGGGCAAGACTGGCCTTTTCATCTAGATTGCTGGTGATGATTTCGGTTGCCGTAGCGACAGCCAGGGCAGCAGCCCGCTCGCGCAGTTCGGCAACCATGCTGGCTTCGGCAGCTTTGATCTTGGCATCCGCCTGCTGTTCACGGCGTTTAACCGCCGCAACGGCATTTTTCTCGGCTGTTTCACGAATGCGCTGGGCAGTCGCTTCGGCCGATTGCAAAATGGCTTTTGCTTCTTCAGCCGCTTCGCGATGGAGCCGCTGGTAGGACTGCAGCTCTTCAAGCGCCGCTTCGCGCAATGCCGATGCTTCTTTCAGCTCACTGCTGATTTTTTCTGAACGCTCATCAAGCATGGCGCCGATGGCACCACCCGCTTTGCGCCAGACAAGGGCAATAAAGACCACAAAGCCAACCGCTACCCATACCGATTCAAGAACGATTCCCTGTTCCATCAGTTTGTCTCCTGCTTGGCAAGTTTCGTTGCGATTGATGATGCGGTTTTGCGGGCCTGCGCGCTGCTGGCTTTAACACCGGCAAGCGAGGCAACCGCTGCCATGGCCGCTTCAGCAGCAACATCATTCAGATTGGCCATTGCACTTGTTTTGGCTTCGGCCAGTTTGGCTTCGGCAGCACCAACTTTTTCTGCCAGCTTCTTTGCAATTTTTGCATCAGCAACTTCGGCTTTTCTGGTCGCTTCCATTGCGGCTTGCTTGGCAAATTCTGCAGCTTCAATACGCGCCTTTTCAAGATCACTCTCGTAATCGGCACGAATTTTCGCGGCATCACCACTTGCTGCACGGGCTTTTTCAAGATCGCCATCCACGGTTTGGCGACGCTCTTCGAGAACAGCACCAATGCGTGGCGTTACGATTTTGGCCATAACCAGATAGCCTGCACCAAATAGCACGACCAGCCAGAACAGCTGTGATGGCCATGTGGCGATATCAAGCTGTGGCAGGCCCGGCTCGCTAGCGCCAGCTGCAAAAGCCTTTGCCGACATGAAAGCCGGAAGGGCGACTGCAATTGCGGTTAGCCGGTTTCTTGTATTTTCCGTCATTTTTATCCCCTTGCCCGCCTGCCGGTTGTGGATCGAAAACGAACCGCAATGCCGGCAAGCAAGTCATGGAATTTGTTGCGAATTCGGGTCTTTTTACAGAGCGAACAAAAGCAACAGGGCAACAACCAGTGCGAACAAAGCAATCGCTTCGGTCAGGGCAAAACCAAGAATGCCGATACCGAAAACTTCACCACGAGCCGCAGGGTTGCGTGCGATAGAGGTTACAAGTGCAGCAAAGATGTTGCCAATACCAACACCAACACCAGCAAGAGCGATAACGGCCAAACCGGCACCGATCATTTTTGCAGCTTCTACTTCCATAATCATAGTCCTTCCATGAGTTTCTATTTTGTTTAGTCCAATTCACACCGCTGCGATTTCCCAGCGGATTCGGGTAGGCCTCTGCGCCTAATGTAGATGCAGGGCGTCATTCAAATACATACAGGTCAAAATTGTGAAGACATAGGCTTGCAACGCAGCAACCAGCACTTCAAGACCGGTTAGGCCAATCAGAGCGACAAACGGCAGCAATGATCCAGTCATTGCCAGCCCGCCAGCGCCAGAAATCATCACGGCCAGACCAGCGAAAACTTTCAACATGGTATGCCCTGCCAACATATTGGCGAAAAGTCGAACCGACAGGCTGACCGGACGCACGAAATATGAAATGACTTCGATCACAATCAAGAAGGGGATCAGCACTTTTGGCGCGCCAGCCGGAACAAAAAAGCTGAAGAAATGCAGGCCGTGCTTAAATAGGGCAATGATCGTCACGCCAACAAACACAAAGGCGGCCATCGCAAAGGTCACAATGATCTGCGAGGTAAAGGTATAAGAATAAGGGATAAGACCAAGCATATTGCCAAACAGCAAAAACACAAAAAGCGTAAAAATGAATGGGAAATAGGGGCGGCCTTCGCTGCCAACATTGCTTCGCACCATTTCGGCAACAAATTCATACATCATTTCTGCCATGCCCTGCATGCGGCCTGGAACCATATCGGCCCGGCGCATCGCGCTGATCAGAAAAATGGCACTGACGCCAATGGCAAGCAGCATAAACAAGCTGGAATTGGTGAATGATACATCATAGCCACCAAGTGACAGTTCAACCAATGGCTTGATTTCAAACTGCTCGACTGGGGAATGCATTCCTTCAGAATTGCTCATTGCCTGTCAGCTCCCTTAATCGTCTTTGCCTGATGAGTTTTTATGCTCATCGAAATAACCTGCGGCCATACCTCGGCCAGTAAATACACGCCAAACATTCAACATGCCAGCGATTGCTCCCATAAAAAACATCACCAACATAAATAGCGGAGATGTATCAAGCCATCGATCCAGTGCCCAGCCGATAAAGGCACCAACCACAACACCGGCAACAAGCTCGGTGGCAACGCGTCCCATGATTGCTGCCATGCCTTCGGGAAGGGCAGATCGGCCAGGCCGGTCTTTTTCTTCCCGCTGCGCTTGCAGTTTGTCCAGACGACGGTCAATCTCCGCGAGACGTTGTTTGTCTCCTTGCGTGTCTTTGTCGTTCATCTGGTCATCCCAATCCTAAAAAGCCGCGTCCATTGCAGCAGGATATGCGGGTTCACACGAAGCTATTCCTATAGTTACCCAATACCGGATTAAGCAGGCCGAATGCCACTATTATGAACAGCGACAACTCCTATCGAAATCGCGCTCAAAATAGGGGGGTGGATTGGTCTTTGTCAAGCCTTCAATGGGTGTTCTTTTGCCGCAGATTTCTGCGGATTAGCTGGCTTGCGGAAATGTTCATGGTGGATCGTTGAAAAGCAGGGGCTAAGCAACCGCATTATCACGGATTCTTTCGGCTGTCTGAAGATCAACTGAAACCAATTTCGATATGCCGCGCTGTTCCATCGTGATGCCAAAAAGCCGATCCATACGTGCCATTGTCATGCGGTGATGCGTAATCACAAGGAATCGGGTATCAGTTTGGTCACAAATATCACGCAAAAGATCGCAGAATCGAACCACATTCGAATCATCAAGCGGGGCATCTACCTCGTCAAGAACGCAAATGGGCGCTGGATTCGTCAAAAAGACCGCAAAAATAATCGCCAGCGCGGTCAACGCCTGCTCACCTCCCGATAAAAGCGACAGTGACTGAAGGCGTTTACCTGGTGGGCTTGCCAGAATCTCAAGCCCAGCCTCAAGTGGATCATCGGCATTGGTTAGCTGTAATTCCGCCGTGCCACCGCCAAACAGCTTTTTGAATAGCCGCTTAAAATGCTCATTCACGTCACCAAAGCTTTTCAAAAGACGTTCGCGGCCTTCACGGTTTAGCTGGCTGATCGCTGCGCGTAATTTGCCAATGGCGGCAATCAAATCATCACGTTCGGTTTCCATGCTGGTGATGCGCGCTGCCACATCTTCCATTTCCGCTTCGGCGCGCAAATTGACAGGGCCGATATTATCGCGTTCGCGGATCAGGCGATGAACACGCTCTTCCAGAACATCAAGACCGGCAAGCGCCTCGCCATCTGCGATGCCCGCAATTTCGGCAACATCTTTTGGCGCACAATTCAATTTATCCGCAATGCGGTCTTTCAATTCGGCAAGGGTGGAGTTGCAGCGTTCTTCGCTGGCTTCTGCGCGGATTTGGTTTTCACGCGCTGTCGCAAGGGCATTGTCAGAATCGCGTTGCAGTGATTCGGCCTCGGCAAGGCTGGTTTCGGCAAGCCGGAGCGCATCGGCTGCATCTTGACGATTCTGTTCGGCAATTTCCAACCGATCACCTATCTCAAGGCGCTGTTTGGCGATGGTTTCGGGAAGGGTTTCCAAACGATGCTGTTCTTGATTGGCATCAATCAGGCGTTTTTCCAATTCGGCAATGCGGCCGCTAGCGCCGTCAAGACGTTGCTGCCATGCGCTTGCTTCTTGATTACAGCTTGATTGGCGGCGGGTCGCCGTGCCAACCAGATCGGCGAGGCGTGATTCGGCCTGCATCGCCTCGGCAAGGGCGGTGCGTGATGTTTCGGCGGCGGTTCGAGCCGCCGCTTCGCCAGCGCCAAGGGCGGCATCATCGGCAAGCGCCGCAATTTCAACCTCGCAATTCGCCAGACTCGTAGCTAATTCATCAAGGCTGGTATTTAGCTCGGCCGCCCGGTCACGCCCTGCGGCCAGTTTCAATGCTTCGGATTCGGCTCGGCGGCGGCTGTCACCAAAGGCCTGTTCGGCCTGCATGCTGGTGCTACGACAAGTTTGAAGGTGCTCACGCGCGGCGATAAGCGTTGTTTCGCTGCTGCTGGCGATGGCGCCGCTTTGATCCAGTTTTTGACCAGCCTTTGCTGCGTCATCTTGCAAGGTGTCAAGACGGCGACGCTGGCGAATTCGCTCGGCGCCTTTGTCAGATTGATTGGCATGGCGCACAAAACCGTCCCAACGCCAAAGACTGCCCGATTTGGTGGCGATGGCCTGCCCGGGAATAAGGCTGAATTGCAAGGCTTCGGCTATCGATGCGTCATCAACCACACCAACACCGGCAAGTGACGCTGCCAGTGCTGGTGCCCCTGTTACAAAATCAGCAAGCGGCATTGTGCCATCTGGCGGGGACAGGCTGGCTTTGCTGCCTTCGCGCCAAAACCCTTGATTGCCACTGCCAACCGGTGCCGCTAATTCATCTGCAAGATAGCCGGCAAGCGCGGTTTCCATACCATCACTGACCGATAGCTGATCGGCAATTGGCGCAGCATCATGGTCGCCAAGATCGGCCAGAAGATATTGTAGCGCGTCAATTTCTGCCTGAAGGCGGGTCATGTGGGATTCGCTGTCACGTTTGGCATTCAGCGCGGATTCGGCAGCAGCATTCGCATCGGTGAGGGCTTGTTCGGCCGCTTCCAAGGCTGATTTGGCAGCCATGAAATCGGCTTCGGTTTCTTGTTTGGCCTGATCTGACTGGCTGGCCTCGGCAAGCAGGGTTTCAAGCGACAATTGCGCCAGCGCGGCATTTGCCGATTGAATACGATTTTCGATATCCTGTTTGCGGCTGGCCAAACTATTGCGGGTGGTCGCAGCGGCGCGAAGAGCGGCGCTGGCCTCGGCAAGACTGGCCTCATTCTGGCTTGCGGTCAGGCGTGCCGCCTCTAAAACATCTCTCGCCGCAGCCTGTTTCGGGTTGGCTTCGGCAATTTGAACGGCTAGGGATTCGGCTTCATCGGCAAGCCGCGCAACGGCTGATTTTGCATCATCAAGAAGGCTGGTTTCGCGGGCGATATCTTGGGTAAGCTGGTTTTGCCGGTTGGCAAGCTGGGTCAGGGCATCGGTAACACGCGCCTCTTCACGATCCAATTCTTCGCGGCCAAGCGCCAAGCGTTGATATTCGGCGGCTTTTTCGGCCTCGCTTGCCCGCAGGGGTGGAAGCGATGCGGTAATCTCGCTTCGGGCGGCGGCGCAGCGGGCGGCAATTTCGGCACGCGCACCAACATCTAATTTGGCTGCACCAAGCGCGGCGGTGGCGGCATCGCGATCCTGTTCGGCGGCCATCCAGCGAGCAAGAAGGAATTGTGCCTCGGCTTTACGAATGCGATCGGCAACTGACCGGTAACGTGCCGCTTGGCGGGCTTGTTTACGCAAGGAATCACGCTGTTCGATCAGACCGGCGATGACATCATCAAGCCGTTCAAGATTGGTTTCGGCGGCGCGAAGCCGTAATTCGGCCTCATGTCTTCGTGCATGTAATCCGCGAATATTTGCCGCTTCTTCGATCAAGGTTCGCCGGTCAACGGGTTTGGCACCAACAATCGCGCCAATGCGTCCCTGACTGACAATGCCGGATGATCGCGCGCCGGTGGCGGTATCGGCAAACAGCAACTGCACATCACGCGCCCGCGCCGGTTTGGCATTCACATAATAGCTGCTGCCTTTGCCGCGTTCAATTTTGCGGGTGATTTCCAATTCATCAACATCATTGAATTCGGCAGGGGCTTGGCGATGACGGTTATCAAGTTGAAGGGTGATTTCGGCAAGATTGCGCGCGGGGCGCTGTTCGGTGCCGCCAAAAATCACATCATCCATTTCGCCGCCACGCATTTGGCGCGCCGAGCTTTCGCCCATAACCCAGCGAAGCCCTTCAACAATATTGGATTTGCCACAGCCATTTGGCCCGACAATGCCTGTTAGGCCGGAATCAATCTCAACCTCGGCGGATTCCGCAAAGGATTTGAATCCGGCCATTTTCAGGCTTCGAAAAATCACATTAACAACCTGTCATTGGTGACGTCTGAGATCAGGCGTCCGTTGCATTTATCTTGGCAGCAAAATCTTCATATGACAGATCGCCAGAAATGATGGTTTTGTCATTGACCACAAAAGATGGTGTCGATTGTATTTCCCAGCTTTTATAGGCTTTCTGACGCATTTCAACAATCGCTTCAAGAAGGGGTCTATTGCCCATCACTGCGTCAAAATCGGCGGCGCTCATTCCGGCAAGCCGCGCCATTTGCGACAAGGCGGCAAGCGGATCAGGATTACGTGCCCAGCGGTCAATATCTTTCAACAGCATCGAAATCATTGGAAAATATTTATTTTTTGGCAAAGCCCGAGCCAGCGCATGGCCACGGAGCGCAATTTGATCAAGTGGGAAAGGCTGCATCTCAAACCGCACCATGCCAGTATCAATCAGCCGTGTTTTCACATCGGGAAAGGTATTGTTGTGAAAACTGGCGCAATGCGAACAGGTCATTGAAAAAAATTCAACAACTTTGATCTGGGCATCATCCTTGCCAAGAACGCGCGGTGAGGTCACATGCGCGATCGTTGGCTCAAGGGCAAAGGCAGCGGTTGGCAACAGCGTCATCGCAGCACCCCCCAGCAGGATAGCGCGGCGATCAAGGGCGAAATTCATTTGGTTTTGTTTCATCATGGAGCAATCATAATCCAAGGGGAAAAGCGGGGCAATGCACGATTTCGGGACAATCGCATTTAATTTGGATGCCAATCCTTAGCGTTGGTCTTTTGCGTTAATTCTTTGCACCATCATCGTCGCCAACCGGCCCGCCTAGCCGCCGAAGCGCCGCGCGCAGCTCGGGTGATTTGATATGTTTCAGTTTTTCATCAAGCGTCCAAACATCAGGCGCATCCGAAATTGTGGCCGGTTTTTTGGGCGGCGTTTTGGGGGCTGATGGCGGCAGATTCTGCACAAGGGTGATGCGGCCAACAGCCTGATATCCAAAGGCGGCATTTACCTGATCAATGATCTGGGCTGACATGGCTTGGGCTTGTGGGCCGCGGCCCGAGGTGATTTGCAATTTCAGTGTTCCGTTATTGCGGCTACCACGTGGAAAGTGAATATCTGCCGGTCGGCACCATGCAGCCGTATCGCCAACAATATCATGCCAATGCGAAATAAGGCGGCTAATCGCAAAACCACGCTCATTCGCCGATGGCGCGACCATAGGTTCGATCATGGTCGATAGCCGCCGCATTTTATTTAATCGGTTTTTGGGCGGTTTCACCATAATTTACGATGCCGGTTCAATTGTTGGTTGATGAATTAGAATAAAGGGTTTTGGGCGACTTGACCCAATTGCCGAATATATTAGCATGACCGATCCCTGATACAAAGTATGCCAAAACAAATAGGCCAAACAACACAGGCCAAACAAAAAGATAGACATTCACAACGCCAAATCAGATTTTCGGATAACAGGATATAATCGCGTGGGTAATCAAAAATCGCAAACATTCCAAACGGCCGCTTTGTTTGGATGGTATGACAAGCATGGGCGCGATTTACCGTGGCGTCGCCGCTGGCCAGATTTAGCCCCTGCATATCATGTTTGGCTGTCGGAAATCATGCTTCAGCAAACCGTTGTGGCAACGGTGATTCCCTATTTTCTCGATTTTACCCGCCGCTGGCCAACCATCAATGACCTTGCCTCAGCACCGCTTGATGATGTGTTGGCAGCATGGGCTGGTCTTGGCTATTACGCCCGCGCGCGCAATCTGCATAAAGCTGCGGTGATGGTGGCGACTGAATGGGGCGGACAATTTTCCGGTGATCATCGCCATGCCAATGCTGTTGCTGATTTGCGCGCTCTTCCGGGCGTTGGTCCCTATACCGCCGGTGCGATCGCTGCTATCGCGTTTGGCCAGCAGGCCGTGGTTGTTGATGGCAATATTGAACGGCTGTTCAGCCGCTATTTTGCGATTACAACCCCGCTACCAGCGGCCAAAACCGAAATTGCGGCTGCCTATGCGGCTATTTTGCCGGTTGATCGCCCATCGGATTGGCCGCAAGCCTTGATGGATTTTGCCAACGCGGTTTGCACACCGAAACAGCCGCTTTGTCATGGCTGTTGCTTTGCCAAATCATGTCAGGCTTTGGCGCGCGGCTTGGTTGATCAATTGCCGGTCAAGCCGGTCAAAACACCCAAACCAGTTCGGCGGGCGATTGCCTTTGTGGCGGTCAATGATCAAGGCGAAATATTTTTGCATCGCCGCCCCGATCAAGGGCTGCTTGGCGGTATGCTGGCTTTTCCTGAAATTGGCCTTGCGTCAAAACAGGTGGATCAAAATCTTGATCAGACAATGGCACCATTTGCCGCTGATTGGGTTTTGCACGATGAACCTGTTTTGCATGTCTTTACGCATTTTGCGCTTGAGATGAAAATTTGCCTTGCCAGCATTGAGGGGACACCGCAACCAATCGCAGGTGATATCAAAGGCCATTGGGCAAAGCCGCGCCCGGCCGATTTGCCAAGCCTGATGCGTAAAATATGGAAAGCCGCTGCGGCAATGCCGTTACCGCTACATGCCAGCCGCTAGCGGCGACCTTTGATGATTGCGCTTTTAATGATTAAAGTGGCGCATGCCGGTAAATACCATGGCAAGACCGGCAGCATCAGCCGCCGCAATCACGTCATTATCCTTAACTGACCCGCCAGGTTGAATCACCGTGGTTGCCCCCGCTTTGATCAAGGCTTCAAGACCATCGGCAAATGGGAAAAATGCATCTGACGCCGCGACTGATCCAATCGTGCGGGATTGCGGCCATCCGTGGATTTCGGCAATGTCCGACGCCTTTTGAACGGCAATGCGGGCGGCGTCAACACGGCTCATTTGGCCTGCGCCAATGCCGGCGGTGCTGGCGTCTTTCGCAAAAACAATGGCATTTGATTTCACATGTTTGGTGACTTTCCACGCAAACAGCATATCGGTAATTTCCGATGGGCTTGGGGCGCGTTTGGTGACGATTTTCAGATCGTCAGCACTGACCATGCCGCCATCGTGGGATTGCGCCAAAAACCCACCCGCAACCGATTTGATTTTGATGCTGCTTGTGCTTCGATCGGGCATGTCGCCGGTGATTAGCAGCCGCAGATTGGGCTTTGCCGCCATAATGGCCTTGGCCTCATCGCTGGCATCAGGGGCAATCACCACTTCGGTAAAAATGCTGGCAACGGCGGTGGCGGTTTCGGCATCAAGTGGCCGGTTCATGGCAATGATACCACCAAAAGCGCTAACGGGATCAGCCGCCAAGGCGGTTTGCCATGCCGCTACAAGTTTTTCACCGCTTGCCACGCCGCAAGGATTGGCATGTTTGATAATGGCGATCGTTGGCTTGTCGAATTCGGCAACAAGTTCAAAAGCCGCATCGGTATCATTGATATTGTTATAGGATAATGGCTTGCCCTGAATTTGCAAAGCCGAGGCAACCCCGGGTCGGTTCTGGCCGGTTTTATAAAGGGCGGCTTGCTGATGCGGGTTTTCGCCATAGCGCAAATCAATGATTTTCCGGCCAGCGGTTGATGTGATTTGCGGCAGGTCTTCACCAAGGCTTGTTGCCATCCATCCTGAAATGGCGCTGTCATAAGCGGCCGTGCGGGCAAAGGTTTTTGCCGCCAGTCGCCGACGAAGCGCGAGGCCTGTTCCGCCCTGATTTTCGATAGCATCAGCAACATCACCATAATCGGCAGGGTCACAAAGAACGGTTAAAAAATCATGGTTCTTGGCCGCAGCGCGCAGCATTGCAGGCCCGCCAATATCAATTTTTTCAACAAGCGAATCATGGTCACTGGTTTGCGCTAATGTATCTTCAAACGGATAGAGATTTACCACCAGAAGGTCAATTCCCTCGATGCCTTGAGCCGTCATGGCGGCAACATGGTCATCAAGGTCGCGCCGCGCCAGCAACCCACCATGAATTTTGGGGTGAAGCGTTTTGACGCGCCCGCCCATGATTTCAGGAAATCCGGTTACATCGGCAACATCGGTAACGCGAAGGCCGGCATCGCGAAGCAGGCTGGCCGTCCCGCCGGTTGATAAAAGATCAATTTTGGCCGCGGCAAGCCGAGTGGCAAGCTCTATTAGGCCGGTTTTGTCTGAAACCGAAAAAAGGGCGCGGCGAATAGGAACAGATGATGAAGAGGTCATGATATGGCTTGCCAATCCTGCTTAGCAGAAAGGTTAAATTTATTGCGGTCTTTATGGCCAAGCTTGACTGGAAAGGCAATTGCTGATCGCGATAAAACCGCCCTTAAGCAATCTAGCCAAGCGGGATAAGATGCATCATCGCGCCAGCCAAGGCGGCCAATCCCAAAAGCCAAAAAAGCCCAAGCCCGCGCCCAAAGGCCAGAAATGTACAAACCAGCGTAATCGCAATCACCCGCAGGTCAAGGCTTGCCAGATCGGGGGTCAGAATGTGGATCATGCCAATATTGGTCATGCTGGTTTCGGCAAAAAACAAATGCAGCGCAAACCACGCAAATAAATTGGCAATCACGCCAACAACGACGGCCATAATGCTTGCCAATGCGCCTTGCAAACGTGGTTGATATGTTAGCCAGTCAAGATAGGGTGCGCCGGCAAAAATCCATAAAAAACAGGGAATGAAAGTTGCCCAAAGTGCAATGGCGGCCCCTGCGATACCGTGGGCAATGCCCGCTGTTTTAAAGGCCGCCAGAAAGCCGACAAATTCAGTCACAAGGATTAATGGCCCGGGGGTGGTTTCGGCAAGGCCAAGCCCGTCCATCATTTCAGCCGGTTGCAGCCAGCCAAGGTGGCCAACGACATCTTGCGCCATATAGGCAAGACCCGCATAGGCGCCGCCAAAAGTCACCACCGCAAGCTTGCTGAAGAAATAGCCAATTTCGGCAAGCAAAGGCGAATCGGCAAAAAGATCAATTGCTAATAATGGCCCCCACCAAATGCCAACCCAAATCAAGACGGTTTTGGCCGAGTCTTTGCCGTTTGGCAAAGGCAGCAATTTTGTGGTTGCTTGGAGTTGGCGATTGTTGGCAAAGCCATAGATCGCCGCCATTGCAATGATCAGGGGAAAGGGCAGGGCAAGAATGAAAATGCCGCAAAAGCCGATGATGGCAATCACCCATTGATGCGGTCTTTGCAAGGCTTTTCCGGCAAGCCGGATCAATGCCTGCAAAACAATCACGACAATCGCCGCCTTCACGCCTAAAAACAGCGCGCCAATAATGCCAAAAGTACCAAAATAAACATAGGCAATGCCAATACAAAGCATGATCAAGGCACCGGGCAGAACAAATAGCAAGCCAGCAACAAGCCCGCCAAGAATGCCATGAACTCGCCAGCCAACATAGGTGGCTAGCTGCATCGCTTCGGGTCCTGGAAGCAACATGCAAAAACTAAGCGCATTCAAAAATTGCGCTTCGCTAAGCCAGCGTCGTTCGGCAACAATCAGCCGGTGCATCAGTGCAATCTGCGCTGTTGGACCGCCAAAGGATAACAGCCCGATCTTGCCCCAGATGGCCGTTGATTGCAAAAGCGGTGGCGGCGTCTTTTTGCCGATATTATCTGATCTGGATAGGGGCGAGGTTTGGGTCAAAAATGGAAACTTTCAGTGTCGGTCAAATTCGTGAGGCAATTATCTTGAGACAAACATATTTTGCAATGATTGTCATTTGCCAAGACGGTATTTTACGACGGCTCGTTCCGCTGGAATGCCCATTTGACATCAATAGCGCCAATTGACCGGAGATCGGCAAGCGGCACGTTAATAACAATCTGCTGACAATTCTTACGCCCATCAATATCAAAAAACAGGGATGTATCCAATGCCACTGATGCGCTTGCCCGAAATACCCAACCTGCGCGATTACCTCGTATCTTGATCAAAACCCTTTGGTCTCGCAGCATGGCAACAGTCACACGGGGGTGTAAATGAAACCGAATAACCGCCATACGGGCAATTTCACCCGGCGCGCCAGAATATTCCAACCGATCAGCCCCGCGAAGATTGCCGCCGCCGGTTGATAGATATAATTTGCGATGATGAATAACGCCATGCGATGTCTCATAGCCACTATGGCTGGCAATTGCGAGCAGCCCGCCTTTGGCTGGCCCCATTTCAACATCAGATATTTTGGCAAGACGGCCTACGGTAAAATCAGACGAATTCTGACCATCAAGGGTTAGGGTCGAATGCGCTTTGGTTGAGCTCAGCAAGCGATGAAGATTAACATCGCCGGTAATCTGTCCCGGATTTACCACCAATAGGTTTTGCCCAACGGCAAATTCAAAACCAAGCGTGCCAAGCCCCGCCACATCTGCATGTTCGGCCGGTTGTCCAACATCCATGATCACGGTTGATCGCCCCGATGAGAATCGTAAAAAACCGCTATAGGGGGCTTGTTGCAACAGCTTGCCCTTTTGCCCTGCGCGCGCCAGCGTTTCTTCGATGATTTCAGGATCGGAAAGACCGGCTCCGTTAAATCGGGCAAATTGCCCATCAGCATGACGCCACATGCGGCAGATTGCGCCCATTTTGGCAATGGTTGTATCAAGCCAAGCAAGCTGTTCAATCTGGTTTGCAATGCCGCTGTTACGAATTTCGATAAGGTCGCGCATGATGGCCAGATGTCTGTCAGGCATACGGCTTTTATGGCCGCCATCAGCATGGATCATGTCGTCAATCAACGGCACCAGAAATTCCATCAGACTATCAAGGTCGCTGGTATCGGCACCGAGCGCGGCTTCGGCAATGATCAGACCGCGTAAGGCGCCAACGCGGGCATCATGATCATAGAGCCGCTTCCAATCAATCGCCAAACAGCGTGCCTGCAACCCGATTGAGTCGCTGATTTGCTGTTGGAATGTTTCATCGGCAGAACTGCCATACCAATCATAGCAAAAAACAAGGTTTGCCAGACGTTTTCCCATGATATCAGGTTGCCAGCTTTTGGCGTTCCAGCGACCATTGACCTTAAGCCAGTTGCTGATCAGGCTTCGCGCCCGACTGCGCGCCTGACTGCCGCCAAATGTACGTAAATCACGAAGCCATTCAAAATCGTCAAAGCGGTCAATGTTGATCTGCCAACTGGAACCGCTGGTCATGATTTGCGATCCTTTGCTTGCCGCGCCGCGCCAATGATCGGAGTAGCCGGTGATGATCACATTTGACTTGCCACCACGCAAACTCCACAAAAACAGGCCTGTGTGCCGGAATAGCTGTTCAAGCTTACCAACACGCCATGAGTCAGGATTTTTGCTGCGATTAGCCATTACTGCCTGTTGTTGCCACAATTAAGAAATGAATGCGTTCTCGCTTACTCTAAAGATAATAACCGCGCGATGAAAAAACCATCAACCCCGCCAATATCAAGATAGTTGCTTGGCAGGATGCGGATACAGCCTGTTTCGGTGATTGATTTGGCAAAGATGCCAGCCTCATCAGCGGTAATGGGATCAATCGCAAAGCGCCCATCAGCGGCATTGATTACCGCACTGATGATATCTTCACCTTCTTCGGGTTGTAATGAACAGGTGGCATAAACCATGCGGCCACCCGAACGAAGCCAGCCAAGCGCATTTGTTATCAGATCCCATTGGATTTGCTGTAAGGCAATAATGTCTTCGGCTTCGCGCTGGTTCAGAATATCGGGCCGTCGCCGCACCGTGCCGGTTGCCGAACAAGGCGCATCGACAAGAACCGCATCAACTGGCGCATCGGGGCGATAGCCAATACCATCGGCAAGCACAAGATCAGCGGGTAGCTTCAGGCGTTTCAAATTGCGCCGTAACCGGTCGAGCCGTTTGCGGCTATTATCAATCGCGGTGACGCGGCCACCAGCAGCAATCAATTGCGCGGTTTTGCCACCGGGCGCTGCACATAAATCAATAACTGCTTCGTCTTTGGCGATATTTAACAGGCGGGCTGGCAAGGCAGCGGCGGCATCTTGCACCCACCATGCGCCTTCATCAAAACCGACAAGCAAAGATGGGTCGCCATCAAATTCACGGCGCAGACTGTGATTGTCAATCAGGCGGGCGTCAAGCTTGACCGCCCATCCGGCGGCATCGTCTTTGACGGAAATATCAAGCGGCGGTGGCAGCATGGCAAGATCGGCAATGGCGGTGGTGGCTTCCTCTCCCCAATAATGCCGCCAGCTTTGTTGCAACCAGCTTGGCAGATTATCCATATGGCTGGTGGCTTCAAACAAGCTCTCGCCTTCACGGGTAAGGCGGCGCATGACCGCATTGGCAAGCCCGCATAATCGGTCAAATCCGGTTTGGCGCATCAACTCAACCGTGCTGTCAACGGCGGCATGCGCCCCTGTTTTTAACAGCAAAAGCTGCGCTGCGCCCATTAGCAGGATAAGATTGGCATTGGCTTGTGCGCCAAATGGTTTGCGCGCAACAAGCGGGGCAAGCACGCGCTCTAATTGGCCGCGATGGCGAAGGCTGGTTGTTGCTAGCAAACGAACAAAACGGCGATCACGATCTTCTAGCTTGGGTAATTCATGATTGGATGAAAGCGCCTTATCAAGCTGCACGCCTTCCTCAACGGCGACCAGCAGATCATAGACGATACGACGGCTTGTCAGCGATGTCGGAATGGTTTTTTTGGGATTTGACTTAGGGCGTTTACCTGCTGGCTTTGCCGGTTTGCCGCCGGTTTTTGCTCGCGATGCGGCGTTGGCTGCCTTTTCGCCAGTCGGGCGCGGGACTGGCCGGTTGTTATTTGCATATGGTTTGCCTGAAGATGATTTGCCCGAAGATAAATGATCGACAGATTGACGCTCACCACGGTTTGCTGGTCGCGGCTTTGTGGTTCTTTTTGGCGTTTCCAAACGCAATAGAGGCTTGTCGAGGCGGATCGGTGTTGATGGGATTTTGCGATCAGGCATTGAAAATTCCGATGGTTCATCTGCATAACGTGGCTGATGACTTGTTTTTGGGCGTTTAAAGGGGCATATACCCAATCATGGAAAGAGACAAGAAAAACACGCCCGCAACGGCCGCTGAAACGGTCGGTAAAACTTTGCAAAATAGCGGTAATCTGTCGAAAAAAGCGGTTGATGGTGAAATGCCAACCGAGGTGAATGGCCCCAAAGGACCCGAGCCAACGCGCTATGGTGATTGGGAACAAAAGGGACGGTGCACCGATTTTTAAGCCATATGGTTTTGGCGGGATCGGCTTTTTGGACTGCCAGCTAGCAAATGAGGCGTCGTGATGACACGGGTGAAATCTGGCATATTGGTGAGTGCGGCGCTTCGGCACGCCAGCGCGAATTTTATTGATTGCGTTCTGGCACGCCGCGGCGACGCCGATGCTGGTGCCATTTTTGTACACATTGATGCGCTTGACGGGCGTCATAAATTACTGGCGCGAAGCCTTGATTTTAATGGTAATTACGCGTGGCAGATTATCACCAGCACCGAATGGGTAGATGGCGAAACCGCCACAAGCCGTCTTGCGGCTGAAACGAAGATGGATCACGATGCCTTTGTTGTTGCGGTTACTGACGCCAAGGCGCGAAACCCGTTTGACGCGCTGTGAGTTGGCATTTGCCCGAAGGAAGGCTATAAAGCCGTCATGACCAGCATTGATCAAATCGACAGCATTGACCGGCGCCTTTGTGTGGCACCCATGATGGATTGGACTGACCGGCATTGCCGTGTCTTTCACCGGCATCTTGTGCCCGATGCGCTTTTATTTACCGAAATGGTAACCGCCGAGGCAGTTATTCATGGTGATCTTGACCGGCTTCTTGGCCATGATGAAATTGAACATCCGCTGGTGCTTCAGCTTGGTGGTAGCCAACCTGACCGTCTGGCGATGGCGGTTGAACGCGCTGCTGACCAGGGATTTGCCGAAATTAACCTGAATGTTGGATGCCCATCTGATCGGGTGCAATCCGGCCGGTTTGGCGCCTGTTTGATGGCTGAGCCTCAATTGGTGGCCGATTGCTGTTCGGCGATGATGGCGGCGAGTGATTTGCCGGTTACGGTTAAATGCCGCATTGGAATCGATGATATGGATCCCGAGACAAGTCTTGATCAATTTGTTGATCGGGTTGCCGATGCTGGGGTTAAAATATTCTATCTTCACGCCCGCAAAGCATGGCTAAAAGGCCTAAGCCCAAAAGAAAATCGTGCCATTCCACCGCTTGATTATGACCGTGCGCGCCGTCTTGCCATGCACCGTGATGATCTTGGAGTGATCTTGAATGGTGGACTGGAAACCAAAGCGCAAATCGCTACTGAAATTACTGGTTTTGCTGGGGTGATGCTTGGCCGCGCCGCCTATCGCACGCCATATGTTTTGACCGAAATCGCCAATGATGTTTTTGGCGCAACCCCGCCAAGCCGTCGCCAAGTGGCCGAAGCAATGGCCGATTATGCCGATCGGATGATAGCAAATCATGTGCCGCTGCACAGCATAACACGGCATATGCTGGGGCTTTATGCAGGCCAGCGCGGCGCCAAACATTGGCGCCGCCAATTGGGTGAACAGGCGCGGCTTAGCGATGATGGCGGCGCGTTTGTTCGTAAGGCTGCCGATGAATGCGAAATTCTGGCAGCAAGGCTGGCCGCCTAGTTGGCGCTTTGCCGAATTTAAGGTAAATGATCGGGCATCGCCTTCATGCTTGGCGATATATGTCCGGCAATATCTTGACTTTTTAGAATTTTTGAAATGATTGGATGATGAAAACATGAATGACCAGACCCCGTCGGGCAACGCCAAGGATGATGAAACCCCGCAATCAAATGGGCGGCGCATGCTTCTTGATTTTGGCCCACTTTTGCTGTTTTTCGGTGCCAATTATCTCTACAGCGACCTGATGTTCAGCGTGAAGGTGTTGGTCGTGGCAACCATTGTGTCACTTGCGGCAAGCTGGGTTCTTGAGCGCCGGATTTCGATGATGGCGGCATTTGGTTGTGCGGCGCTGGTGTTTTTTGCCGGATTGACCCTCTATTTCGACAATGAATTATTCATCAAGA
>ERZ802824.713-NODE-713-length-18208-cov-43.5686_pt1 | contig 18208 bp, 17 predicted proteins | sample MGYA00345650_ERZ802824 | MGnify/ENA primary metagenome ERZ802824 (study PRJEB30503, sample SAMEA104212361) | marine metagenome | biome: Westerlies Biome; feature: [SRF] surface water layer (ENVO:00010504) within the epipelagic zone...; material: water... | reverse complement strand
TCTAATCCTGTTTCACGGCCCAAGGGACAAAAGCGTCCAACCCCATCTGGACCGGTGTCTAGCCCCCTAAATTCGCCCATTGATTTTTGGTTTCTCTAATAAGGTTTCTGGTATTGGTGTGCGCATGTTCAATGCGTGATGTGGCCTGATACGGTTGTATTGCCTAAGCCAAACATTGATAGCGACCTGGGCTTGCCGTGTGGTGTGGAACCATTCAGCGTTGAGGACTTCTTTTCGCAAGGTACCGTTAAAGCGTTCGTTGTATCCATTTTCCCAAGGACTGCCTGGATAGATTTGCATTGGTTTGATACCGATCCTCTTCAGCCAGTCCTGTAGATGCGTGGCAATAAACTCGGGGCCGTTGTCAGAACGAATGAACTCTGGCTTACCATGTTTAATCAGCAGCGGGTGCAGTGTCTCCAAAACATCATGCGCATTCATTTTGGGTCGCACTGCCACGCAGAGCGCTTCACGGGTATATTCATCTAGAACCGTCAGCATTTTATAGCTGCGCCCATTGCTAAGCTTATCGTGCACAAAGTCGATCGCCCAAATATGGTTGGGGTGTGTGGGCCGCAACCTGATGATGGAGCTGTCTTTGTGATAAAGCCGTTTGCGCGTCTTGTGCCGGCGCGGCAGCTGCAAACCTTCTTCACCCCAGAGGCGCTCGATCCTCTTGTGGTTAACACGCCAGCCTTCCATGCGCAGCAGGGCTGTGACTTTCCTATAACCATACCACCCATATTGCTTGGCCAGCCGGATCATCGCCAAGCGAAGTTCGTTGTCATCTGTGGGTTTGGCTTGATAGCGCAGACTTGAGCGGGCTACATCCAGAACAGCGCAAGCACGCCGCTCAGAAATATCCAGCTTTTGACGCGTATGAATAACAGCCTGACGAAGCTGAGCCCGCGTCAGGCCCGCGGCTTTAGATGATCAAGGCTCTCCTTGAGGATCAATTTGTCTAACTGCAAGTCAGCGACGATCTTCTTCAAGCGCTCGTTTTCTTTCTTGAGCAATTTCATCTCAGAAACCTGTGAACGAGAAAGACCTCCAAACTTCTTGCGCCAGTAATAATAACTCTTATCAGAAATCCCAGCTTTGCGACACGCACTCACAACGTCCAAACCATCGTGCAAATGAACATCAATCTCGCGCAATAACTTCAACACATCTTCATCAGAATAACGCTTCCGAGCCATGTTTCCTTACTCCCTTTGCCAAAATATATTGGCACAGTTCTAGGGGGCTAAGACAAAATAGGACGGCACGTGGGCCACAAACCTAAGCTTCTCAAGGAGCTTTATAAAAATTTCTGTGAAGATATACGGGAGTTTGAAGATTATAAATATGTGCCGAGCAAACGGCGCTTTATTGCACAAATTAAGGCTTTAGTCGAAACAGACCTTGACTGGCGGATTGAACGGCATGGCAGTGGCATAGTTATTTGCAGGAATACTTTAGTGTAGCTAGTGCATTAAAAAATCTAACTCTCCTTGTTAAGACTACGGCGTAAAAAAACACTTAGTAAAATATTAATAATTTGTTGTGTTTTTTTGTACACTTCGTTCACTATCTTTCTGTGATAAAGGTGTAGTCACCTGCCTGATCATCAATTGAAAGTATCTCGGTTAAAAGTTCGCGGGCCGCGGTTCACGCTGTAGTTGCTATTTGCGCAGGTAATCTCCCTCAAACTAAAAATTGGTACAATATATCGACTTCCACGGGGTAATACGTCATCGTATTAAATGTTGGCAAAGCGTCCGGCTTAACTAAGTCAAATTAAACCAATCATCCGCATTTTTCGCTCAATCGCTCGGAGTTCAGCCCAAATCTTTGCTCGCGCTTCGACAAACTTTTTCGACCTGCGGCCATGCCGGTAGTGAGCCGCCGCGATCCGCGCTCGGCCTTCCGCGGTCCGCGGTCCGCTGCTCAAGCCGCCGTGAAGCCGACAGCGTTTCTTGCCCTTGATTGGTGGTTTTTGGCATTTTGTACCTAGACGGGTTTTTGCTGAACAAAACATAATATTTTTGTACCATGTCGATCATAGAAGTTTTAACATAAAAGTCATACAAATTAATTGATGCAAATTTAAACGGTAGAAAAAATGTCCAATATTAAATTTTCAGAATGGATTGAATTTGACTATCTTTCGGAATCGGAGGTCTGCTCTTGGTTAAAAGACAATTATATAACCGAACATCGATCTGTTTTAAAAATCGCTTCATAATTTTTTCAATCGTTTTCTACTCTATGAATTAAATAGTATCCCAGTAGGCAATGGAACCAAAAGAAGCTTAGAAAATAGATAATATGCTAAAGTAGTAATCAGAACGGACTGACAAACAGATAACAAAGCGTTTCTTGCAGTCATCCTGTCCTTATTCAGATATGAGTGCATGCTAGCAATAAAAATTAGACTACTTATAAAAAATCCTAAAAACTGAATAAGCAAAATAAATCCAGTTATAATTAAAAAACCTGAAATAACGCGATTTCTTTCCAAAGCATGGTCAAAGATATTTATTTTTTTTGGTGAAAAGAAACCTTTAAGAAAAATCACGATACCGAAAATAGCCATACAGACAACACAAAAATTAACAAAAAGAACTCCGTAAAAACTTAAATCACGAATTGACCAAGCTACAATCGCTGTTATGCAAAGAGTAATAATTCCCATTACAACGTCAGCGTTAATAGTCCCATCACCCGTTTTTTGATCGTCAGTTGTTTGATTTTTCGGTATCCGATTTCTGAAAAGTATAGGCCACAATACAGTAATTACGCAGAGCCCTATAAGACCTATGCTGATGGGGCTACTTATCATATAGAATACGACACCACCTTTTGCCCCACCGATCATTGTCGACTGCACAAGTCCTTCTTCGATATAGGGTCCTAAGATAAATCCGAGCACAAGCGGGGCCGGATGATAAGAGAGCTTGTTAAGAAAAAACCCAATCCCTCCAAAAAAAAGCATCACCCAGACATCAAGGAGATTATTTCGTACTGCGTACGAACCTAGAACTGTCATTAAAAGAATAACGGGAGCCAAAGATTTTGCGGGAATAGTTATCAAACGACTGAACAGAAAAGATCCAAGGCATCCAAAGATTAATACCGCAAAAGCCGCCACAAATAGTCCCATCATAAAGGTGTATGTGATCCCTCCATAGGTTGAAAAAAGCTCAACCCCAGGCTGCATTCCATGCAGCATGAGAGCACCTAGAATTATGGCAGCGGGCGGTGACCCCGGTATTCCGAGTGTTAAAAGTGGTATTAATGATCCGGGCGCCATGGCACTGTTAGCGGCCTCTGATGCGGCCACTCCTTTTATTGTTCCTTTGCCAAATTCCTCTGGGTTTTTGTCACAGCGCGTGGCTTCACTATAAGAGACCATGCTGGCTATATTGCCGCCAGCCCCGGGGGCTATTCCTACCACTAGACCTATCAGAGCTGATCGGACCAATAAAAACGGCATCTTTATAAGAGCAAAGATGGTGTCAAAAAGATTTTTTTTGCTAGGGCGGATTTTTTCCCCAGTATAAGTTTCTTGCCCTTTACCGATTATGGTAGACAGAATTTCAGGTAAACAAAAGAACCCAATCAAGGCACCGGCCAAAGAGATTCCACTTTGTAATTCTGGGAATCCGAAAGTAAGTCGAACATCGCCAGAGAGCGAAGCCATGCCAACAGCAGAGAGAATTAGACCCAGAAGACCTGTCAGATAACCTTTGAGCAAGCTTCCGCTGGAGAGAACAGAAATTATGGTAAGACCAAAAATTCCTAGCCAGAAATACTCTGGTGGCCCAAACTTTAGTGACATTTCGGCAAGTGGCTCTGCTAAGGTCGCAAGTACTATATTTGCCACAATACTGCCGATAAATGAAGCAAATGCTGCAGTCACCAAAGCTTCCTGAGCTTTTCCTTTTTGCGCTAACGGGAATCCATCGAATGTGGTCGCGATCGCTGCGGGGGTGCCAGGTGTATTTATTAATATTGCGGGTATGGCATCGGCGTACATTGCCCCAACATAAATGCCAGCAAGCATGATCAAACCAGCCGCTGGCTCCATTCCAAAAGTGAACGGAACTAACAGCGCTAGGCCCATAGTCGCTGTGAGGCCAGGCATAGACCCAAAAATAATGCCCAGCAGAGTACCAAAAATAATCAACAGCAGATTCCACCCCTCAAGGGCTTGGAACAGGCCGTTGATTATCCCTTCAGTCACTTAAAAGAACTCATTTTAAATTACCGAAATATTTCTAGTTTGAGAATTTCTTAACTATTGGTTCCCACGCGGCCTTTTTTTCAGCAATTAGTTTTTGGGCAGATTCCGAGTCCAGCGCGATCGGCATAATTCCAACTTTTAGCTTAACCTTCTTGGTCTCATCAAGATCGGCAATTTTTAGGAATGCTTGTTCAAGTACCTTGATGTGTTCCTCCGGTGTTCCTTTTGGGACACCGACCCCATGATAAACTGAGGAGTAGAGAGGATACCCATACGATTTAAACGTAGGCACATCAGGACTGACCTGAATTGGGTTCTCAGTAGCATATGCGAGTGTCCTTACTTTATCGCCGTGAGGCATTTTTTCGTTGGGACCAAACCAGCTCGCCATTGTGTGTCCGCCGAGTAATGATGTCTGTTTTGGTTTGCCTCCTTTGTGCGGAACATAGGTAGTCTCAATGTCTGCCATCATTTCAAACTGTAGGTTGGCTATATGTGTCGCATCCCAAGTTCCTGAACCACCGATCGTTAGGCCTTTAGGATTTTTCTTAGCGAAGCTAATAAGATCATCCAGTGTTTTAAAAGGCGAGTCTTGAAGAACCGTTAGACCAAAAGGTATCTGTTGGAATAGGACAACCGGTATAATTTCTTCTGTCTGATAACCAGGCTTTCGGGCTAATGGCTGTAAAATAATGTGAGGAAGGTTGATCCCTGACATAAAATATCCGTCAGCTTTCTGCTTTACTAAATTGGCCCATCCAATAGATCCGCCTGCACCCGGTTTGTATTGGATAACGACCTTCTTACCAAGCTCCTTTTCAAGATGGGGTTGCTGGTGACGCGCCCTGACGTCTGAACCTCCGCCTGGTGAAAAAGTAATTTGGTAAACGACATTTTTTTCTGGAAAATCCGCGAAAGAAGGCGCGCAGAGAAATAGAAGAGGGGCAAATATAGCGAAAAAAATCTTGTGCATGATATCTCCATAATTATCTTTAGTGTTCGCCTGGTCAATTAACTCCTAAGAGTTTCTATTGAACGCGGCATACGTATACCTCCACCTTATTGCTTAGCCACGATGGAAGCGCACACAAGATAGAGTTCAGTGACATTTTTATCAGACCAGTGAAACTGAAATGCGAGAATAAATCAATTAAAATTTAATATATGGCGGACAGACAGGGACTCGATAGCAAGGAACATTTTCAACCCCTTGAAAAGACTATCCCAATTTGTATTAGAGCAGCGCCTTGCAATTTACTTCAAAACGTTTCCAAAAAACCCAGCCCAAGGCCCGCGGCGAGTGATGCCCTACCCGTTATCCGCAAAGCGCGTGGAGTCAAAATGGGTGTTTAAGTTGGAAAGCCGCGACGGGCCACTCATGTTCCTTTGACTGAATATGGCCGTTGGATGTGATATGCGAATCCTTTACAAACTTTATTATACGTATTAGTACAGCTTTAAGTGAAGATTATACGTATTAGTAGAGTGAGTTGAAGGCAGCATAAAAGCTTGGTTACACAAAAAGATATCGCAAAAGAAATAGGTTTGTCGCAGGCCACAGTTTCGCTGGCACTACAGGGGGTTACAGATGGTGTAATACCGGGAACTACAATCGAAAAGGTGAGAAAAGCAGCACGTGATTTAGGGTATAGACCAAATCGTGTCGCGCAGGCCTTAAGAACTAATAAAACTTATACGTTAGCCTGTGTTGTTCCAGATATCACCAATCCATATTATCCCTTTTTGGTTCGTGGTTTTCAGTCTATTTGTGACATATCAGGATTTGATGTTATAGTCGTAAATACTGACGGCAAGCGCGAGAAGGAATTAAATTTTCTTAATTTGGCGCTACAGGGTAAAGTTGACGCTATTTTTGGTGTGTTTTTCAATTTATTTCCGATCGACTTTGAGCCTTTGATAAAGAAAGGCATACCGGCCGTGTGCTTGGGGCCAAGCACAGCAAACTACCCAGACGGAGTTGATCATTTTTTTGTAGATGGGTCTTTTGCGGCGAATGATATCACAAATTATTTAATTTCTTTAGGGCATACAAAAATCTCAATGATAGCGGGTTCGGGAGGCCCACAGATAGAAAGGGTGGACGGGTACAAAACTGCAATGGTTGAAGTTGGGCTGACATCATCAACCCAACTGTCGGAAGAATTTTCGGAACAGGGTGGATATGACGCTACACAACAACTATTTGCTCGCGGAGAAAAGCCGTCAGCAATTCTAGCAGCAAATGATCTGATGGCTATTGGCTGTTTGAGAGCCCTAAAAACTCTCAGCCTTTGCGTTCCACACGATGTAGCAGTCGCAGGTTTTGATGATATCCCCGCGTCTGAATTAGTAACTCCTACTTTAACAACGGTACGGATGCATCAGCAAAATATTGGAGCACAAGCTGCAAAAAAGATATTGAACCGGTTATCGGGCTCAGAAAGTTCACTATGGCGCACGGGACCGTTTCCTTACGAAATCATTCAACGAAATTCTACATAAATGTGGTCTAAAAAAGGGAGGAAATTATGACCAAATTCAAATTATGTAAAATCGGCGTACTGCTCTCGAGCATGCTCGTCGCTGCCCCAGCTTTTTCTGCAGATAAGACGGTAAACTGGTGGTATGAAAGTGCTAATCCCCAACAACAAGAGATCTTGTCGAAAAATATGATCGACAAATTCAACGTTTCAGGAAACGGTCACAACGTTGTAATTGATTATCGAGGAGATGCACTAACCCAGCAGTTGCGCGTAGCGTTGTTATCGGGGACTGGTCCTGATGTTGTGCAGACCCCAGGCCCAGCATTTGTGGCTTCGATGGCACGTGCAGGCCAGCTAATGCCGCTTGACGATATAGCTGCCAACAAAGGGTGGGAAGATCGAATTCTGCCGTTTTTTATGGATTTAGGCCGCTTCGACGGCAAGTTGTATGCGCTTCCTAAAACCTATGAAACGCTAGGTTTATTTTATAACAAAAAGGTGATGGCTGACAATGGCTGGTCGGTTCCTACAACTATCACTGAATTTGAGAAAATGGCTGATGAAATGGTTTCAAAAGGCATTGTTCCTATCGGTGCAGGGAACTCTAACTGGCGCCCCGCCAACGAGTGGCATGTTACGCTTGCTTTGAACTCGATTGCAGGACCTGATAATCTTCAAAAAGCTCTGACTGGTGAGATGTCTTGGACGGAAAAGCCCTTTTTGGACTCTGTGAATGCTTTAAAAAGATGGTGGGACAAAGGGTATTTCGGGGATGATTATTTCTCGATAAGCACAGAGCAAATGATTTCAAATCTTGCGGAGGGCATGTCGGCGATGGCCCCCACAGGTTCTTGGAGCTTCGGGGATGTTCCGACTTACTTTGCTGACCAATTGGATAATGTTGGATTTGCGGGCTTTCCGAGTGGAGAGGGAGTGGCCTACCCAATCTATGCCCTTGGAATAGGTACAACATTCTCCATTGCATCAAAAGCTGAAAACCCCGAAGGAGCGGCGGAAGTCATTGATTTTATGTTCGATGATGAGTTCTACACTGCGATGAATAATGAATGGCAAGGAGAATGGAACTTACCTCTGCGGGATCTCAGTGGGATTAAGCTATCTGAGGATGTGTTGCCGGAATATACAGAATCGATGGCGGCGCTAGCTTCTGCGATTGATAAAAATCAATATGGCTACACCTCTTGGACTTTTATGCCGCCTAACACCAACAGCTACGTCGTGAGTGGTATTGAGGAAGTATGGTTAGATAGTATTTCACCGGAGCAATTCTTGGCTGAATTAGATGAGATCTTTCAACGCGAACTGGCCGAAGGTAAAGCGTTTGAAATACCGGCTAGATAAGCCGATAGAAAAGGCGGAAGTTTTTAACTTTCGCCTTTTCAAAATTTGAATGTAGCTTCGAAAGACTCAAAATGTATCGTTTGTTTCTCCTGCCAACGATGATCATTAACGTTGCCGTGATTTTTATACCTGCAATTTTAACGATCGTTTTAGCATTTTATCGATGGGATGGGATTTCCGAGCCTACATTTATCGGCTTGGGCAATTTTGAGCGTTTGTGGGATGATCGAATATTCTGGAAGGCTCTAAAAAATAATATTATTTGGACAGCTTTGTTCTTAACGTTTCCAATTATCGTTGGCTTGATCGCAGCATCCTTAATGCTGACGGTCAGACGTGGCAGTACCTTATTTCAAGTAATTTATTTGATCCCTTTGATAATTTCAGCTGTAATAACGGCGCGTGTATGGCAGGGTATGATTTACAATCCTCAAAGTGGGATCGTTGGACTTTTGAACAGGTTTGGGATCGAGGTCTATGATCCATTATCGCGCACGGCTACAGCGCTTTATGGTGTAGCAGTAGTCGATCTATGGCATTGGTGGGGATTCATGGCCGTGATATTCTTTGCGGCGCTTCGACAGGTGCCCCAAGAACAAATCGAATCTGCAAGGATCGAGGGAGCGACCTTCTTTCAGATGATGAGATGGGTCTTGATCCCCGGTATTATGCCGACAATTCGTTTGATGATGGTCATGACAATCATTTGGTCATTCTTGGTGTTTGATTTTGTCTATGTAATGACTCAGGGCGGTCCGGCTTCATCGTCTGAAGTATTGTCGACGCTGGCATATCGACAGGCATTTTATGAGTTAAAAGTAGGTAGCGCCGCTGCCATTGCGCTGGTTATAAGTGCCTTCGGCTTAGTGGCCACATTCTTTTATCTCCGTTTGCAACGTAAAGAGGGTGAAGAATGAACGTAGTAGAGAGTCGTAATACCGTCATAGTTAGCTATTTTGTGCTTGGGATTGCCGCATTTACTGCTCTGTTTCCACTGGCTCTGATGCTTTTAAATTCTGTAAAGTCTTTGCCTGAAATTATCGCTAACCCTTTGGCATTACCGCGTGATACCGAGTGGAATAATTATGCAAATGCTTGGAAATATTCCCGCTTCAGTCACACGTTTTTGAACTCGGCTATTTTGATGTTTACTACAATCGCCTTAGTAACGGTGACAGGATCAATGTCAGCGTATGTGCTTGCACGTAAAAAAATCAAGTATTGGGCGGTTGTAACCGCTTATTTGCTTGCCACGACAACGGCTCCGATTCAATTATTTCTTTTCCCACTTTATTTCGGGTTTGCGTATCTGGGTTTAATAAATAATATTTTTGCCGTTTCACTTATCTATTGCGCGATTTATAGCCCATTTTCAATTATGCTCTTAAGAACCTACTTTCTAGCAGTGCCAAAAGAGCTTGAGGAAGCGGCGCTGGTGGATGGCGCTACTCCCTGGCAAGTTTTTTATCGCGTCTATTTGCCCTTGGTTTGGCCGGGCCTGCTCACTGTTGCCTTGATTGTTGGAATGTACACTTGGAATGAATTTTTAATTGCTACAACATTTTTGCAGGGGCAAGAATCTCGCACAGCGATCGTGTCTTATTTCTTACTATCAGGTCAATATGAGACGAACTGGGGAGAATTGATGGCTGGTGCGGTGCTGGTAGTGATGCCCATAATTATACTATTCGTGTTCCTTCAAAAAAGGTTCATCGATGGCATTACCGGCGGTTCGGTTAAAGGTTAACGAAAAGAATTGGAAATAAAAATGACATTGGAAGGCAACTATCTTGAGCGAGTTTACTCTGGTATTTTGGGAAAATTAATCGGTGTCTATTTAGGGCGCCCGTTTGAAAACTGGACTTATGAACGCATTCTCAGTGAGCTTGGACAAATAAATTATTATGTGCACGAAAGGCTTGAGGTGCCCCTCGTAGTTACCGACGATGATGTGGCGGGTACCTTTACGTTTATAAGAGCGTTAGAAGACTATGAACTTTCAAAAAATGTGACCTCTGAACAGATTGGTCATGCATGGATGAATTATCTAATAGAAGATCGGTCTGTGCTTTGGTGGGGCGGCAATGGAAACTCCACAGAACATACCGCTTGGCTTAACCTTAAGCATGGAATTGACGCTCCAGCGAGTGGATCAATTTTCACTAATGGCCTGACGGTGGCTGAACAAATAGGAGCGCAAATTTTTATTGATGGCTGGGCGCTTGTTGCACCTGGGCAGCCCGCGCTTGCGGCTGAGCTGGCCCAAAAAGCTGGCAGCGTTAGCCATGACGGAGAATCCGTTCATGCTGCTATGCTTTGGGCTGCGATGGAAGCTGAGGCGTTCATCTCTTCAGATGTAAATCATCTTATCGAAACCGGTTTGTCTCAAATTCCCACCAATTGTCAAATCGCTCGGTTGATCGCAGACATACGTTTCTGGAACAAAAGTCTACCGGATTGGCAGGATTGCCGGCAGAAAATTTCGGATAATTATGGCTATGATAAATATGCGGGAAACTGTCACGTTATGCCCAACCATGCTTTAATGATCATGGCGCTTCTTTATGCTCCAAATGATTTTTCAATGGGTCAAATGATAGTAAATACGTCCGGATGGGATACTGATTGCAACGCCGGAAATCTCGGTTGCTTGCATGGCATCATGCTGGGATTGGACGGATTGCAAACGAACCGCGACTGGCGAGGCCCGATCGGAGATCGGATGCTGATTTCCTCTGCTGACGGTGGTAACGCGGTTAATGACGCGGTTCGTATGTCCTACTATGTGGCCAATTTGGGTAGAGCTTTAGCCGGTTTGGCTCCGTTAGAAGCCCCCAAGAATGGTGCTCGCTTTCATTTCTCGTTGCCCGGGTCGACGCAGGGTTTTCAAATCGCAAATTATGGAGGGGAAAAGAGTTTTGGAAAGGTGTCTAACACCACACATGAAGGCGCGAAAGTTTTAGAGATCAGTTTTGATGAAGTGGAGGGAATGTCATCTGTCGTTGCAACCACACCTACTTTCGCCTCCTCCGATGTCAAGAATATGCGGACCTATGAGCTTATGGCTACGCCAACGCTCTATTCTGGCCAAAACTTATCGGCAGAGCTGCTTAGCCCAGTGGACAATACGACAGATCTGGATGTTAGTTTGCGAATAAGACATTATGGTAAAGACAACGATTTGATAGATGTTGACAGCAATGTTACAACCCTAGCCCCGGGCGATAGTTACTCGTTTAATTGGGTCTTGCCAGATACTAGCGCTCAACCCATTGCAGAAGTTGGTGTGGTGGTTCGCAGCAAAAAGCAAAAGGCAAGCGGGCGTATTTTGCTTGACCGCTTGTCGTGGTCCGGAGCACCTAAGCTGCGTCTGGTGCGCCCCAACGTTCCAGGAGATTTCTGGCATCGCGCTTGGGTAAACGGAGTAGATTTATTCAGTGAGCGCAAGTTTAAAGAAGATTTTCGGATCTCGCAGCAGCGCGGGGAGGGCATTATAATTCACGGCACGCGACAATGGACGGATTACACGGTTTCAGCCGATATCTCACTGCATAACGGATCATATGTAGGGCTGGCAGCGCGCGTCCAAGGGCTAAAGCGTTTTTACGCTGTTCGGGTGATGCGGACAGGTCAATTACAGTTGGTTAGAACTTGCGATCGGTCGGTAGAAGTCTTGGCCAGTGCAGAGTTTAAAGTTGAACTTGACCAAAGAATTACTGTTGCTTTGAAGGTTATTGGAACGAAAGTAAGCGCTCAGGCAAACAGCGTTTCGGTTTCCTTTAATGACAGCTCACATATGCAGATCAAAGATGGTGGCATTGGACTAATTGTTGCCGACGGAGCAGCCTCTGCGCTTTCTTTCGAAGTATCCAAAGCTGCGTGAAAACCTCTAAAACTTTTAGATAATTAAGCAATACGAGAGCTTCATCATGGCAAAAATAGAGATCAAAAACGTTGAAAAAAATTATGGGACATCGAAAGTTCTTGAACAGATATCAGTATCCGTGAATGACGGAGAGTTTTTGGCGTTAGTTGGGCCTTCTGGCTGTGGAAAATCCACGCTCTTACGGATGCTAGCAGGGCTTGAAGATATCACGACTGGCGAAATTTTAATCGACGATAAAGTCGTAAATGATATCCCACCAAAACAGCGTGATGTTTCAATGGTTTTTCAAAATTATGCGCTCTATCCGCATTTAAACGTTGCAGAAAATATGGCGTTCTCCTTAACTTTAGCAGGAGCAAGCAAAACTGAAAAAGCGGCGCGTGTATCTGAAGCGGCAGAAATATTGGGGCTTACAGAGCTTTTAAATCGAAAACCTAAAAATCTTTCCGGTGGTCAACGGCAAAGGGTTGCCATGGGCCGTGCCATCATTCGACGGCCCAAAGTTTTTTTATTTGATGAACCTCTAAGCAATCTCGATGCAAAATTAAGAGTTGCCATGCGAGCTGAAATCAAAGCACTTCATCAAAAGCTTAAAACCACTGCAATTTATGTGACACATGATCAGATCGAAGCAATGACTATGGCTGATCGCGTAGTAGTTTTAAATGAAGGACGCATCGAGCAAGTGGGCCGGCCTCTGGAATTATACGACAATCCTATCAATAAATTTGTCGCTGGTTTCATAGGTACACCATCGATGAACCTGATTGATGGTCAAATCGACCTTTCTGCCAGAATTCCGTATGCGGTGTTTAAGTCAGGCGAAAAACTTGCTCTGCCCTTAAACAGCTCCCTTCAAGACGGTGATAAAATTATTTACGGTATTCGACCGGAAAACTGCAAAATCTCAGGCAGCGGTGTTCCTGCAAAAGTTGAACTAGTTGAGCCAATGGGAGCGGAAACTCAAATTCTTGTTCGTCTTAATGAACAAAAATTTATTATTTCGATTCATGAACGTCTGCATGTAAGCCCAGGCGATACAATTAGATTTGAGCCAGATATTAATAAAGTTGTAATTTTCGATCAAAAGTCCGGTCGCAATGTAGCTATAAAATAAGAAAAAATTCATCATGATACTTGCGAATTCTGAACTGCAGGACAGCTGTTTCAAAAAAGCGTCAATCGCTTCATATACGACTATTTTTGTTACAATGTCGCAATTATCTATTTATTTTGCCCATCTTCCGATTCTATTTGAGCGGCTCGCCTTGACTGAAACACTCCTTGGCGTCTGGCTATTATGCTTTGGAATAAGCAATGTCGTCTGTGGTCAAATCGTAGCGCGAAGGATTGTGCCAACATTTGGGTCCTGTATGTGTATGTGTTTCGGAGTCAGTCTTTATAGCCTTACATTTGTTATTTTAAATTTTATAAATTCAGTTCAACCCTTTTTTGTCGTTGCTATTATCAGTGGTTCCGCATTTGGTTTTTTTCTTGCACCTTCGCAAACTCATTTACATCTTGTTGAGAAAAAATTCTCTGAAAACCTTCAACCTTTTTATTGGGCTATGCAAAGTTTAGGATCGGTAACCGGTGCAGCTATTGCGATAATTTTTTTAAGGTCACAATTTAACATAATAAATACGTTTAACTTAATGGCATTGATAGGGGTGGCCTCGGTTTTTGTCATAAGACACTATAGTATTCCCCAAAAATTTGATGTGTCCGAACCGGCTAAAACGCTCAAACTGCCAAATAAAAAGGTGATGGCATTTGGTGCTTTGATGACGTTTCAATTTGCAACGGTAGGAATAATTATGGAATGGTCACCTTTATGGTTAACCAAAACGTTGCAAGCACCTCTTTTTTTATCGGCAATTTTACTTATAGGATTTCATTCCGGCGAAGCCGTAAGCCGTTTTATGGGGGCTTTTTTAATGAAACGTTACCATGATAGGTATCTGGGCTGCTATTTGGTTTTAGCTGGTGCATTAGCACTCGCAGGAAGTATATTTACAATGGATTATTATATTATTAGCTGTGGTGCTTTTTTGTTTGGTTTTGCTTCGGGAAATTTCAACCCAATCATTATAAAAAATGCTTTACGTTATGCTGAAGAAGATGCGTCTACGACCATTGCCAACTTGCTGACTCTGGGCCTGGCAGGATTGATGTTTGGGCCTGCCTTGGTCAGCGTCACGGCACAGTTTTTGGGTATGACGTTCAATATGTACTTATTGGCTTTGGTGTGGGGGATTTGTGCCGTTATCTTTTATCTTATTATTAGGAAAGACCCTGAACCGTAGCCCTCTACAAGAAAATTTATTGTTGAGTAGCTTGCGTTATCGGTAACTCTACGGCGAGGCAGACTGCCAAAAAGAAGATTTCAAACTCGTGATATCAAAGGCAAGCGTGCTGGAATATCCTTAGAAGTTTTAGCTTATGCTAGTCATAAAAATATGAGTTCTGGAATACTCATAAATTAAGGGTACGCACTCATAAACCTTGCAGCGTCAGCCCAATTTATGATGACCGTCCCAGAAACCTTATTAGAGAAACCAAAAATCAATGGACGAATTTAGGGGGCTAGACAATTATCGGCGCAGGTCTGTAGGACAATGCAAATTCCCAACTGTTAAACCAGTTGTAGATTACGACAATGTACGAAAGTTAGCCTAAGCTATGATGGCAGCACAACAAGGCTAACGATAATCAGATTTATCGAAACCTCGTGCGGCTAAGTCGCTCAAGGCAAGCACGAGAAAATCAAAAGAGGTGAACTATAGGGGTAGATAATAATTAAGTTTTATCAAGTGTAAATTCGGTGCACAAATGCACATTAAGTTTTACTTAACTTGTCGTTTGCAAGCCTGCAATATCAGTAAGATCACTTGCTTGCCTAGCGGGAACATTTTTCAATTTTTGCATTTCCTGATCGGTAAAAACTTTTGATCGAGTTAAAAAACGTTTTCCTGTTGGCCCTTCCAGAGAAAACATGCCACCTCGACCTGCTACTACATCAATTATAAGTTGAGTGTGCTCCCAGTAGGCATACTGATCTTGACCGATAAAAAACGGATGGCGTTTTATCATTCCTAAATAAATATCTCGGGCGCCTACTTTGAACTCATTTCGCGGAAAACACATTGGCGCTGAGCCATCACAGCAGCCGCCAGATTGATGAAACACTAAATCTCCATGAACTTTTTCAATTTCAGTTACAAGATCATTTGTTGCGTCTGTAAATATAAGTCTCTCTATCATAATATTCTTACCATATTTTAATAAATGCCCTCAGATCTTTGACCTGAGGGCATTTAAGACTCCTAGAAGAATCCATCCGGCTCTTCAGCATAACTAACCAACACATTTTTGGTCTGTTGATAATGATTAAGCATCATCTTATGTGTCTCACGGCCTATACCAGAATTTTTATACCCTCCAAAAGCCGCATGCGCGGGATAGGAATGATAATTATTTACCCAAACGCGACCGGCTTGGATACCTCCTCCCATGCGATAGCAGGTATTTGCATCACGAGACCAAACGCCTGCACCCAGTCCGTATAATGTGTCGTTCGCAAGAGCTAGCGCCTCAGCTTCATCCTTGAAGGTTGTCACCGAGACAACTGGACCAAAAATCTCTTCCTGAAAGATCCTCATGGAATTATCGCCTTTAAATGCTGTTGGAGCAACATAATATCCGTCGCTCAGGCTACCCTCCATTTGTCTTTTTCCACCACCAAACAATACTTTCGCACCTTCTTGTACGCCCACATCCATGTAAGACATGATTTTTTCAAATTGCTCATTTGACGCCTGAGCTCCAACTTGAGTGTTTAGGTCAAAAGGCGTTCCACAATTCAGCATATTTACCCGCTCTTCCACCATCGCCATGAATGGTTCGTAAATATCCTCTTGAATAATTGCGCGAGAAGGACAGGTGCAAACTTCGCCTTGGTTAAAATAAGCATGCAAGAAACCTTCCACACACCGTGAAATATACGCCTCAGAACCATCCATTATATCCTTGAAATAAATGTTTGGACTTTTACCACCAAGTTCCAGAGTCACCGGGATAAGGTTTTCTGAAGCATATTGCATTATCAGCTTGCCGGTAGTTGTTTCTCCGGTGAATCCAACTTTTGCAATCCGGTTACTGGACGCAAGAGGTTTTCCAGCTTCGACGCCAAATCCCTGTACAATATTAATCACTCCCGGGGGAATAAGATCCTCAATTAATTCCATTAGGACACAAATAGAAAAAGGGGTTTGTTCAGCAGGTTTAAGAACTACGGCGTTACCGGCTGCCAGAGCAGGTGCCAATTTCCACGCTGCCATCAAAATTGGAAAATTCCAAGGTATAATTTGTGCAACAACCCCCAGGGGCTCTGGGTAATGATATGCCATCATACCTAAAGCCGAATTTCCACCACCGGACGGCATTCCATCTATATTGCCGATTGAGCCTTCCTGTGCACGGATAGCACCAGCAAAGTATCGAAAGTGATCAACTGTTAGGGGGATATCTGCCGCATGACCTTCTCGAATTGGTTTGCCGTTATCTAGCGTCTCAGCCAAAGCCAGCAGTTCTATATTTTCTTCTATTTTGTCAGCAATTTTTAACAATATATTAGCTCGGATAGCTGGCCCAGTTTTGCCCCAAGAGGGTGCGGCTAAATGGGCTGCGTCCAATGCTAATTCAACATCTTTCGAATTAGAGCGCGGAATTTCACAAATTACCTTACCAGATGTCGGTGAGGTATTTTCGAAATAGTTTCCATCTTTTGGTGAAACCCATTTTCCTCCGATGTAGTTTTCATACCTGCTTTTAGGCATCAGTTTTGCTCCATCGTCGCCTGGGTAAACAAAGAGCGTTGAATTATCTAGCATAAAATTTTCTCCCTAACATTCACATAAAGCACGCGTTTGATGCGAATTAACTTTATCGGCTTCGCATATAACGCGTCCAGACACTGTGTCCCTAGTTCAATTCATAATCACATATGGCAGATAGACGCACTCGTCAGATATAAACGTGTGGGTGGCAATGAAATGTTTTAGAGGAGACTGCTCCTTGGATTTTCTTTAAAATAATGCAACTACACAATTATGTGGCGTCTTTAGTTAAAAACGACTTTGCAGCTAATCTGTAACCTTTCACATCTTTGAGTGGGTTGGGTTTTTGCACAGTAAATGAGCAAAATTCTCTTACATGGGAAATCAAAATAGAAATGATTGGATCCTCAAAGGTAAAGATTTGAGTTTTCACAGAACCACACTATTAATTCTAATGTTGAATACATCTCTGAAAAGGTTTGAAAGGAGTAACTTTATGCAACTTATTGAAGCCGTAAACAAAGACGAAGCTGAAGGTCCTGTCAAAGAGTCCCTCGAGGCTATAGAGGGAGAGATGGGTTTTGTACCCAACGGGATGGCCGTTGCCGCGAATTCCCCTGCAAGCTTGAAGATGATGTTTGCGATGGATGAAGCGCTAGGACAAGGCGAATTGAATTTCACGCAAAGGGAAATGATTGCGCTTGCCGTATCACAGGCTAATAATTGTAGATATTGCCTTTCAGCACATTCTGAATTTTGCTCAATGGCAACAGATTTAGAACCTACTGATATTATTAGAGCTCGGCTCTGCGAAGCAGACGATCCAAAAGATCAATCGATGTTAGACCTTGCCGTTGCAATTGTGGAAAACAGGGGTGAATTACCTGAAAACCAGTTGGCAAATGCGAGAGACAACGGTTTATCTGATAGTATTATAATTGAAGTCATTTCAAACGTAATAAGCGCAATGTATGGGAATTATATCAACCATGTTGCTAAAACCGATATTGACTGGCCATTATGTCGTATGGACCTGTAGACAACTTTTTTACATTAAAGAGTTCGAAACTAAGGGCTCACACGATCCCACAGCTTATGGTGGTGAGATGGTGGTCAAAACCACCTCTTATCTTCGAAGTCATTGATTTATAAATGGTAGGTGGCGGGCAGACAGGGACCCGATAGCAAGGAACATTTTAAAACCCTTGAAAGGACTATCCCAATTTATATTAGAGCAGCGCCTTGCAATTTACCGCAAACCGTTTCCCAAAAACCCAGCCCTTGGCCCGCGGCCCGTGATGCCCCACCCATAATCCAAAGAGCGCAGGCGAATAAACTGGGTGTTTTAGGTGGAAAAACGCGACGGGCCCCTGAGAGTTTTTAGGCTCGCTGCTTTTTAAATGCGTAAGAC
>ERZ802824.708-NODE-708-length-18265-cov-34.1855_pt1 | contig 18265 bp, 17 predicted proteins | sample MGYA00345650_ERZ802824 | MGnify/ENA primary metagenome ERZ802824 (study PRJEB30503, sample SAMEA104212361) | marine metagenome | biome: Westerlies Biome; feature: [SRF] surface water layer (ENVO:00010504) within the epipelagic zone...; material: water... | reverse complement strand
GGGATAGTTAAAGCTCATTCCAAAGTGAAACACAGAAGAACAGGCGGAAGGGAACAAAGGAGGCAGAACCCTTATCATAGAAAATGAGGGGATTGAAAAAAGAACTATTTACTACTTTTTGACAGCAGATAGGTCATTTTAATTACATAATGCTTGTAGCCAAAATCACTTCTTTTGCCTCGTAGGCGTTTCAAAGCGTCCATAGACATCTTGACGCCTTTATCTGTATGGATTTGAGAGCTTCAGTAGAGTCGATGACATCTAAAAGTTCAAATAAGGTTGGATTGAAAGGAGTTTGTCCCTTCACATCCCAGTCATGGCCAAAACACACGCTTTAGAAGCGGAAGAACACCTGGAATTGGCTTTGCCAGGTGCCATTGGTATCCATCGAACCCGTCACATTCGTATTTGGGGTGAGTTGATAGCTCACCGTTGCCTGAGGAGGCACATCGGAGTTGTTCGGTGCCGCAATCACGGACAGGTCAACACGGTCGCTGACATCCAAACCAATTTCAGTCACCACGGTGAACGTGGGTGGGACACGGCCAGAGGTGCGTTCCTCTTCTGATTTCACATCAGGGGTGACATAGGTGGGGAAAAGAGCGATTTGCATGCGTTGCCCAAAGGCATCGGTGAGCGTTCCAATCACTGGCGACAGCAAAGATTGCCCCACAACCGTGGCCAAGGCCGCACCCCCTCCTCCTGCCAAACCGGTTAGGGAGTTGCCACCGATTAAACCCAAGAGCTCGGCTTCACCCATGGGGGGAGAACTGCGCAGCTTGAGATCTCCCAACAAGCGATCGGCCCGCCCAGTTGCCTCCACGGTGATGCGAACGAGATTTAATTGCCCACCACCGATCGATAGTGCTCCAAGTCCATTGGTCTCAAACACATTGGAGGTGGTGGCTCGGTCGGACTCACCGATGCTGACGCCATCCGATACACGCGCTTTCATCGCGACATCGACGTAGGGAACGAGACCCAGTGAGGGGGTAAACACCGCCACATTCAATGCCTTTGAATCCAAAATGAACGTCGTCGTGAACAGGCTGACGCGACCTGATTCCAGTCGAATCAAGCCACGCGCTTGCAGTGACGGATCCAACGGTCCGTTGAGTACGAGCTGTCCACCACCACGAAAGCTGATGAAGGGGGGCATCTTCACCTCTAAGTCCGGACCCAAGCCCAGCCTGAGATTTTCAAGGCGCACGGCGGGCAGATTTGGCATCAAGTCCTTTAGCCGCTCCTGCGAGGCAGGCAACGGTGTGCCAGGCCCCATCAACACCAAAGGATCCTTGAAATCCCACGTCTCCTCCACAAGATTGATCATCGACACGTCGGAGGGTGTGTCGTCCGACGCACCGAACTGATTCGCCGGCAAGAGGCCTGGTCTCAAGCCACCTTGTCGGGATTTAGCCAACACCCCCGATCGCGGCGTGATCAATCCATCGGACAGGGTGAGTTCGCCGCCAATCGACGGCCGTGCCAAGGCCCCTGTGACGATCACGGTTCCATCGACCTGATAGCGCGCAATCTCCTGACGGATCTTGGCCGTCGTAAGCGCAAAAGTGAGTGGGCTCTCCACCACTTTCTCTTGAAATAAACCAATGGATCCAGCTCCGCTCAGGGTGCCGTCGGGCCCCACACGAGCCTCAAGCCGCTGAAGTTCAACACGATCAAAATCAAAGAGCATCGAGGCATTAATTCGGCTCACGCTCTGCTGTCCCAGCGTGATGTTGCCGTCCGACACCACCACGAAGCCATTGGCCACAGGCTGGGTCAGCGAACCCCGCAAAATCAGACGTAGATCTGTACTGCCTGACTGAATTTTGACGCTGCCTCCCGATAAAGCCGTCAGGTGGTTCAAGGCATCTCCGTGGCTTTCCACCTGAAGGTTGAGCTCAGACGACGGATCAAACGGGACAGCGCCATAGATCGCCACCACTTCATCGCTCTCACCACACTTCAGGGCCAAATCCAGCCGAAGGGCTTGGTCTTTGACGACCAGCGAATCACGCTCAAAACGAAGCGGCTGATCGCCAAGGGTCGCCGACTCCAAAGTGAGGGAAGAACGAATCAGCGGCGATTCACCCCTGAGGTCATAACTCCCCTTGGCCCCTAAAGCCCCCTTCATCATTGGTGGGACAGGGGCAATCAGCGCCAGCAAGGAAAAGGGCAGATGCAAGAAGCTGAAGTTCCCCACCCCCCCAAAGAGAGGACCCTTCACAGTTGCTACAACCGGTTCCAGCTGCAGAGCTTGAGCTTGATCGTCACCATCAGTCCAGAGATGCGCTTTGGCTTGAACATCAGCCACAAGCTCCTTCAAGCGCGGACCTTTCAAGCTGGCAACTGCATCGAGCCGTCCTTCAAGACGTTCCAACTGCGGCCCTTGATCCGGGTGAGCTAAGGCGTAAACCCTCAACGCCTGACGCGCCTTGATAAGGGCCTTCAATTGGCCGTCTAACGACCCACCGAACGTATTAATCACCAAAGTTCCTAGATCATCAGCACGACCCAAAGGCACTCCATCAAGACGGTCTGGACCGCGCAGTTGACGGGATAAACCCAGAAGCCAATTCACGTCGAGTCCATTGGCATCCACCCGACTGTTCAACGACCCATTCACCACCCCCTTGGCATTGATCGTGAGCGATCCAAGAAGAGGTGAGAGGACGGCATCTGCTTCAAACCGGCTGTTCTGAAGCGCCCCCTCCAATACGGCTTTTTGCATCGCAAGAGCCCCGATGCGTGGCGCCTCGACCGTGAGCCTGCCGTTCAGGCTCAACGGCGCGAAAGCCAGTTGACCGGAACCGTTGAGCTCGCCCCCAACGGACTCAAAGCGTTGTTGAGTTGGGATCGCAACCTGGATTCCATCGAGCGTTAATCCGACAGCGTCCCAGCGGTATCCCCGCTGATCACCCTTCAGGCGGAGAAAGCCCACACCGCGCTTGAGCCAGAGGTAAGAGGGCCAGCCATTGGCAGCAAAATCGGCAGTGAGTACTCCATCAGCAAAGGAACTCGCCGAGGCCATCTCCAACTGGGCCCCATCACCAACACCCCCCTCAAGACGTCCACTCCAAAGTTCCGAAAGAGCAATCGAACTCATCCGCGGTTGATCGAGGCTGATGGCGAGGTTCGGCTGCAAAGCCTCCAGCGGTCCGTCCAAACGACCGCGCACGGACAACGTGCCCCCCAGCGGCGTCCCAACCAAAGCGGAGAGACGTTGAAGATCGAAGGATTGGAGCTCAATCCCGGCCTGCACATCACCGGTCTGCAGCGTTCCGTCAGACCAAGCAAGAGGCAGGGCCGCGGAGGCACGCATCAACGGACTGCTGAACTGATCAAGGTCCAGCACCGAACGCGCCCTAGACCATTGAGCTTTCAACGACCAACGATCCAGTAACGGATTCTTGGCTTGAGCAAGGTTGAGTTTCAGCGCAGGGGAACTGACCGCCCCGTTGATCGCAAGCTCTCCTTCAACCGGAGCCGCCGACCCCAATGCGGCCTGGAGGGATGGAACCTGTTTCCAAAACGCAGGGAGCATCAAAAACTCAGTGCTTCGAAGCTCCGTGCGAGGCCCCAACTCGCCGGCGACAGCCAAACGCAACCCTGGTGCCTGCAACCCCAGATTTCGAATCACCAAACGACGCTGATCGGATGGATCAAGAACGGCCCTGCCATCCCCTTGAAGAGAAACCGGGCCCTGCATCATTGATGTGGCGTTGGGACTGAATCGCCCCCCCACACGCCAAGTGGGAGCCGCCCATGGCCCCGCGATCTGAACATTCAGCGCATCATCATTGGATTGGCGACGCACAGCCAACTTGAACTGCAGCCGCCTTTGGAATTCAATAAACCCTGATGCCGTGGCTGTTAAGTCGCCACTCCGCAACTTCACAGGTGCGAGTTGAACGCGATTCTTTTGACAGTCCAGACGGATCCGACCCGAGCGAAGCTCGGTGGGGAGGACCGCCGTCTGAACCCGAAAAGCATTGAGATGCATCTCCCCTTGGCATCCCAGCTTCTTCCCAGACCAACGCAACCGCAGATCTCCATCCAGCTGCCCACCAACAGCAGCATCTGCCGCCAAAGGCAGGACGGCCGCAAGCCTGTTGAGTTGGATTGACTTGGCACGACTGCGAACGTTGAACTGGGGCCGATCCCAACGACCGCTTCCGTCCAAACGCAACGTCCCCGCCTGTCCAAGCCAACTCAAACTGGATGACGTCTGAAAACTGGAGTCATCGAGTCGAATCGCTCCGCGACTTTGAAGCGCTAGTTGTTCACCACCGGACTGGAGGGTGAAGCGCGCCGGCTCATCAAAGGAATAACGAAGCTCAATATTGGGGGGTGGATCGTTGCTTTTGGAGCCGCCAAAGATCCAGTAGCGCCCAGCGTCGTTGCGTTGAAGCTGTGCCTCTAATCCACGAAATCTCAAAGCAACAACGGGTTTCCAGCGTCGCAAGCTGGCCAGGGGATCCAACGTCACCGTGAAGCCAGCCAAGCGAATCTGCGAGCGATCAAGCTTGGAGGCGGAGATACGGCTTGAACCGAAAGCCAGTCCCCATGGACGAAGACCTTGGTACTCACCAATGCGGATCGGATGGCCGATGGGGCCAGCGAGGGAGCGCTCCAGGGTTGGCCGCCATCGATCAACTTCTGCTGCAGCCCATCGATCCATGGCATGCAGCGCCACGACCCCTGAACCGATCAGGAGGACTCCACCAGCAATCGGAAGCACGTTTCGCCGCGTTATCCGCATCAAACGCGACGAATGGAACCAAAGCAGGCGCAATATAAGGAGACTGTCGAAAAGACACCAGACTTGATGGCCCTTGATCAGCTGCTCCTCACCGCAGCGCCATGGCTGGCCTGGACAGGCCTCGGGCTCGCTGGTCTCACCGTGGTGGGATTTCTCGCTGGCTGGGGCATTCGTTTCCGACTTGTGGGGGTAAGCAGCTTTACTTTTTTGTTGGCCATCAGCAGCTGGGCCTTCGGTGTGAGTTACACCCCGCCGGTTGTGATTGAGGGAGCTGTTCGGGCTCCGATTGTTTTTGATAACGGCAGCGACCTTGTCGTCGCGCAAATCCCAATCGACATCGATCCTTCGACGATCACCCCAACGCTTGAACAAATCGCAGGCAATTTGCGTGGATCTGGGCGAGGTAGCCGCACCGTTGTTGTGCGATTAAGGGGGATCGAATCTGTGGAAGAAGGCTTGGGCCGCCCTTTGATTCTTGGTGAAACCATTCGTGATTTCCAAACCGCTTCAGCGGAATGACATCGCCCCGAGCGCAGCCCTTCAACGATCTGCCCCAGTCCTTCCGACGGGAACAGCAAGAACTCGTGCGAGCAGGGATCACAACATGGCCTGAGGTTCAAGCCATTGATGAGCTGCAACTCAGTCGTCTTGCCCGGAGCGGGTTGGCATCGGCGCGAAACCTCAAGCGATTGCGGGGCATCGCCACATTGGTTTGTGCGCTCGACCTTCCCCCCCAGGATGCAGCCCTTCTGATGCACGCTGGGATCGCTTCGATTTCTGCCTTGGCCAGCTGCACTCCGGAACGTTTGATGCGACAAACAGGACGGCTTGAGCGAAGTCTGGGAACCCGTCGCCAAGCCGTTGTCGATTTGAACGTCGCTCGCGACTGGATTAAACGAGCTAAACAACTTATGAACTGACCCCAGGCCATCCCCACCAATAGAAAGACCTGTTTATTGAATGAGAGCGTTTAGGGGTCTGATGCGAAACGTTTTAATCGGATTGGCCCTTATCGGCCTGCAAACCACCGCTGTTTTCGCCGGCTCTGATCTGCTGAAAGACGTCAAAAGAAACCCGCAGCAAGCCAAAGCAATGTGCAGGGATTTCAAAACGCTCAATGAGAACGGCCAATCGGCTTATTCAAAAAAATCGATCCGCTCGATTGCCAAGAGTCACAATTTGAGTGACGACGATGCTGAGGTTTTAGTGACTTACGTCGTGGGCATGCATTGTCCGAATGTTCGCTGATTCTTCAACCGTTCGATCGAGGGATGGTGCGCTGATCCTTGCCGATGGCGTTCGACTGATCTCCAAGCTTTGGTTTCCCGAAACTGGAGGGCCTTGGCCTGCGTTGTTGATGCGACAGCCCTACGGGAGAGACATCGCGTCAACCGTGACCTATGCCCATCCCGCCTGGTGGGCCCAGCAGGGATTTCTTGTTGTCGTTCAGGACGTGCGCGGTCAGGGCGATTCCACTGGCGTCTTTCGTGGGTTCTCCCAAGAAGCAAACGACACTGCAGCAACCCATGCGTGGGTGCGTGCCCTCCCCGAATGCAATGGAAAGCTGGGTTGCTACGGCTTCTCCTATCAAGGCCTTACACAGCTTCTCGCTCCAGCCAATTCCCAGCCACCGGAGTGCTTCGCACCAGCGATGGCAGGACTCGATGAACGTGACGACTGGAGCTGTACAGGAGGTGCCCATTGGTGGCATCTCGGGCTGGGCTGGGGCCTACAGCTAGCCGCCCTTCAGGCCAAACGACGCGGTGATGATCAAGCCTGGACCAACATTCGTCGCAGTCTTGAAGATGGGACCTATCTCAGGGACGGCACCGATCTGCTGAAAGAGCATGATCCCGAAGGTATGGCATGGACATGGCTCCAACGCGACCCCAGGGATCGTGACCAATGGCCAATCCATCCCGTCCAAACCAGCTGGTTAAAGCAACCCATGTTGTTGCTGGGTGGATGGTGGGATCCCCATCTTTCAGGGGTCCTGAAGCTTTGGGAACACAGCAACGCTGCTGGTGGTTCTCCAGAACTCATGGTGGGGCCAGCGACACACTTGGAATGGTGGCCAGGGGTTCAGACCCAACTCCTGCGCTTCTTCAACCAACACCTAAAGGCAGCGGACACCTCGGGCTCCACTCGAGGGTCGAAATTTTGGAACATCACACAATCACGCTGGCAAGAGGCATGCACCTCTTCGACCAAAACGTGGTCACTGCAAAGTTCGGGGCTCGCCTGCACCGATCCCACCCACGGATTACTTCAATCAGATGGTCCTGGGATGGGAATGGAGTTGATCGTGCACGATCCCTGGCGCCCCATGCCCGCCATCGGCGGACATCTCAGCCCGAGCCCTGGCCCTGCAAATAGGGCCACACTCGACCGTCGTACCGACGTAGCAACGTTCAACACCCTGCCGTTCACAAGAGAACACGAGCTTTTCGGCCACCCTCAACTCAGGCTCAGGGCTCAAGCCGATCATCCCGGCTTTGATCTTTGCGTCAGTCTTTCCCGCTGCGCGAAAGGGGACAGTGCGGTCGAGCAACTCAGCACCGGCGTTCTGAGGGTTCTGGGGGACAGAGCACAGACGGTTTTGGAGCATGTCGTTCAACTACAGCCCCTATTGGCCACCCTGGAAGAAGGTGATCAACTGCGGCTCTCAATCGCTGCAGCTGCATGGCCTGCCATTGGCGTCAATCCTGGAGACAACACCACGCCATCGGGCTCACCCTCCCCTCAACACCGTGTTGTGACACTGACATTGCATCTCACTGACTCCAAGCTGCAGCTCATCCCGATGAACTCCGGCAAACTAGAAAACGCGTAATCCGTCCTTCCGTGAAGCTGTCCGCCGCCCTGCTGGCTCTCGTTCTTTCAGCCCCAATGGGTATGGCCGCTCCACAGGATGGAGAGCAGCTCACAAAAACTGAACTATCTACAGCCCAGGCCACCGCCGCCGCCGAGCTGGCGTTAGGAGCCTTGAAAGATCGCGACGGTGACGAACTGCATGGGGCCTTAGCCGAAGCGGTTCGCACAAGCGTGAGCAAAGACAAGGTTCAAGAGCGTCTCAACAAGCTCACCAGCATTCGCCGCACCCGCGTCGTGGGGGTTGCTCCTGGGTACAACACCACAACGGTTGACGCCGTTGTGGTCACGGCCGAAGGCGATCAACCACTGTTAATGGTGCTTGATGAAGACGGGAAATTATTGGCCTGGAAATGGAGCCAACAGGTCCAACCGATTGAATCCACAGCCCTTGAATTCGTCCGACACCTTGCAGCGGAACGTTGGGTCTTGGCCAGGACCAAACTCTCACTCCAATTGCAAGAAGAGCTCTCTCCAGCAGATCTGGAACGCAAATGGTCCAAGCTCAATCGCGTCTCCGGGGGCTTCCGCAGCGTGAAGGATGCCGTAATCGCTAGCCAAGGCGGAGACCAGCAGTTAGTGCTGGTGGCTGTGGCTTTCGGGAAGGCGACGTCCAACCTTTTTGTGATCTTCGATGATCAGGGTCGAATCATCAACGTCGACATCTCGAGAGATTTCGTCTGAGTCCCAACGAACCGATCACGAAAAGCGGCTTAACATCGCGCCACTTCATATCTCACACATGGGTGGCGCTGCGGTCCTCGACTGGATGGTTCAGGACGGCGTACGGCTAGAAAATTGCCGTCACGACCACCCCCTTGCGGTGCTGGGACCTCAGCCCGGAGACCAAGGATGGACCGTGCGGGTTTGGATGCCCGAGGCTCAAAAGGTAACCCTCCTGCTGGGTAGTCAGGAGATCGTTACATCCACACCAAACCATCCATGGATTTTTGAGGCTTCGACACCCTCAGACCCTGGCAGCAACTACAAGCTGAGGGTTGAACGTGGAGGGATCACCACCGAACAACATGATCCTTGGGCCTTCCGCCACGAGTGGATGGGAGAGATGGATCGCCATCTTTTTGCAGAAGGGAATCATCACCACATCTGGCAGCGGATGGGTGCACATCTCACCCAGATCGATGGCATTAGTGGGGTGATGTTCTGCCTTTGGGCTCCGAACGCTCTAACTGCTTCCGTCCTTGGCGATCTCAACTCTTGGGATGGTCGCCATCATCCGATGCAAAAACGGCTCGGAGGAATCTGGGAATTATTCATCCCCGGTCTAGACGCAGGAACTCTCTACAAATACGAAATTCGCTCCCAAGAAGGGCACTGCTACCAAAAAGCTGATCCCTACGGTTTTCAACACGAGGTTCGGCCCGACAACAGTTCCGTTGTGGCACGGCTTGAGGGATACAGCTGGTCCGACTCCAGCTGGATGCAGGATCGAGACAGTCGGAATGCTCTCGACCAACCGATCTCTGTGTATGAGATGCACATCGGAAGCTGGATTCATGCTTCTGCTGACGAGCCTTGGATCCAACCGGATGGCCAACCGCGGGCACCCGTTCCCGCGGCGGACATGAAGCCAGGCGCTCGACTCCTGACCTACGCCGAGTTATCCGATCGCCTCATCCCTTATGTGAAAGAACGAGGCTTCACCCACATCGAATTGATGCCGATCACCGAGCATCCCTTTGATGGATCTTGGGGCTACCAAGTCACCGGTTGGTATGCCCCCACCAGCCGTTACGGCACCCCTGACGAATTCCGTGCCTTTGTCGATCGCTGTCACGCTGAAGGAATCGGCGTGATCATCGATTGGGTCCCTGGACACTTCCCCAAAGATGCCCATGGATTGGCCTTCTTTGATGGAACCCATCTCTATGAGCATGGTGATCCACGCATCGGTGAACACAAAGAGTGGGGAACACTGATTTTCAACTACAGCCGAAATGAAGTTCGCAACTTTCTTGTTGCCAACCTCGTTTTTTGGTTTGAACAGTTTCACATCGATGGAATTCGAGTCGATGCTGTTGCCTCCATGCTCTACCGGGATTATTTGAGGCCCGATGGGGAATGGCTACCAAATGAAAATGGTGGTCGCGAAAATACTGAGGCTGTTCGTTTCCTCCAACAAGCCAATCATGTGCTGTTCCAGCACTACCCAGGTGCCCTTTCGATTGCGGAAGAATCAACCACCTGGCCGATGGTGACCCAACCCACTGACATGGGCGGACTTGGATTCAACCTGAAATGGAACATGGGTTGGATGCACGACATGCTCGACTATTTCGAGCTGGACCCTTGGTTCCGTCAGTTCCACCAAAACAACATCACCTTCTCTATTTGGTACACCTATACGGAGAACTTCATGTTGGCCCTAAGTCACGATGAAGTTGTTCATGGGAAGAGCCATCTTCTTCACAAGATGCCCGGTGATGATTGGCAGAAGTACGCCAACACAAGGGCTCTTTTGGCCTACATGTGGACCCATCCAGGCAAGAAAACCATCTTCATGGGGATGGAATTTGGCCAAAGGGCTGAATGGAATGTTTGGGGAGATCTCGAATGGGATCTGCTCAATTACGAGCCGCACAAGGGAATTCAACGCCTGGTTGATGATCTGAATGTGCTGTACAAGGCCCAACCAGCCCTATGGCGCGATGATTTTGATCAGTTTGGTTTCCAGTGGATTGATTGCAACGACAATCGCCACTCCGTGATCAGCTTCATGAGACGCGATAGCGCCAGTGGAACCTGGCTTGTTGTGGTGGCCAACTTCACACCACAGAGCCATGCCAACTACCGCGTTGGCGTTCCGCTTGAGGGCTTCTATGAAGAGATCTTCAATACTGATGCTGCCAAATACGGCGGCAGCAACCTCGGCAACATGGGTGGCAAGCCCACAGACGCTTGCGGCATTCACGGCTATGAGCACTCCTTGGATCTCTGCCTGCCACCACTGAGCTTGGTGGTGTTTCAGCACGATCCAAAGCGCACGCTGATCGAATCCTCCGCGCCATCCGACTAAGGCATTCGCCGGGCCTCGGGCTCAAACACAACTGCCATGTGACGAAGCCGGTGACAGTTAGCCGGAAACCCCCTAGCAATCGCATTGCTTCAGGTAGGTTTCCGGCTTAATTGAACCGGCTAGATGAGCGACACCCTGCCACTCCTACTGCGCGCTGCACGCGGTGAATCGGTAGAGCGTCCCCCCGTGTGGATGATGCGACAAGCCGGTCGTTACATGAAGATCTACCGAGATCTCCGCGATAAATACCCCAGTTTCCGTGAGCGTTCAGAGAACCCCGACCTCTCTTACGAAATCTCGATGCAGCCGTTCGAGGCATTCCAACCCGACGGAGTCATCCTGTTCTCCGACATCCTGACCCCGCTCCCAGGAATGGGAATCGACTTCGACATCATTGAGAGCAAAGGACCGCAAATTGGCGATCCAATTCGGTCGATGGAGCAGGTGAAAGCCTTGCGTCCCCTCAACCCCGCCGAATCGATGCCATTTGTTGGTGAAGTGTTGGGTCGCCTTCGCAAAACCGTCGGCAATCAGGCCGCTGTGTTGGGTTTTGTTGGTGCTCCATGGACCCTGGCCGCCTATGTGGTGGAAGGGAAAAGCAGCAAAAATTACGCCGTGATTAAGGCCATGGCGTTCCGTGAGCCGGAACTGCTGCACACGCTGCTAAATCATTTCGCTGAATCCATCGCCAACTACCTGCGCTATCAAATCGATTCCGGTGCGCAAGTGGTTCAGATGTTCGATTCCTGGGCGGGTCAACTCAGCCCGGCGGATTACGACACCTTCGCCGCTCCCTACCAGAAAAAGGTGGTTGATCTGGTGAAGCAAACCCACCCAGACACCCCCTTTGTTTTGTACATCTCTGGAAGTGCCGGGGTGCTTGAACGCATGGCACGCACTGGAGTTGACATTATTTCGCTCGACTGGACGGTGGATATGGCGGAGGCCTGCGCCCGGCTTCCTGAACACATCGGTGTGCAGGGAAATGTGGATCCAGGATTGTTATTTGGAACACCCGATGCGATCCAAGCCCGCATCGATGACACCGTTCGAAAAGCCCGCGGTCGCCGCCACATTTTGAATCTCGGCCACGGCATTCTTCCCGGCACCCCTGAGGAGAATGGGGCAGCGTTCTTCCGTTCTGGCAAAAGCGTGATGGACCGGATTGGGACCCTCGCTTGAACCGGATCCTGATTACAGGAGCTAGCGGATGCGTTGGTCAATACGTTTCGCGCTGGCTCCTCGAGAATTCCGATGCAGAACTTCTGCTGTGGCTGCGCGATCCAACGAAACTCACAGCTGTTTCCGCAGATCACCCCCGCGTTCGTTTGCTCATCGGAGATCTACGCGAGTCGGATCGCTTTGCAGACGACTTGGCATCGGTCAACCGAGTCATTCACACAGCGACAGCTTGGGGGGATCCAGTCCGAGCCGAACAGGTGAATGTTGTTGCGGTAAAGCGATTGCTGGCGTTACTCAACCCGCAGGTTGTGGAACAGATCGTTTATTTCTCCACGGCCAGCATTCTCGATCGCGACCTCAACCCGCTCCCAGAGGCCTTGGCCTATGGCACCGAATACATCCAAACCAAGGCCCGCTGCCTCCAAGATCTTGAGACGCATCAATTGGCTGACCGGATCATCGCTGTTTTTCCGACGTTGGTCTTCGGCGGCAGAGTGGATGGAACCAGTGTGTTCCCGACCAGCTACCTCACGGAAGGCCTAGCGGAAGCCAGTCGGTGGCTTTGGTTAGCTCGATGGCTTCGGGCCGACGCAAGTTTCCACTTCATCCATGCCGAGGACATCGCTCGGATTTGTGGGCAATTTGCACTACGTCCCCATGAAGCCAACAAGGAACCTGGGCAAGGACGTCTTCGGCGCATCGTCATGGGTCAGCGGGCGATTTCGGTGGATCAAACCGTGGCCACTCTTTGCCGCTGGCGCGGAGTGCGTCGCACCCCTGGTGTTCCGATGTGGCCATGGCTCATCCAAGCCCTAATTCGAATCCTTCCGATTGAAATCAACGATTGGGATCGATTCAGCATCCGTCAGCGACACTTCATTCACTCCCCAGCGAGCACTCCGGAGCGATTCGGTGGAACAAGTCATGCTCCAAGCCTGGAAACAGTTCTTATCGATTCAGGGCTTCCCAATCGCGGGAAACCGAGAATGAGTCGTAAAGTCGACTCATTCACTTAATTCAAATGCGGTCTGTGATTCGTTCCTTTGCAGCAGCATGCTGTGCACTCCTGATGTTGATCGGCCTCAACGTCGGTTCTGCTCAGGCTGCAACCGTCGAAGTGAAGCTCGGTACAGATGCCGGAATGCTCGCTTTCGAACCCAGCTCCGTCACGATTAGCGCTGGCGACACCGTCAAGTTTGTGAACAACAAACTGGCTCCTCACAACGCCGTTTTCGAAGGCCATGACGAGCTCAGCCACTCCGATCTCGCCTTCAATCCCGGCGAATCATGGGAGGAAACCTTCTCGGAAGCCGGCACCTTTGACTATTACTGCGAGCCCCACCGTGGTGCTGGCATGGTGGGCAAAGTGATTGTCGAATGATGAGCTAACGCTCGCCTGTTGAAACCAACCAATAACAATCCCCGAATCGTGTTTGTTTCATTCACGGTTCGGGGATCTTTCGTTTGAGCTTGCAGCTGAATAGGCTTGGGTACCGATGGCTCTTCAATGGCTCGCATCGCCGGATTAATCCTGTTGTTATTGACCCTTATCGGTCCAATGACTACACCGGAATCTGCGCTGGCCTTTGACAGTCCCCTTGAACAGGGCGAACAAATTTTCAGTCAAAATTGCGCGGCATGTCACATGGGAGGTGGCAACGTGATTCGGGCCAGCCGCACCCTCAACATTCGCGATCTCAATGCGCACCTCACTGAATATCCCCAGGATCCTCTTGAAGCGATTGAGCATCAAATCGAAGCTGGCAAAAATGCCATGCCGTCCTACGCCGGCAAATTGAGCGAATCAGAAATCGTGGCTGTAGCGACCTACGTCGAACAGCAGGCAGAAATGGGTTGGTAAGTCGATGAGCCGAGAAGCTGTATCTGATTTCCTCCATGCCGTCGAGCACAGCCAGAAAGTGAGGAAAGCTGCATCGTCCTGTCGCAGTGATGATGAACTCATCGCCCTTGCGAACCAACTGGGCTTTTCGGTGAATCAACGGGATCTCAACCAAGACAGTCGGGATAGCGCGATGACCCAATGGTTTGAAGTGAGTCGTATCAACTCATCGTTTCAGCCTCCAAAGACTTAATGGCAGTGATCACCCTGTTAAGTGATTTTGTGGACGGCACCAGCATGGCCCTGGTGGAGGACACGGAGCTTGGCAACTTGAACGATTACATGACCCAAAGCCAGGGAAAACTTTGGGCTGGAGTTCAGCAGCGCAGACGCAAACAAGGCCTGACAACGATTCGCCGAGGACCGGGAACCATCTACTTCGCACCAGACGAAACGGCGAGCGTTGCAGTGGAGCGGTACTTGCAGAGTGCAACGGGGTCGCAAGACGAGAAAACAGCGTATTTAGCCATGACAAAGGCAGGCGTCTCGATCGCTCCTCATGTGGGGGCTGAAGCTGAACGCATGGCCCTCCTCGACGGTCAGCTGCGTGACTTAAGACCCCAGGCGAAAGCCCAGGGCTTCAGCTAGCTGTGCTGACGCGCTGCATCCAGCACCGCTAAGTAGAGCTCCTCATCAATCTCCCGGATGTCGTATTCAGAGGGTCGTACGCCGTGGTGATGCTCATGAACCACCATCCAGCAACTGCGCTCAAGCTCGCCCCCGGCAGTCGTGGAAAGCGCTAATCCTTGACGAACTAAGGCATCAACGAGCTCTTGTTCTGGCATAACAACACCACTGGTCGGTGAACTCTAAAAAGAAGATCGGGTTGCACGGCCTTCGTCGTAGACCCCCAACAGCACGCTTCGGTTTGCCGCCCTCCTGTTCTGAACACCCCCCATACGGTTGAGCCAGCTTTAAGACCTTGATATGCAACCCACTGCTGAACAATTCACCGAAAAGGGCTGGTCGGCGATTGTGTCTGCTCAACAGATCGCACAGACATCCCGACACCAACAATTAGAGACCGAACACCTTTTGTTGGCATTGCTTCAGCAAAATGGTCTGGCTGCAAGGATCTTGAAGAAATGCGGCGTTGATCCAGCCACCATCCAAACCGCCGTTGAAGCGCACCTAAAGCGTCAACCCAACATGGGCTCACCGCCAGAATCGGTGTTTCTTGGGCGGGGATTCAATGCAACGCTGGATCGGGCTGAAGCTGAACGCAACAGCTTTAGCGACAGCTACATCTCGATCGAGCACCTCATGCTGGCCCTGGCTAGCGATGATCGCTGCGGTCGGCAGCTGATTAGCCAAGCCGGCATCACGATCAACCAATTACGAGAGGCCATCACAGCGGTGCGCGGAAATCAAACGGTGAGTGATCAAAACCCAGAAGGAACCTATGAATCACTAGAAAAATATGGACGTGATCTCACCGCCGCAGCCAAAGAAGGTCAGCTCGATCCCGTCATCGGGCGCGACGAAGAAATTCGTCGCACCATTCAAATTCTCAGTCGCCGGACGAAAAACAACCCCGTCTTAATTGGCGAGCCCGGCGTCGGCAAAACGGCCATCGTTGAAGGGTTGGCCCAGCGCATCGTGAATGGTGACGTACCCCAAGCACTCCAGAACCGACAGCTGATTGCCCTCGATATGGGCTCCCTTATTGCAGGGGCCAAGTACCGCGGGGAATTTGAAGAGCGCCTGAAAGCCGTCTTGAAAGAGGTGACGGCTTCGGACGGTCAAATCGTGCTGTTCATCGACGAAATCCACACCGTGGTTGGTGCGGGTGCCACCGGTGGTGCCATGGACGCGAGCAATTTGCTCAAGCCAATGCTGGCCCGAGGTGAATTGCGTTGCATCGGTGCCACAACCCTCGATGAACATCGCCAACACATTGAAAAGGATCCGGCCCTCGAACGCCGCTTTCAGCAGGTGCTGGTGGATCAACCGACGGTGGAAGACAGCATTTCAATTTTGCGAGGTTTAAAGGAGCGATACGAAGTGCACCATGGTGTGCGCATTGCCGACAGCGCCCTAGTCGCAGCTGCAGTGCTGAGCAGTCGCTATATCGCCGATCGGTTCCTCCCCGACAAGGCCATCGACCTGGTGGACGAATCAGCCGCTCGCCTCAAGATGGAAATCACCTCCAAACCTGAGCAGATCGATGAAATCGATCGCAAAATTCTTCAGCTTGAGATGGAGAAACTCTCACTTGGCCGCGAGTCGGACAGTGCCAGCCAAGAACGGCTGCAACGCATTGAACGGGAGTTGTCGGAACTGAGTGAACAGCAAAGCAACCTGAACGCCCAGTGGCAACAGGAAAAAGGAGCGATTGACGAGATCTCTTCACTGAAGGAGGAGATGGAACGTGTTCAACTTCAAGTGGACCAAGCCAAACGCAGTTACGACCTCAACAAAGCAGCTGAGCTGGAGTACGGCACATTGGCCACTCTGCAAAGCAAGTTGCAGGAGAAAGAAGTCGAACTGGCCGCCGAAGACGGGTCCGATAAAACCCTGCTACGCGAAGAAGTCACCGAAGACGACATCGCCGAGGTGATTGCCAAATGGACCGGCATTCCCGTGGCACGACTCGTTCAAAGTGAAATGGAGAAGCTGCTCCAACTCGAAACCGACCTGCATCAACGGGTGATTGGCCAAGACCAAGCCGTTACGGCTGTTGCCGACGCCATTCAGCGATCCAGGGCTGGGCTAAGCGATCCCAACAGGCCAATTGCCAGCTTTCTGTTTCTTGGCCCCACGGGCGTCGGCAAGACCGAGCTCTCGAAGGCCCTCGCCAACCGTTTATTCGATAGCGATGACGCCATGGTGCGCATCGACATGTCGGAATACATGGAGAAGCACACGGTGAGCCGCTTGATTGGCGCACCCCCTGGCTACGTGGGCTATGAGGCCGGTGGCCAGCTCACGGAAGCTGTTCGTCGTCGGCCCTATGCCGTCATCCTGTTCGACGAGGTGGAGAAAGCCCACCCCGATGTTTTCAATGTGATGCTGCAGATCCTCGATGACGGACGCGTCACCGACGGCCAGGGGCGAACGGTGGATTTCACCAACACCGTGCTGATCCTGACCAGCAACATCGGCAGCCAATCCATCCTTGAATTAGCGGGTGATCCGGATCAACACCAAGCCATGGAATCCCGGGTCAATGAGGCGTTAAAAGCCCACTTCCGACCGGAATTCCTCAATCGACTCGACGATCAGATCATCTTCCATAGCCTCAGGAAGGACGAGCTCAAGCAGATCGTGACCCTGCAAGTCGCAAGGCTTCAACAAAGGCTCGAAGCACGCAAGTTGGATCTGCAACTCAGTCCAGAGGCCTCCGACTGGCTCGCCAATGCCGGATACGATCCGGTTTATGGCGCGCGTCCTTTGAAGCGAGCGATTCAGCGCGAACTTGAAACACCAATCGCCAAAGCAATTTTGGCGGGTCAATACAGCGAAGGAGATGTGATCTCTTTGGATGTTGCCTCCAACGCGTTGGCGTTCCGATAAAACATCAACGCCCTTGAAGGATCAGGGCTCAGAACCAGTCGGGCACCTTGGTGTAGGTGGCAGCGTTGCGACGATTTTCACGCGCCTCAACAGCCCAACAACAGGTGCGCCCGCGATCCCTCTGCTGGAGCAGTTCATTAGCCCACTCCCACACCAACACAGCGGTGTTCTCCATCCCTACGTTCTCCATCACCCGCAGATCGAGGGCACCAAGTTCATCCAAACGACGCCATTCAGTGAGCAACGGATCATCGGCATTGGCAAGAAACGTGTGATCAAATTGCCCCCGCAAGCGTTGTTCAAACGGCCGAAGACTTGAAAAATCCACAACAAATCCGCAACGATCAAGCTCTTGGGCGCCAAACCAAAGCGTGAAGCTACGGCTGTAGCCGTGCACAAAACGGCAATGCCCCTCGTGGGACCACTGGCGATGGCAACAGGAGTAACCCTCGAACAACTTGCTGCAGCTGAAGGGAGTGGGGGGAATGGTCACAACACGGATGGGGGAGGCAATGGGATGAACGCTGCGGGAGGATCAGAGCTTCGCTTGCAAGTCTGAAATCTGATGCAGCCCCTCAGTCCAGCATTCATCAATCAACTCCGTTTTAACGAAGCCGGGTTAATCCCAGCCATTGCTCAGGATTGGCTCGATGGAGCGGTACTGATGGTGGCGTGGATGAATCAAGACGCGATCGAACACACCCTCCAGACCGGTGAAGTGCATTACTGGAGCAGATCCCGCCAGGAGCTTTGGCACAAGGGTGCCACCAGCGGACATACCCAAACCTTGCGGGGTCTTCGCTACGACTGCGATGCCGACGTTTTGCTGCTCACGATTGAGCAGACCGGAGACATTGCTTGTCATACCGGTGCTCGCAGCTGTTTCTATGAGGAAACGGATCAACGCAGCAACGGTGGGACGCAGGCCCTCCCCCCACCGGGCGATGCCTGCACCGAATTGTTCAGGACGATTGAGGATCGCCAAAACAATCCCGAG
>ERZ802824.703-NODE-703-length-18311-cov-48.1859_pt1 | contig 18311 bp, 13 predicted proteins | sample MGYA00345650_ERZ802824 | MGnify/ENA primary metagenome ERZ802824 (study PRJEB30503, sample SAMEA104212361) | marine metagenome | biome: Westerlies Biome; feature: [SRF] surface water layer (ENVO:00010504) within the epipelagic zone...; material: water... | reverse complement strand
ACTCGGCCGCAGATATAAGTTTTTCGTCCGCCTCGATTTCAGCCGCGCGTTTTTCAACAAGCTCAACAATGTGATCCACCATATTTTCATTGCCGATTTTGTGGTCTTGCTTTCCGGCCCAATAGACCATGCCGCTGCCCGCGCCGCCGCCGGTAAACCCAACATCAGTCATCAAAGCTTCGCCGGGACCATTAACAACACAACCAATGATCGATAGGCTCATCGGTGTTTTGATATGTTCAAGCCGATTTTCCAAGACTTCAACAGTTTTGATTACATCAAACCCTTGCCGCGCGCAGCTAGGGCAAGAAATGATATTTACGCCGCGATGGCGCAATCCCAATGATTTCAGAATTTCATATCCGACTTTGACTTCCTCAACCGGATCAGCAGAAAGCGAGACGCGGATCGTATCGCCGATTCCCATCCACAATAAATTGCCCAAGCCGATCGCAGACTTAATCGTTCCGCTGGTCAATCCGCCGGCTTCGGTAATCCCCAAATGGATAGGGGCGTCCGTAGCTTCCGCCAGAGCTTGATAGGCAGCGGCTGCCATAAAAACATCTGAGGCTTTACAGCTGATCTTAAACTCATGAAAATCATTATCCTGTAAGATTTTGATGTGATCCAAACCACTTTCAAGCATGGCATCTGGGCAGGGTTCGCCGTATTTTTCTAACAAATGTTTTTCAAGTGATCCGGCATTAACGCCAATACGAATGGAACAATTATTGTCTTTGGCCGCTTTTATGACTTCTTTAACGCGATCTGGTGCGCCGATATTGCCTGGATTGATACGCAAACACGCCGCGCCTGCCTCCGCCGCCTCAATACCCCGTTTATAATGAAAGTGGATATCTGCAACCAAGGGAACCGGACTTTCCTTGGCAATTTCCCTGAAGGCCTTGCTGCTGTCCTGGTCGGGCACCGAAACACGCACAATGTCAGCTCCTGCATCTGCTGCTGCGGTTATTTGCGCTAAGGTGGCTTTTACATCAGTTGTTAGGGTGTTGGTCATCGTTTGAACCGAAATCGGCGCGTCTCCGCCAACCGCGATATTACCAACATGAATTTTTCGCGATTTTCGGCGGTAAATATTTCGCCAAGGGCGTACAGAATTCAAGGACATATCTGGTCTCAGTGGTTATTAAAAAAAGGCCTCAAGAAAAAGCCATTACTGTCAACTTACTCTGACATTCTGTCGGTTGTAAAGCTTGACACTGTCGCTTCTGCTACAACCCGTTCTAAGACCGGATCAAGATCCAAATTGGCTGGTTGATAATTGGCCATCAAAGACCTGGCTGACAACTCGACGTTTTTGACCACTTTGCCTCCAGTGCCGGCCGGGCCATATAATTTTCCCTCAACGGCAAAATAAACTGAGCCCGACATACCCGCCCGCAACATAGGGGCCATTTCAGTTTGCGGCAGGATAAATTCTTCGCCCGCTTTCATCGTGTTCTCAAAAATTCGGCTTCCATCAGGCGCTGTCACCCGCACCCAAGCATCTCTAATAGCAAATAGCGCCAGCGTCGGCGGAGCGGTTTCGAGCACTTGCGGCGTAGCGATTTGAGCAAGCAGCTCTTCTTCGCTTGGCAGGTTTTTCTCAACATCTGCCAGTATCTCGACGCCGGGATCCGCGGCGGGGTCTGGTTTAGGAATAAAATTGCCGAAATCTGACGGATTTAAGGATGATATAGGAGCATCCCGGGCTGTAAGTATGGGAAAATCGAGCGCCTGTGGGCGATAAAGTCGATCAAGCTTCTCAATGTTTAGGCGTTGGTCTAAAGCGTTTTCTGTAGGCTCAGTTTGTGGAAACTGCACCGAACCCAATGGATCTAAATCCGATAAAACGATCGGCGTGTTTTCCGCTGGTGTCAGTTTTACTTGCTGCACTTCTTGCAACAAAGACCAGGCCCCAAATCCGATAACACCGATGAGCGATGCCAACACAGCCACAGAGGCAATGGCACGCATTTCTAAGGTTTCAAAGAACCCGGCATCGGGCGGCTCCATCGCCAAAGGCGATGTTTTGAATATATCAGTTGAACCCGAATTGTTTTGCTTGGGTAAAAGGGGCGCTAAGGATTGCGGTTTTTTGGCGCTTGCCCCTTGTGCCAGCGCGCTTACGGTTTGAAAGCCGCTTTCTGCACAAAATTGTTGAAGAACCTCTTCGCTGTCCATGCCCAAGTATTTTGCGTAAGATCGTACATAACCTGCAACAAAACCTGGCGTGTCAAATGCGCCGGGGTCACAGTTTTCAATCGCAGATATGTAGGATGCTTTGATCTTAAGGTCGCGTTGTACATCAAGCAACGATTTGCCAATGGTCGCGCGTTCGCCGCGCATGGTGTCACCAAGCCGCAGCTCGAAATCGTCAAACCCTTTCGGACTTGCCGTTTGTGCACCCTCAAGCTCGGGTGCCGCTTTGTTTTTTTTGCTCTTTCGCCTCAGCGCTCCAGCTCCCAATACTCGAGACCGAATCGTTCTTATCCATATAACTCGTGATCTGATAGCATAATTGAGTAAGAATTACACTTTAGGGTTACTTTACGCCGAGTTTTCGGCACGATTCAGCGCGCAATGCGCCCAGAGCGTATCCATTGCCCTGACCAATGCGTCAATTTCCGCCGGCCCGTGAACAGGGGATGGCGTGAAACGCAACCTCTCGGTTCCACGCGGCACCGTTGGGAAATTGATAGGTTGCACATAAATACCAAAATCTTGAAGCAACATGTCAGATAGTTTTTGCGTATGAACCGGGTTGCCGACAATCACGGGAACGATATGAGAGCCATGGTCGATAATTGGCAACCCGATCCCCTTTAAACGGTACTTTAAAATCTTAGATTGCGTTTGATGTTTCGCGCGCAAATCTTTGTCGGATTTTAAATGCGCGACAGAGGCTGCGGCCCCCGCTGCGACCGCTGGAGGCAGCGAGGTCGTGAAAATAAACCCGGGCGCGTATGAGCGGATCGCGTCACACAGTTTTACGCTAGCAGCAATATATCCGCCCATCACCCCGAAGGCCTTTGCAAGGGTGCCGTTGATGATATCGATGCGATGCATCAACCGATCACGTTCGGCCACGCCAGCACCACGTGCACCATACATACCCACCGCATGCACCTCATCAAGATAGGTCAGGGCGTTGAACTCATCTGCTAGATCGCAAATTTCAGCAATGGGCGCAAAATCCCCATCCATCGAATAGATTGACTCAAACGCGATGAGTTTGGGTACCTTCGGATCATCGGCTTCCAGCAATTCGCGCAAATGGCCAAGGTCATTATGGCGAAAAATGCGTTTACTTCCGCCATTTCGTCGAATGCCTTCGATCATTGAGGCGTGATTGAGCGCATCCGAATAAATGATTAAATCCGGAAAAAGCTTTGGCAAAGTGGACAGGGTTGCATCATTGGCAATATAGGCGCTGGTAAAAAGCAGAGTGCTTTCTGTACCATGCAGGTTGGCAAGCTCATCCTCAAGCCTCTTATGATACACGGTTGTCCCAGAAATATTCCGCGTACCGCCAGATCCTGCACCAGTGGCGTCTAACGCTTCATGCATCGCGTTCAAAACCGTCGGATGCTGCCCCATTCCCAAATAATCATTGCCACACCAGACCGTTACCGGTGCGTCGGTTCCATCGGGGCGGTGCCATGTCGCGTGAGGAAAATTGCCTTTGTCGCGCACGATATCTATGAACGTGCGATACCGCCCCTCATCATGCAAACGGTTTAAAGATTGATCTAGGAAATCATTATAATTCAATCTACGGCCTTCCATCTTTTACCAAAAGCACCAAGCGCTTTTCCAAACACTACTCTATAAACCTCATCGGCATGAATGCACCTAAAGTCAAGGGTGACTGGACAGCGCAGGAACACATGGTAGGCTGAACACTCATGCTCACATATAGGGTGGTTTGAAAATGTCGCTAGCCCCAGTTCTTGCGCGGATTGACGCAGATCTTGAAAATGCAACGAAGCGGTTGTTGGAATTGTTACGGATCCCTTCTATTTCGACAGATTCTGCCTTTGATAAGGCCTGTGATACTGCCGCTGATTGGCTTGTGGATCAATTGCGCGCCATAGGGGCAGAAGCGCAAAAACATCAAACGCCGGGAAAGCCAATGGTTATGGGCAGTTTTACGGGATCTTCAAATCCGGACGCGCCGCATATTTTGTTTTATGGCCATTATGATGTGCAGCCCGCCGACCCGCTCGAATTATGGCATCACGATCCATTTGAACCAGCCGTCGAACAGACAGCGCATGGACAGGTCATTCGAGGCAGGGGGAGTTCAGACGATAAGGGCCAATTGATGACCTTTGTCGAAGCCTGCCGCGCGTGGAACTACGAACATGGGCAAATGCCGTGTAAAATAAGTTTTTTCTTTGAAGGCGAAGAGGAAAGCGGATCTCCAAGTTTGGTTCCTTTTATGGAAACGCATAAAGAGGCGCTGAAGGCTGACGTGGTTCTAATTTGCGATACTGGTTTATTTGATGATCGGGTTCCGGCAATCGTTACGATGTTGCGCGGTATGGTTAGTGAAGAAGTGGTGCTGCGCGCTGCCAACCGCGATTTGCATTCAGGTCTTTATGGCGGGATGGCGCGCAATCCACTGCATGTGCTCAGTGAAATTTTAGCCAGCTTGCATGATGAAACTGGCCGCGTGCAGCTGCCGAGATTTTACGATGGGGTGCGCGATATACCGCCCCATTTGTCAGCGCAATGGCAGAGCCTCAACTTTTCGCATCACAGCTTTCTTGGCGAGGTCGGCTTGCGGCTGCCGGCAGGCGAAACAGCTTACAGCCCGCTTGAACATATTTGGGCGCGCCCGACTTGTGAAATCAACGGGATCTGCGGCGGCTACACAGGCGAGGGGTTCAAAACGGTTCTGCCAAGCCAAGCCTCTGCTAAAATCAGTTGCCGTTTGGTCGAGGGGCAGGATCCGGAAAAAATCCGTGCAGCTTTGCATGCGCATGTCTCGTCCTATTTGCCGGCTGATTGTACGGTTGAATTTATTTCTTATGGGGCCTCACCCGCGGTTGTTATGCAAAGTGACAGGCCGCTATTTGAAATCGCCCGCGCCGCGCTGAGCGCCGAATGGGAGCAAGAGGCGGCCTTTACCGGCTGCGGAGGATCGATACCGGTTGCCGGCCATTTTCAAGATATTATAGGCGTCAGCCCCATGCTGATTGGTTTTGCAAAAGACAATGATCAAATTCACTCTCCAAATGAAAAATATGATTTGCAAAGCTTTCACAAAGGTATTCGCAGTTGGGCGCGGATTTTAGAGGCGCTCTCGGTTGATAAGCGATCTCAACAAATGGCAAAAAAATGATGTTGGACGGGTTTCAGCATAAAATCTGCGATTTGAACGGAGTAAAAATTGCCTATTCCGAGCGTGAAGAAAGCAAGGGGAAAGCGCCACTTCTTTTGCTGCATGGGTTTCCGCAAAATCGGTTTATGTGGAGCCGAATTGCGCCGATTTTAGCCGAACATTTTCATGTGATTTGCGCTGATTTACGGGGCTATGGGGGCTCGTCCAAGCCAAAAGGCGTTGCCGAATACAGCTTTCGAAAAATGGGCCGGGATCAATTGGGGCTTATGACATCCTTAGGGTTTGACCGCTTCCATTTGATTGGGCATGACCGAGGCGCGCGCACCGCACATCGGATGGCCCTAGATGCCACCGATCGCATTAAGTCGTTAACGGTTATGGATATTACGCCCACCTATTTTTTGTTGGATGCGCTAAAGTCAGAGGTTGCGCGGGCGTATTATCATTGGTTTTTTTTGGCGCAACCCAGCCCGTTTCCCGAGACTTTGATCGCCGCCGATGCCGATTATTACTTTGAAAGCTGCTTGCTTGGCTGGGGCGGCAGCACATTAGAGCAATTCGATCAACGCGCGCTCGACGCCTATCGCAAAACTTGGAGGGATCCCGCAACGATTGAAGCGATGTGCAATGATTACCGCGCCGCGCTGGATTATGATTTTGATCTGGATCAGCGCGATTTATCCCGCCAACTTGATCTGCCCGCCTTGGTGATGTGGGGCGCGGGTGGCGCAATGGATAAAGCCTTTGACCTGCCAGAAACCTGGCGCGCAAGGCTGAAGCGGTTTGAATGCAGCACGATTGCCGGCGGGCATTTTTTTCCAGACATCCATCCAAAAGATACAGCGGCGGCGCTGCTTTGTTTTTTGAAGCCGTTAAGCGATTATTAAAAGCGAAGGCGCCGCTTAGCCCCTTTTGTCTCGCAGCATCGCTTGCATCGATTCCAAGGGCAGGTACCCGCGCAACATTTCATCTTGCATCACGAAAGTTGGAGTGCCGCTGATTTTCATTCTTTGCGCCAATGCCGCGGTTTTTGAAAGTTCTTCTGCGACGTCATTAGACGCCATGTGCTCCAAAATCTTATCTGCATCCAAATCAAGCTTGCGGGATATTTTATTGAGCGCGGCAGGGGTTGGTTGGCCCCGTAAACCGAACAATGCGTCATGCACCCGTTTATATGCATCGGCGCCGTAAAGCTGTTTCACAGCAACCGCATATCGCGCGGCAGCAACCGAGGCTTCGCCTAAAATCGGCAACTCTTTCAGGATCAATCGGATATTTCCATCGGCTTTAAGAAGCTGGCTGACATCTTGAAAGGCTTTCTTGCAATAACCGCAGCGATAATCGATGAATTCGACCAAGGTGATATCGCCTTCTAAATTTCCACCTTGATAAGAAAAGCCATCGTCAAACAAAGCCGCGCTATATTGTTGCACCAATGCAAAATCGTTTTGGACTTCGCTGGCCGCTTGTTGGGCTTTGAATGCATCTACCGCTTCAAAAATCACTTCTGGGTTTTCCATTAAATAGCGTTTCACTTCTTCACCAAACGCTTTCCGCTCTGCTTCAGACAGATCAGACAGATCCGCAGCAGACGCGATCGAGGCAGCAAAAAGAGCCCAGAGAGTGACACATATTCTTAAAACTTTTACGAGCATTATAAATCCTTGTGATCTGACTACTTAGTGGTGATACTAAGTATGTCTTGCGCTTTTTGCCATGCAGGAGAGCCGGTTGGCAAACCCAAAACAGCACGCTTAGCGTGAATGTTTGCATCTTTTAACCGCCCCTGCAACGCAAAGCGTTCTGCAGTCACCAAGGCCGCCATTTCTGGTTTGTCTGATCGCGCATAGGCAACCGCCAAATCGCGCAATAATTTGGTGCTTCTAAAGTCGCGAGAGCGAGCGTTTTCGAGCGTCTTTAACGCCGCTGATATTTGGTTATTGGCCAGCAAGGCGCGTCCATAACCTGCCAAAATCAACGAATCCTTCGGGGCCATGGCCACCGCTTTTTCATAGGCTGTTACAGCGGCTGAAAACTTTTGATTTCGCATTAAAAGCTCTGCGTAGAGATCCTGATAATAGGGGTCTTTCGGCCTTACACTCTGCGCAATCCTCAACTGGTCAAGTGCATTTGATAATTTGCCCTGCCGCGACAGCGCAATCGCCTTGCTTATCGCCTTGAGATCCTTGGGAAGTTTTCGTTGATCGCGCGCCAAAATCGTGGAGGGTGGCCTCAAAAACGCCGCCAATTTGGCTTTGGCTCTTGCGTGCCAATATTCTGCGGATAAATCAGGTTTGCTGGAGGATTGCGTTGCAGCATTTGAGCGCGCTTGGCGAAGCCGTTCGCGGCTGAGCGGGTGCGAGCGCAGATAGGTGTCTTGGCGGGCTGGTAATAAGCTTTCCTGACCAGAAAAGATCTCTAAAACATCCGCCATCCCCTGTAGACTGACGCCTGCGCGGCGCATATATTGCATTGCGGATTGATCGGCCGAGCTTTCTTCGCTGCGATTATAGGCTAGAAAATTTCGCTCTGCGGAGCTGTTTAAACCGATGGCCAAACCGGTTCCAAGCGCAACATTCCCGCCCGCCGCGCCCGCCGCTATGCCCAACGCCATGCCAAAACCCGCGGCGCTGCGGGCCGTTTTGATATTCTTTGCTCGTCGTGCAATATGACCATTCGCAATATGGGCTGCTTCATGCGCGACGATGGATTGCAGCATACTGGCCGAATTTGTTTTCAAGACCATGCCCGCATTTAGAAAGATATGATGGTTGTCGATAACAAAAGCATTCAATTGAAGATCGTCGACCACAAGTATCTTCACCCGTTCGCTGGGCAGATTTGCGGCTTGCAAAATGGGGCGCGCCAATTCCTGAAGCGCGTGTTCAACATCAGAATCTCGCAACAAGGATATTGCTGTGGCAGCGGCAGGTGTTAAAAAGAGGGCTATTAACACAATGAAACTGTTGATTATTCGCATCGAAGCCGCCTATAGATCAAGAAGTTCACTCATTAATTTAGAGTTTGGATTGATACGATGAAAAACTCAACCCGTGGCGCCGTAGATCCCTTTATTGTGATGGATGTGATGGAAGCTGCGCGTCAGGCAGAGGCGGCGGGGCGGCACATAATTCATATGGAGGTTGGGCAACCCGCAACTCCCGCGCCCCTGGGGGCCAGAAATGCGCTGCGCGATAGTTTAAATGCAACCGCGATGGGGTATACGGTTGCGCTTGGTTTGCCCGAGCTGCGCGGTAAGATCTCTGAGCTCTATGGCGAATGGTATGATGTTGATTTAGATCCAAATCGGGTGATTGTAACGTCGGGTTCGTCGGCTGGGTTTTTATTATCTTTTACATCCTTGTTTGATACTGGAGATCGAGTGGGCATTGGCGCGCCGGGTTACCCCAGCTACCGGCAAATTCTAAAAGCACTTGACTTAACCGCGGTGGATATTCCAACAAGCTCTGCAAATAAGTTTCAACCGCACCCTAGCGATTTTGAAGATTTAAGCTTGAACGGTTTGCTGGTTGCCTCACCGTCCAACCCAACCGGAACAATGCTAACGCGGCGGGAATTGGGCGCGTTGATTGAGGCCACTGAGCGCGGCGAAGCAGCCTTTATAAGCGATGAAATTTATCATGGAATTGAATATGAAACCAAGGCGGTCAGCGCGTTAGAGATAACAAATAATTGCTATGTGATAAATTCATTTTCGAAATATTTTTCGATGACAGGATGGCGCGTTGGTTGGATGGTGGTGCCCGAAAACCATATTCGTCAGGTTGAACGCTTGGCGCAAAATATGTTTATCTGCGCGCCGCATGCCAGCCAAGTTGTGGCGCTTGCTGCGATGGAGTGCCGCGAAGAGTTGACCGCGTATCAAGCCGTCTACCAGAAAAACCGCCGTCTAATGATTGAAGGATTGCCAAAGGCCGGGTTCGATCGCATCGCCCCTCCGGATGGTGCTTTTTATATTTATGCAGATATCTCGCATTTGACATCCGACAGCCTGTCGTTTGCCCGCGAGATTTTGCAGGAGGCGGGCGTTGCCGTTACGCCGGGATTGGATTTCGACACCCAGCGCGGGGCGGGAAGCTTGCGGTTTTCTTACGCAGGCAGCAGCGAAGATATTCAGGAAGGATTGCATAGATTGAAGCAATTTATGCAGAAAAAGGGCTTTGCTGGATGATTTACTCTCTTCGCAAACTGCTGGTTTTTATTGCGTTGCTGGCTCCTGTTTTTGGTCCCTGCATGGGCATAACGCAAGCCAAAGAGACCCTGGATAAAAGCGCACCGGCCATCCAAGGCTTGGCCCGCTTACGCGTCAACGGCAGCAGCGTCGAGGATTTGTTATGGGATGGCGTGCGGATAAATTTAAAATTAAGCCAAGGCGTGCCTTATCGGGTGTATTTTCTGCAAGACCCATTGCGGATGGAGGTTGAATTTAATGCGCTACATCCGGTTGATATAAGCGGTTATGACTTTAACAAAAGCAAAGAAATCAAGCAGGCCACCTATTTTGAAACCCCTTCGCAGCGATCAACCCTGCGGTTCGAGCTGACATCGCCGATGCGCCTTGAAACGGCCGATTTGAGCGTAAACGCCTTTGACGGTTCTGCCGCGCTGAGCTTGGTTTTAACGCCGGTAACGATTGCTGAATTTGCGCTTTTTGCGCTGCGAGGGGGTGCAAAATCAGAGCCAGAGCTTGCCGTGAAATCGGCAGGAACAGCGCCGACTTTAACAGAAAATCGGTTGACGGTTCTGATTGACCCTGGCCATGGCGGTATCGATCCAGGCGCCATAGTTGGCGATGTGAATGAAGCTGGCTTGATGCTGAGCCTGGCAAAAGAGTTGAAAGAAAGTTTGCTACGCGTTGAAGGCGTTGATGTCGTTTTGTCGCGTATCGAGGATAAGTTTGTGCCGCTTGAAGCGCGCGTTTCTTTGGCGCAAGCTGTAAAAGCGGATTTGATCATTTCTTTGCATGCGGATGCTTTGGTCGAAGGAACGGCCTATGGAACCACGGTCTACACTTTGCCAGCACGCGCGTCTGAAAGCGCCTCGCAATCTTTGGTGTTGCGCCATGAACCTGACTCTGTGCTGCAGGGCGTAGATTTAAACGCGATTGATGAAGATGTTGCGATGGCGCTTTTGGATTTGAGCCGCTTGGAAAATATGCAGAGCTCAGAAATTTTGGCAGAATCTGTCGTGAAAGGACTGTCCCGCGTCTTGGGAGGGCTCAATGCAAAACCTTTACGCAAAGCGGGGTTTTCAGTTCTAAAAGGCGCTGATATTCCAGCGATTTTGATTGAAGCGGGGTTTATGTCCACAGAAACGGATCTGGCAAATCTGCAAAATGCTGAATGGCGGGCGAGATTTGCAGAGGGCGTACGGCTTGGCGTGATGATTTGGTATGCGCAAGAAAAGCAAATGGCGCCTTTGCGCCGGCAGTGAATTGAAAGAGTTTGATCGAAGCCTTTTGACCCGACGTCAAAGCCTGCTTATAAGACATGCAATGATTTAGGACGGGCGATGCTGCGTATAATTTTATCTTTTTTTGGGGGTGTTTTTACGTTCTTGACGATGTCGGTTGTTGCTTTTGCATTAACAATCGGCGCTGTGTTTTGGATCTATGGCCGTGATCTTCCTTCACATGAATCATTGGCGCAATATAAACCGCCCACAATTAGCCGGATTTATTCTGGTGAAGGCCGTATTGTCGATGAATTTGCGCGCGAACGGCGGTTGTTTACCGGGGCCAAGGATGTGCCGATTCTGATCAAACAGGCCTTTATTTCCGCTGAAGATAAGAATTTCTATTCGCATCCGGGATATGATTTGCGTGGCATTCTTTCTGCGGCGGTTGACGCGGCGCGCTCTGGTGGGCGCCGGGTCAGGGGGGCCTCAACCATCACGCAGCAGGTGATGAAGAACTTTTTATTGGATGGTTCGCGCCGCGCCGAGCGTAAAATCAAAGAAATTATTCTCGCCACGCGGATTGAAAACACCTTGGATAAGGAGCGTATTTTAGAGCTCTATTTAAACGAGATTTTCTTGGGCCAAAACTCATATGGCGTGACGGCAGCGGCGCAAACCTATTTCAATAAAACCTTGGATGAGTTGGCCCCTCATGAAGCGGCGTTTTTAGCCTCTCTGCCCAAAGCTCCGTCTGATTTTCATCCCGTCCGGCGCAAACAGAGATTGCTAGATCGTCGCAATTACGTGTTAAAGGAAATGTGGCAAAATGGCTTTTTGGAAGAGGCGGTCTATCGCGCAGAAGCTGCGCAACCTTTGCTGTCGGTTCAAAATGGAGATTTTAAAAGCTTTCGATCAGCTCTGCCGCGCCGAGGGTATTTCAGCGATGAAATTCGTCGTCAATTAAGCGCTGATTTTGGCGAAGACGCTTTTTTCTCAGGGGGTATGACGGTCCGCGCCACCTTTGATCCTGAATTGCAAGCGGTTGCGGAAATTGCGCTTCAACGCGCGCTCGAGACCTATGACCGGGCGCAGGGCATTTGGCGCGGAACAGGCCTTTCAATTGATCCTGAACGGCTAACCAGCGAAGACGCGTGGCGCGCAGCGCTAAGCGATATTGAGGTGCCGCGCGGAATAAAGCTGGATGGGCAATGGTATCCAGCTGTTGTTCTTAAACTTGGCAAAAAATCGGCACAAATCGGCATTGAAGGTGTTGAAGAGGATAAGGATGGGCATTGGATCCCCTCGCGCGATGTTATTTGGGCCAGCAAACAAAAAGCCGATGGCAGCCTTGGCCCAAAAGCCAAACGTGCGCCTGATCTTTTGTCGCTGGGCGATGTGGTGTTGGTGCGGGCCCTTCTGGATGAGGCGGGCGCTTTTGAAAGATGGTCTTTGCGCCAAGTGTCAGAAGTGCAGGGGGCGTTTATGGCCATGGATGTTAATACGGGCCGAGTTATTTCCATGCAGGGTGGATTTTCTTATGAAGCGTCTGTTTATAACCGCGCCACACAAGCAGACCGGCAGCCAGGATCTAGTTTTAAACCTTTTGTTTATGCAGCGGCGCTTGATAGCGGCTATTCACCCGCAACAATCGTGATTGATGCACCGATTGAAATTGATACACCGCAAGGGTTGTGGACGCCGCGAAACTCATCCGATAAGTTCTATGGCCCAACGCCGTTACGCACCGGCATCGAACAGTCTCGTAATTTAATGACCATTCGGTTGGCCCAGGAAGTTGGGATGGATGTGATTGGAGATTATGCCGAGCGCTTTGGCGTTTATGATCGTATGAACCCGTTTTTGGCGAATTCCTTGGGCGCGCAAGAAACCACATTATACAGGATTGTTGCAGCTTATGCGATGTTTGCCAATGGCGGAGAACGCGTACAACCCACCTTGGTGGATCGGATTCAAGATCGGTATGGAAAAACCATTTACAGTCATGATGAACGCGAATGCTTTGAATGTGGGTTTGAAACAATACCTGCAAATCGCGCGCCGTTGATCGTTTCGAATCGCGAGCGTATAATGGATGCGACAACCGCCTATCAACTCACCTCGATGATGCAAGGCGTCGTAGACCGGGGGACAGCCCGCAACAGCATCAACTTAGAGGTGCCGGCAGCCGGCAAAACCGGCACGACCAACCAGTCAAAAGATGTTTGGTTTGTTGGATTTACCAGTAATTTTGTTGCTGGTTGCTACATTGGACATGATTTTCCCAAGCCGCTTGGAAAACGCGCTTATGGCGGCGGCATGTGCGGTCCGGTTTTCAACGAATATATGCAAGCTGCCACAGAAAAATTCGGCGGCGGGCCATTCACAGTGCCAGAGGGAGGCCAATTTATAAATATAGATCGTTTCACAGGCGCGCGCCTTCCAGATGAGGCAGAAGGCGACAATGTTGTGGCTGAATATTTTCGCGACGGCGAAGAGCCGGTATTTGGGGTGGCTTTTGACGGAGGGTTTGCAATGGGCAGCAATTTTGAACGCGTAGATACCGAAGAACAAATCAGCCGCGAAATCCAGACCTCTTCGGGAAAAAGCGTAAAGGTTGGGCCCAAAGCTAGCATCGGCACGCTGAGCTCTGGGGGGTTGTATTGAAGGTTGCAACGACGGTTGCCAAAGCAAAAGCGTTCACCTTGTCAGTCCGGGCTGGCTTCTGTAAACCCTAGCGCAACGCTTTAAAACTGGGAAACCTATGCGCGCTGACATCGTAACGACTGTATCTGAAATCAACAAATCATTGGCCTTGCTTCGGCAACGTTTAAATTGGGACACCGTCTCGCATCGACTGGAAGAATTCAACGCGCGGGTGGAAGATCCCGACCTCTGGAACAATCCAGAAAGCGCGCAGAAATTGATGCGCGAACGCCAGAGCCTTGTGGATGCAGTGGCAGTTCATAACAGTATCGCGCAAGATCTGAATGACAATATTGAAATGATCGAATTGGGCGAGATGGAAGACGATCAAGAAGTGATTGCTGATGCCCAAAACGCTTTGGTCGAACTGGCTAAGAAAGCCGCGGCAAAAGAGCTTGAAGCCTTATTGAACGGCGAAGCTGACAGCAATGATACGTTTCTCGAAGTGCATTCGGGCGCGGGAGGCACTGAAAGCTGCGATTGGGCCTCGATGCTGGCGCGGATGTATCTGCGATGGTCTGAAAAAGCCGGTTATAAAATCGAAATGCAATCGGAAACGCCCGGGGAAGAAGCTGGCATCAAATCGGTGACCTATAAGATTAGCGGTCAAAACGCTTATGGATGGTTAAAATCTGAAAGCGGGGTGCATCGTTTGGTGCGTATTTCTCCTTTTGATTCCGCCGCCAAGCGTCACACATCTTTTTGCTCGGTTTGGGTCTATCCCGTGGTGGATGATAATATTGATATTGAGGTCAACCCTGCAGATATTCGGATAGATACATACCGCTCGTCCGGGGCCGGGGGGCAGCATGTGAACACCACCGATTCTGCGGTGCGCATCACCCATCACCCAACAGGCATCGTGGTCACCAGCTCCGAAAAATCGCAGCACCAAAACCGTGATATTGCGATGAAAGCTTTGAAGTCTCGGCTTTATCAAATGGAGTTAGACCGCCGTAATTCTGCAATTAACGAAGCCCATGAGAATAAAGGCGATGCCGGTTGGGGCAATCAAATCCGATCTTACGTTTTGCAACCTTATCAGATGGTGAAAGATCTGCGCACGGGACATGAAACCTCTGACACAAAAGGGGTTTTGGATGGGGATTTAGACGCATTCATGGCGGCCACTTTGGCGCAGGACGTATCAGGAAAAACGAGGGCAGAGGCCAGTGATCTTGACTGAGCGCGGCGTTGTTAGGTGGATATTCTTGCAAACTCGGAACGCGCATTAAATGCGCTGCTGTGCCACAACACTAGGGTATGGCAGCCTCAACATGCTAGCTGTGTTTTTTCCGCGTAACGGCTGCGCATATAGCCAAAGCAGCCGCAGCGAATGAGCGCCCTGTTCAAAAGCGCGCTTGCGCAGGCAGAGCTGTTAAACAGGCGCGAAATTAGCGCGGTTGAGCTGATGCAGGACACCTTGGCCCGCATCAAAACGATAAATCCGCAAGTAAATGCGATAATATCCCTGCGTGAGGAGGCGGATCTGCTGGCCCAAGCGGCGCAGGCGGATAAATCAAGCCGCACAGGTTGGATGCATGGGCTGCCAATAGCGATTAAAGATCTGCATGATGTCAAAGACATGCCCAGCTCTATGGGCTCTGCTATCTTTGCAGATTACATCTCAGAAAAAGATGATATTGCGGTTGCACGCGTGCGCGCTGCGGGGGCGATCATCATTGGAAAAACCAATACGCCCGAGTTTGGCCTTGGCAGTCATACATACAACCCGGTTCATGGCACAACCTTTAACCCGTATGATCTGAGCAAAAGCGCAGGGGGATCCTCTGGCGGAGCTGCGGTGGCGCTCTCTACCCGCATGCTACCTTTAGCAGATGGCTCGGATATGATGGGATCTTTGCGCAATCCCGCGGCCTGGAACAATGTCTACGGATTTCGGCCAAGTTTTGGTTTGGTGCCCTCTGAGCCTGGCGCTGAGATGTTTTTGCAGCAAAACACCACGCAGGGCCCCATGGCGCGATCACCGCGCGATTTAGCGGCTTTTTTAAGCGTGCAAGCGGGGCGTGACAAGCGGCAACCTCAAGGTTTAGAGGCGCAAGATTACTTAAATCTGATGCAGCCCGATTTGCACGGAAAGCGTCTGGCGTGGCTGGGCGATTGGTCGGGGCAATTGCAAATCGAACCCGAACTTATTAGCGCATCAGACGCGGCGGTTTATGCGTTTAAAGAGCTCGGCACGGATGTGGACAGTCTTGAGGCTCCGTTTTCTCTAGATGATATTTGGCAAAGTTGGACCATCCTTCGATCCTGGGCAATTGCCTGTTCAGAAGCCGCGCATTATCATGCGCCTGATCACCGCAAGCTGTTAAAACCCGAGGCGATTTGGGAGATAGAGCGCGGTTTAAGTTTTACCGGCCAACAGCTGCACGCGGCCAGCGTTTTGCGCACAAGCTGGTTTAAGAAATATATGAAACTTCTTGAAACCTATGATGCTATTATTTTGCCTTCAACGCAGATTTGGCCTTTTAAAGCCAACCTAGCCCATCCAAGCCATATAAACGCGCAACCTATGGACAGTTATCATCGCTGGATGCAAATCGTTACGCCTGCCAGCCTTTTGGGGGTGCCAGTGGTTAATCTTCCTGCTGGCTTTGGCGCTGCAGGATTGCCCTTCGGGTTGCAGCTTATGGCCGCAAGGGGCGATGATTTAAAGCTATTATGCATGGCCGAGGCTTGGCACAGACAATGTGATTGGCCCTCGCTGAGGCCGCCCAGCCTTTAAAGCAATGGTGCTGGCTGAACGGGTTTTGGTGAAAAGCATTGCACCGCCCGCTTGGGTTGGATATCTCGGTCAAAAGCAATAAAAAAGGAAAAGAGCATTGGCACGCGCATATGTTTGCCCAGGGCAGGGCGCTCAAACGATCGGAATGGGGCAGGCATTATCTGTGGCCTATCCCGAGGCAAAAATCGTTTTTCAGGAAGTTGATGACGCGTTGAACGAGAATCTGAGCGGGTTGATCTGGGAGGGAGATCTGAACGAGTTAACCCTAACGAAAAACGCACAGCCCGCGTTGATGGCCACGTCTTTGGCGGCGTTTCGAGCGTTGCAATCAGAGGGTTTGGGCTTAGACGGTGTTGATTATGTGGCCGGCCATTCTTTAGGAGAATATTCAGCCTTGGCGATTGCAGGCGCTTTGTCCGTGGCCGATACAGCGCGGCTGTTGCGCAAGCGCGGGCAGGCAATGCAATCGGCGGTGCCGGTTGGCGTGGGCGCGATGGCCGCTATCCTTGGCCTTGATTTTGCAGCTGTTGCAAAGCTTGCGGCGGAGGCTGCACAGGGCGATATCTGTCAAGCCGCCAATGATAATGATCCAGGTCAAGTTGTCGTATCGGGCCATGTAGGAGCGGTGGAAAGAGCCATTACTTTGGCCAAAGAGGCGGGCGCAAAACGCGCCTTGCTGTTGCCGGTAAGCGCTCCGTTTCACTGCGATTTGATGGCCCCTGCTGCGGCAGAAATGGCGCAAGCCTTATCAACGGTCGCCATCACGGCCCCAAAAGTGCCCTTGGTCTGCAATGTCAAAGCCGAAGCCGTCAGCGCACCTGAACAAATTCGCGAGTTGTTGTTTCAACAGATTACGGCTTCGGTGCGCTGGCGTGAATCGGTGCAGTGGATGGTTGAGCAGCAAGTGTCAGAGATTTGGGAAATCGGCGCTGGTAAAGCGCTTACGGGGATGGTGCGGCGCATTGATCGGGCAGTTGCGTGTAGAAATATCGCAACGCCTGATGATATATCCGCCGCGATTAATACATAAGAGTGGGGTTTTAAATGCATGTTTTAATAAATAAAAACGCGCTGATAACTGGAGCATCAGGTGGAATTGGCAGCGCGATCGCCCGCAGGTTACACGCCGCGGGTGCCAAAGTTGCGTTAAGTGGAACGCGGCAGGAACCGCTCGAGAGACTTGCCAACGAACTGGGCGAAAGAGCCTTTATATTGCCCTGCAACTTAAACGATATGGCCGCGGTTGAGGCCTTACCCAAGCAGGCCATAGACGCCCTTGGTAGCCTCGATATCTTAGTAAACAATGCAGGTATCACCCGCGATAATTTATTCATGCGGATGTCGGATGAGGAATGGCAAACCGTAATTAATGTCAATCTCACCGCCACGATGAAGCTGTGCAAAGGCGCGCTGCGCGGTATGATGAAATCGAGGTGGGGGCGGATAATCAATATCAGCTCGGTGGTGGGCGCGACGGGCAATCCCGGTCAAGGCAATTATGCGGCCTCAAAAGCTGGAATGGTTGGTATGTCAAAATCGCTGGCTTATGAAGTTGCCAGCCGCGGTATTACGGTAAACGTGGTTGCGCCAGGGTTTATCGCGACTGCAATGACAGATAAATTGGCCGACGATCGCAAAGAGGCAATTTTAGCGCAAATTCCCGCGGGCCGGATGGGCGCCGCGGAAGATATAGCTAGCGCAGTTGGGTATTTGGCAAGCGATGGCGCTGGCTACGTGACAGGCAGCACTTTGCATGTGAATGGTGGCATGGCAATGATTTAGAGCACGCCAGTAAGCGCGAGCTGTTCACGGATAAAGAAAAATCGCAGGTTTTTAGATTTGTGCAAAAAGGTAAATTTGCGCCGAAATCATTTGCCTAATTGATAAGCTGTGCTATAGGCGGCGCATGAATGCCAGCGCGTGTTTGGCAAGTGCTCTTGACTGGTTCGCGCCTGTGGCTTAGGGAGGCCACCAAACAGGTAAGACCCACTCGCAGAGTGGTTAACCGGGCTCGGCCCGCATAGAATGAGGAATGAATAATGAGCGATATCGCAGACCGCGTAAAAAAGATTGTTGTGGAGCATCTTGGTGTTG
>ERZ802824.673-NODE-673-length-18765-cov-18.8387_pt1 | contig 18765 bp, 19 predicted proteins | sample MGYA00345650_ERZ802824 | MGnify/ENA primary metagenome ERZ802824 (study PRJEB30503, sample SAMEA104212361) | marine metagenome | biome: Westerlies Biome; feature: [SRF] surface water layer (ENVO:00010504) within the epipelagic zone...; material: water... | reverse complement strand
GGCCGGCCATGGGTAAAACCTCAATCGTGCTGAACCTGGCCAAGAACGTGGCCCAGCTGCACGACCTGCCGGTGTGCCTGTTCTCCCTGGAGATGAGCAAGGAGCAGCTCACCTACCGCCTGCTGTCGATGGAGGTGGGCATCGAAGCGGGCCGGCTGCGCACCGGTCGCCTGCAACAAGAGGAGTGGCCGCTGCTGGGCCAGGGCATCAACGGCCTGGGGCAACTGCCGATCTTCATCGACGACAAGCCCAACTCCGGCGTGCTGGAAATGCGCTCGCTCTGCCGGCGGCTGATGGCGGAACAGGGCAAGGAGCTGGGGCTGGTGATGATCGACTACCTGCAGCTGATGGAAGGATCGGGCTCCGACAACCGGGTGCAGGAGCTGTCGCGCATCACGCGGAGCTTGAAGCAAATGGCCCGGGAACTGAATGTGCCGGTGATTGCCCTCTCCCAGCTCAGCCGTGGCGTGGAATCGCGCACCAACAAACGACCGATGCTGAGCGACCTGCGGGAATCGGGCTCGATCGAGCAGGACGCCGACCTGGTGCTGATGATCTACCGCGACGAGTACTACAACCCGGAAACCCCCGACCGCGGCATCACCGAAGTGATCGTGACCAAGCACCGCAACGGACCGGTGGGAACTGTGAAGCTTCTGTTCGAGCCGCAATTCACACGCTTCCGCAACCTGGCGGCGTGAAGCGATCTCATCATGTGGATCGGTCGAATTCTGCTCCTTGGTGTTGGCTCGTCCTACATCGCCCGTTGGCTTCTAAGCCCGCAAGCCCATCGGAATTACGTTGCAGGTTGGCTCAAGGCTTTGCGCAGAACCACCAAATGGTTGCCACCTTGGCGACATAACGTTCGCCGCTTTGGCAAACGCACCTTTGTCGCAACACTCAGCCGATCCAATCGAAAAGGCCATCGGACAACAACAGAGGGCATACCCCCAAGACCGAAATCTGACCACTGCGCCCGCTGTCTTGCGCAGCGACCCACTCAAACCGTGCGTCAGGGACAGCGATTGATAATGAGGACATGAGCTTTTCCGCCGCCCCCACCGAATCCTTCGACGTGATCGTGGTTGGCGGTGGCCATGCCGGCTGTGAAGCCGCCATCACGGCTGCTCGCCTCGGACTGAACACAGCACTCTTCACCCTCAACCTCGATCGCATCGCCTGGCAGCCCTGCAACCCCGCCGTCGGCGGCCCAGCCAAAAGCCAACTGGTGCACGAGGTGGATGCCCTTGGCGGAGTGATCGGCCGACTCGCCGACGCCACGGCGATTCAGAAACGCATCCTCAACGCCAGCCGCGGCCCCGCCGTCTGGGCCCTGCGAGCACAAACCGACAAGCGCCAGTACTCGCGCCAGATGCTGCAGCTGCTACAGCACACCCCCAACCTCGCCCTGCGCGAGGCGATGGTCACCGGACTGGAGATTGAGGGCGATGCCAGCGGTGGTGGTGAATCCTGGGATCCAAGCCAGGGTCCTGCCGCCCGCATCACAGGTGTACGCACCTATTTCGGCAGCACCTACGAAGCCAAAGCCGTGGTGCTCACCGCCGGCACCTTCCTCGGCGGACGCATCTGGGTGGGGCATCAATCCATGGCCGCAGGCCGGGCCGGCGAGCAGGCCGCCGAAGGCCTCACCGACGCCCTGCAGCAGCTTGGGTTCCACACCGATCGGCTCAAAACAGGCACACCAGCCCGGGTGGATCGGCGCAGCATTGCCCTCGATCAACTCGACGAACAACCAAGCGACGCCGCCGACCGGTTTTTCTCATTTGATCCCGCCGCCTGGGTGAGCGGTGAGCAGATGAGCTGCCACATCACCCGCACCACAGCCGCCACCCACCAGCTGATCAAAGACAACCTCCACCTCACCGCCATCTATGGCGGCGTGATCGACAGCAAAGGCCCGCGTTACTGCCCCTCCATCGAAGACAAGATCGTTCGCTTCGCGGACAAAGACAGCCACCAGATCTTTCTGGAACCAGAAGGACGCGACACCCCAGAGATTTACGTGCAGGGGTTCTCCACGGGGCTGCCCGAACCGATTCAGCTGCAGCTGCTGCGCAGTCTGCCGGGCTTGGAACAAGCCGTGATGCTGCGCCCGGCCTATTCCGTGGATTACGACTACCTGCCCGCGACCCAGCTCTTTCCATCATTGGAAACCAAACGGGTGGAGGGGCTGTTCAGCGCCGGACAGCTCAACGGCACCACGGGCTATGAGGAAGCCGCGGCCCAGGGGCTGGTGGCCGGCCTCAATGCCGCGCGCCGCATCCGCGGACAGAGCGCCGTGCACTTTCCCAGGGAAGGCAGCTATATCGGCACGATGATCGACGATCTCGTGAGCAAGGATCTGCGCGAGCCCTACAGGGTGCTCACCAGCCGCAGCGAATACCGCCTGGTGTTGCGGGGTGACAACGCCGACCGCCGGCTGACGCCCCTGGGCCGTGAGCTCGGCCTGATCGATGACCGGCGCTGGCAGATGTTTGAACAGAAGCTCACCGCCCTGGAAAGCGAAAAGCAGCGGCTGGAGACTCAACGACTGAAAGTGAGCGATCCAGTGGCCCCAGCAGTGGAAGCGCAAACGGGCGCTTCGATCAAGGGCTCCATCACTCTGGCCGACCTACTGCGTCGACCCGGAATGCATGCGGACGATCTGGTGCACCACGGCCTTGCTGATGCCGACCTCCCCCTGCCGGTTCGAGAAGGCGCGGAAATCGACATCAAATACAGCGGTTATTTGCAGCGCCAACAGCAGCAGATCGATCAGGTGAAACGCCAGAGCCGGCGGAAGCTTCCCGCAAGCATCGACTACGCCAAGATCAGCACCTTGTCGCGGGAAGCGCGTGAAAAACTCACGGCCGTTCGCCCGATCACCCTGGGGCAAGCCAGCCAGATCCCTGGCGTGAGCCAGGCCGACCTCACCGCTCTGTTGATGTGGCTGGAGCTTCAACAGCGGCGTCATCCGTCGAACGCTCCAGACCTCGCCCCCACCGGCCAGGCTCGATAGCGTTACGGGAGCTAAAGACCTGCGGTGTCGCCACGCCTTTCCACATCCCGGGCCTACTGGAACCTGCGTGCTGAGCAGGTGATGGATCGGGTGTTCAGCGGCGGGGAACGCACGCTCGACGCTGTTCAAGTGCAGGTGAGTGAAGTGAATGCGCCACCGTCAGCTGGCGCCACGCCGATAACGCCCAAGTCCAAGGACACACAGCCAAGTTCGCGCGTCCCAATCAGCCTGCTGGTGCTGACCCTGATGGGAGTGCTGGGCACCCTCACCCTGGGTCTCCAGTGGTGGAACGCCCAACAGGCACTGCAAAAGGAACGCAACCTGGCGCTGATTGAAAAGCTGCGCCAGCGCGCGCTGGAGACCAAGCCCGCAGATGCAACCACCGCGGTTCAGGAAGCCCAGGAGCCGATTCAAGCCCCGTCAACCATTCAGCAACTGGAGCCGGTGACCATTCCTATTCGATCCCAATCCCCACCTGAGGCAGCAGCACTGGCGCCAGCCACACCGGAGCCCCTCCTCGTGGGTGTGGTCCACAGCGGCGGGGGCCAGGGATCCGCCATTTTTCAACTCGGTGACCAGTCTCTATCGGCAGCACCAGGAGAGAGCATCGGTAACAGTGGCTGGTCCCTGCGCAGCGTGACGGCCAACGGTGCGGTGATCGAACGTGGCGGTTCCCTCCGATCACTCTCGGTGGGAGGCGCATTCTGAGCCCCTCCGAAACCCTGACCCCCTCGCCAACTGTGCTCTGGGAAGCACCCACGTCGGCTGTTTTGGCGGGAGAAGAACCCGGCTGGCTTCCTGGCCCCTGGCGATTGATGCTGCTCGGTGATGGCAGTCCAACGAGGCACCTGCGCTTGCTGACAAGCCATCCAGTCGCCGTGCGCGTCATTGCCATGGAGGCTGATCAAGCACTGAACGGCGCGCCACAAGAAGTGCGTGAACTCAGCCATCCCCTGCTGCGACGCCAGGTTTGGCTGGAGTGCGGGGGCACCACCCTTGCCTGGGCGGAAAGCTGGTGGAACCAGACGGAAGCGGAGCAGCATCTTCAGGACCGCAACCTGCCGATCTGGCTCAGCCTCACCCAGGGACGCTCGGAACTATTCCGAGAAGTGGATGGCCTGGCTCTAGTGACAGCTCCCTGGCTGGAACAGGGCTTTGGTGAACAAGGACCGTTCTGGAGCCGCCATTACCGCTTCTTCCGACAGGGGCGGGAACTGACCGTGATCCGCGAAGTGTTCAACCCAGCCCTGGAACGCTGGCTTGGGGAAGCTCCACGTCGACCGCTTCAAACAACGTCATGAAGAAACCAAGCGTTTAGTGCGGATTTGAACTTGACAACTTGCCGCATGTCGTGCACGGGCAATCATGCGTCTATCGGTATCGATTCCATGGCGACTTCCACCTGGTTGAACCTCAACGATCTCGGCCGCAGGTTCGGAATCTCAGCAAGTCACTGCGGACGCATGCTCGAGCAGGAAGGATGGCGAGACCGCCATGGATGTCCAACCCCTGCAGCACTCGAGATTGGTGCCGCCGAGCAACGTGCTCCTCACAGCAAAGGCCGCTCAGCCCTCTGGAATGCCGATCTCTGTGCGGCAGTTCTGGAGCGTCACGGACATCACCCGGTCAGCCGTGCGCAGCACGTGAGCCAATGGACGGATCTTCTTGAAGCCATGGCTGATGGATCACCGTCAATCACCACCAGCGCCGATCAGATGGCAGAGGAGCTGCCGCCTGACCTCGTTGACGCGGTGAACCAGCAGCTGAACCGGCGCGGTTGCCCATATCGGGTGCATCGGCAAGTCACGCAAGCCTGAGAGCCTCAGCCTGCTTGCGAGCCGTTTCCAGCTGCTCCTTGAGGGCCTCTTCATCGGTGTGACTGAGGTTGGTGTGAATCAACCGGGCATGGGGTGCATGGCGGCGCAGGCGCTCGATCACCCGATCCGGCGTGGAATCGCGCACCAATAGAGCCAGAGCTGCACTGCCCTGGGGCAACGTCTCCGCCAGTTCCTCCAGAAACTTGTCGTTGATTCCGATGTCGTTGAGAGCACCGGAAGCGGCACCGGCGCCAGCCCCAACGGCCGCACCCAACAGGGGATTGGCGAAGATCAGACCAATGAGCAGACCCCAGAAGGTGCCGCCCATGGCACCGGCAGCGGTCATGTTGATGGCTTGGCGCAGATGCACATGACCATCGTCACCGTGTTCAAGCACGACCGCATCCTCCAGGGTGATCAGATGCTCCTGCTGGATGGTGACCAGCTCACGCCTAACTTCCTCAGCCTCAGTGACCTTCGGGAAGCCCACAACCACAAGGTTGCTCATGTCGGTTGATTCAGTTGGGCGGAGCCTAGGGGCTATCGAACGTCAGGCTCCGTCGCGCCGACGACTGGAGCGGGGAAGGGAGCGTCGCCCCGTGGCCCGGGAAGCTGGAGCGGAGGGTGGAGATGGGGGTAAAGGTGCACCGTCCGAGCGACTCCAGCGTTCCACACGAAAGTCATCATCGTCGGGCCAATCCTCCTGAGCGGGCTCTTCAAACGGCGGAGGACTCATCTCGGCAGGAGGCTTCAACAGCGGTTGCCGCCGCGACATCGCATCCAATGGTCGCTTCCCTGAGGGACGAGGCCTCACAACAGTTGATGGCTCAGGGGCAGGTGGCCGCTCACTCCAGTCGTCCTCTTCATCCAGAAGCCAATCCATCCGATCACCCACCCAGCGGCCCACGGCATCGAAGCGCGATCCGGACTGCGGCCGCCCACCACCACGTCGACCCGGACGGGCACCGGAGACTCCATCCACCAGTTGCCGACCCGTTTCAATCCATTGATCAAACTTCGAATCCAATGGCTCAGCACCACGCTGGCGGCGTTGTCGACGTGCATCCATCTTTAAACGTTACCGACGCCGGTGCTCCAACCAACGTTCCCGTTGCAAGCCGATCAAAGCGATGGACACACCGCCCATTTCCAAAACCCAGAGAAACAGATCCATGAACGTCAGCTCTCCTCTTGGGCCGGCACATAGCCAAGCAGACAACTGGGATGCCAACGACCACCATGATGCTGATTGCAGCATTGGCGGCAAGCGGCCTGTTTCACGCGCCGCCGGTAGGGCGTCCGCCGTCCGCAGCGCGGGCAAACAGCAATCCAGCGCGGTGGTTGCTGCGGAACCGGAAAACGATGTCGAACGCTTACCTCAAAGCGATCTTGATCCGCATTGATGGCCTGCATGCGCGCCAAAAAGTTGGGGCCATGGCTTTCGTTGCTCTTCAGCACGAGATCCACCCAGGCATGAATCATCTCGTGGCAAAGAGTGCTCTCCGTGGCTTCGCGCGGCAGCTGCCCCAACAGGGGCCTCGACAACACGATCTCCCTGCCGAGGGGGGGTGCCACGGAAACACCACGCCGATAAAGACCGGCGGTGCGGCGAAGGCGGCCATCGCTCCAGCGAACGGCAACCAGGGGCTGATGCCCCTGGGTGAGCGAGCCCTCGAAGTGTTCACGGTTCAGCCGATGAAACAACGGCAACAACGGCTCGAGCGGCATGGTCGGCAGTCGCCGGACGCGGGAGGTCGGCCCAGTCTGCCTCCATCCAGCGGATCGTCAGTCAGACTCACGGTCCAAATGGCATGGGCTGATGGATCTGGGTCTGGTGCGGGAAATCGGAAGCAAGGCACTGCTCGCCGGTGGTGGTGCCCTGCTCCTCTACTGGACGATCACCGCCGTGAAACTGGTGCTCAGCGCCCGCGGCATCAATCCACTGATCAAGCAGTTCTTCACCCAGGTGGCCGCTGGACGGGTGGATGCGGCCTACCTCCTCACCACTAAGACCTACCGCCAGCATGTGAACCGCCAGCAGTTCATCCGCTATCTGGCCGGACTGAAACTCAATCGCTTCCGCAACCTCAAATCAGGCCGTCCCCGGCTTCAGGAAGGCAACATGATTCTCACGGTGAAACTGATCGCCGAAGACAAAGAGGAGATGCCGCTCGATTTCACCTTCACCAAGGTGGACGACAACTGGAAGATCGACCGCATCGCCACCGTCAACGCCAACGTCAAGAGCTGACTGCCCCTCCGTGTCCACTTCAATCCCGCAGGGTTTGCAGGAGCGCGCCGCCGAACTGAGGCAGCTGCTCAACAGAGCCGCGCACGCTTATTACGTGCTTGATGCTCCCGACCTCGAGGATGCGGTTTACGACAGGCTTTACCGAGAACTGCTTGACCTCGAATCAGCGCATCCAGAGCTGGTTGAGGCCGACAGCCCCACCCAACGGGTGGGCGGCTCTCCGGCCGAAGGCTTTCGCAGTGTCACCCACCGCGTCCCTCTGTTCAGCCTCGACAATGCCTTCAGTGCTGACGAGCTGCGGGGCTGGTACACCCGGCTGATCAAGGTGCTCGACCGCGAGCCCCCATCGGATTCTCCCCTGCCGGCTCTGGCGATGGTGGGAGAACTGAAGATCGACGGCAATGCTCTAGCACTGAGCTACGAGAACGGCGTGTTGGTGCGCGCCGCGACCCGTGGTGATGGCGATCAAGGAGAAGAGATCACAGCCAATGTGCGCACGATCGCCTCCATTCCCCTGCGCCTGCACCTCGATCATCCACCCGCCTGGGTGGAGGTACGCGGGGAAGCTCTGATCCCCGACAGCACCTTTGCCGCCATTAACGGGGAGCGGGCTGCTCGCGACGAGCCCCTTTTCGCCAATCCCCGCAATGCCTGCGCCGGCACCCTGCGTCAGCTGGACCCGAAGGTGGTGGCCGCAAGACGCCTCGACTTCTTCGCTTACACCCTTCACCACCCCGAGGAGTGGTCGGGACAACGCCCCGCCAGCCAGTGGGAGAGCCTGCGCTGGTTGGAGGATGCAGGTTTCCGCGTGAACCCCAACGCCGCCCTGCTCCCAAACCTGGAGGCCGTTGAGCAGTTTTTCAGCGACTGGGACAGCCGCCGCCACGATCTCAACTACGCCACCGACGGTGTTGTGGTGAAACTCAACGACCTGCGCCTGCAGGACGCCGCTGGCTTCACCCAGAAAGCGCCTCGCTGGGCCATCGCTCTCAAGTACCCGGCAGAAGAGGCTCCCAGCCGCCTGCTCAAACTCACCTGCCAGGTGGGCCGCACTGGCGTGGTCACACCCGTTGCCGAATTCGAGCCGGTTTCCTTGGCGGGCACCAGCGTCAGTCGCGCCACCCTGCACAACGCCGATCGACTGCAGGAGCTTGACCTGCATAGCGGCGACACCATCATCGTGCGCAAGGCAGGGGAGATCATCCCTGAAGTGCTGCGAGTACTCCCCGAACTGCGTTTGGAGGGTGCCCTGCCCCTGGAACTGCCGCATCACTGCCCGTCCTGCGGCTCGGATCTCGTGCGCGAAAGCGGTGAAGCTGCCACACGCTGTGTGAACAGCAGTTGTCCCGCCATCCTGAGCGGCGCCCTGCGCCACTGGGTGAGCAAGGGTGCGCTGGATGTGGACGGCCTCGGCAGCAAGCTGATTGAACAGCTTGTGGAGCGCGGCCTTGTGCGCTCGATCGCCGACCTTTACCGCCTCGACACCGCCCTGCTCACAAGCCTGGAGCGCATGGGTGAGAAAAGTGCCAGCAATCTGGTGGCTGCTCTCGAGCAATCCCGCTCTCAGCCCTGGTCACGCCAGCTCTACGGCCTGGGGATCCATCATGTTGGTGAGGTGAATGCCAAGGCCCTGGCCTCCGCTTTTCCTGATGCGGACAGCCTCGCTGACGCAGCCGTTCTCCAGCCGGAGGCGATCACCGGTTTGCACGGCATCGGCCCGGAGATCGCCCAGAGTCTGCAGCAGTGGTTCAGCACATCGGCAAACCAGGATCTGCTTCAGCAACTGCGCGATGTCGGCCTCACGCTGGCCGCCTCGGACCAGGAACGCCAAACACTGGCGGATCGCAGCAACGGCAGCGGACAGCTCAGCGGTCAGACCTTTGTGCTCACTGGCACCCTGCCCTCGCTCTCCCGATCCCAGGCCCAGGCCTTGATCGAAGCCGCAGGGGGCAAAGTGAGCGGTTCTGTGAGCAAGAAAACCAGTTTCGTGGTGGCTGGTGACGAAGCGGGCAGCAAACTGGAAAAAGCGAAATCACTCGGTGTCAGCGTGCTCGATGAAGCAGCACTGATGCTCTTGATCCAAGACAGCGCCGACTCCATTCATCCGCTTTGAACTGAGAAAACAAAACCGATGCCAAATCTGATCTCTGTCGCGGTCGAAGCACTCACAGGGGAATGGCAGATCAACCTCGAGCAGCGCGTCCCACGCAAAGAGCTCTACAAAGCACGCATTGCCTCCTCAAAACCGTCCCTGGGCTTCTTTCTGCTGCTGCTGTGTTCAGCGGTCATTGCCACTCTCGGGCTGATTTCCAACAGCACCGCCGTGGTGATCGGCGCCATGATCGTGGCCCCGTTGATGGACCCGATTCTGAGCCTGGCCTTTGCTCTGGCCATCAGCAACAACACCCTGGCGAAACGTTCCCTGCTCACCATTTTCCTTGGTGTACTCACGGTGGTGGGGACAGCGGCATTCCTGTCAATGCTGCTCGATGTGAGCGAAGTCAATCGGGAGATGATCTCCCGGACAGCCCCGAACCTGATCGATCTCGGCATCGCCATCGCCGCGGCCGTTGCCGGATCCTTCAGCATGACGAGAGCGGGGTTGTCGAACTCGATCGCCGGTGTCGCCATCGCTGTGGCCCTCGTGCCTCCCCTCTGCGTCTGCGGCATCGGCTTGAGCCTGGGCCAGGAAGTGGTGGCAGTGTTCGGACGGGGAACAGTGGCGGGGATCACCAATCAGATCGCCGAGGGATCGCTCCTGTTGTTCCTGGCCAACCTGATCGGGATCACCGTGGCCAGCCTGTTCATTTTCTTGATCCAGCACTACGGATCGGTGGCCCAGAGCTGGCGCAATCTTCTGGTGTGGCTCGGTCTTCTGGGTTTGCTCTCGATCCCCCTGTCCTCATCCCTGCGCGACTTCAGCAACAAGCAACAACTGGATGGCCAGTTCGCCAGTTTCAAAGCCGGGCGGGTGCGTCAGTTTGAACTCACCCGGAAAAATCCCTATCTCTGGCAGAGGGTGCGCGTGCTTTACAGCAACGTCCGTGTTGTGGATAACGAAGCCACGGTTGATCTGGTGCTCAGTGCACCGAAAGGACTGGTCACCGATGGAGTGGCACAAGAGTTGAATGACCGCATTTCCAAACGTGCCCGGACTGATCTAGGCCTGGATGACATCAGGACCACCATCAGCGTGATTCCCAATCAGATCTTTAAATACAAAGAAGCCTCGGAGCCATCCTCGTGACCCAACAGGACTATCAGAGGCCCTCGGTGTTTCGTTGGATCAAAACCGACTGCGGTCGCGCCAAATATGCCGACCTGAGTGCACGAAAGGGATTGCGGGCCAGAGGCCGGTTGATCTGGTTTGTGCTGATCGCCGCAGTCCGCGACTGGCGCCTCCCGGATCCCGATCAACCCGCCGGCTCCTGATCAAGCTCTGATCCCTCCTGCAAGGCCTTGCGAGCAGCGCGAGCCACCAGCCACACAACGGCAACGGTGGCCAGCACACCGACAACCCGCAACACCCAGGCCTGAGGAGTCGTCTCCCCCGCCAACACCTCCCCGAAACGAGCAGCGCTTCCAGCCAGAGCACCCAGCGCGCAAAACAAGATCGTGCCAGGGATGATGCCGATCAGGCCAAGGTTGTAGTCCCGCAGACTGACGTCGCTAAGCCCATAGGCGAGGTTCAGAAGAGAGAAAGGAAAGGCCGGAGACAGCCGGGTGAGCAGCACCAGCCGGAAGCCTTCACGGCTCACCGCCTTTTCGATTGCAAGCAGTTTTGGAAAGCGCTTGAGGCGAGCTTGTGCCCAGCCACGCAATCGATAACGCCCCAGCAAGAAAGCGGCTTCCGCCCCGAGCGTGGCTCCAGCGAACACGATCAGGCTGCCCCACCAGGTGCCGTACAGCGCTCCCGCCAGCATCGAAGCCCAGAGACCAGGCAACAGCACGGTGACCCAAACCGCATACAGGGGGATGAACACCAGAGCTCCTAACGGTGTCTGCAGCCACTGCAAAACGGCCTCCGTACTCAGCAGATCGCTCGCCATTCCCTCTCCCTAGCCCAACAACCGTTCCATGGGCATGGCGTTGAGCGCAAGTGCCAACGATTTGGCATCACGGGATCGCTGGGGTCACTATGGAGCTCGGTTACAACCGATAGCGACATCCTGCGGACGCAATAGAAGACCGATGAAACGAGAGCTTGGGCAACGTTTATTGATCCTTAGGTTCAAGCTCCTTGGCTTGGCAGGAGCGATTGGCCTGCTCAGCGCATGCAGCAGCACGAACGAAGCCCGTCCCACCCTGCTCCGAGTCGTGCGCACCTTGCCCTCCCAGGAGGTGGTCACCAGCGAAGAAAGCTCACGAGACCGCGATGTTTTGCGCAATTTTCAGACCAGCTTGCGGGCTGTCATCCCTGAGATAAGGATCCAGCCCTCCCTTTACTCGGCATCCAGTGTCCAATCGGAACTGCAACGCCAGACCAACAGTGGACTGGGGCCTGATCTGGTGGTCAGCGATGCCCAGACCATCCAGGCGCTGTTCACAGCACGCATTCTGGATTCCGTCCCGGTCACACCTGAACAACGCCAGTCCATTCCAGCGGAGCTCCTCACGCGCGTGAGCACGAGCGACGGGGCAATCACTGGATTGCCGGTGTCCCAATACATCCAACTGGCCTGCTACGACAAACGCAAACTCAAAAGTCCACCCAAAACTCTGCGCGAACTGGCCCAACAAAGCAGTGAAGGAAGCATTTTCGGCCTCACACAGAACTTCGAGAATCTCTATTGGAGTGTGGGCAGCTATGGCGCTGGAAACGCGTTGATCAGCGCCCTGCGTGGAGAAACACCGACAACGCAGGATGTGAACCAACTGGTGCAATGGCTCACCTGGCTACGGGCAGCAAGCTTTCAGCAGAACGTTCTGTTCATGAACGATCAGGCCACCCTCCGGAAACAACTGATCGATGGAAGACTCCACTGGATCAGCTGCTGGAGCTCCCAGCTGCCCCAACTGCGGGAAGCCTTAAAGGACAATCTCGGCATTGGGCTGTTACCGGCAGGACCTGCCGGGAAAGCCACACCGGTAAGCCGGCTGCAAGTGTGGGGCCTCGGACGGAATTCCAGCCGTCAACAGCGGCAGAAAAGCTTGGAACTGATGCAATTCATTGTTCTGCCCTGGGCACAGAAAACATGGGCCCTGCGGTACCGCACCTCCTACCCGGTCAACCCAGCAGCGGCACAAATCATCAATCGCGAAATCCCTGGATTCGAAGACCTTTACCTCAGCACAGACCAGGATGATGTTCGCATTGGTGATGAAATCAGGGCAGTGCTAAATCAAAACCCAAAACTCGAACGAGTGATGCAATTCACACTGAATGATGTGATTTTTGGCACAGAAACTCCAAGCCAAGCTGCCGCAACACTGAACACCAAACTGGGACCGTCGTCATGACCATCACCTCTCTCATTCTGTCGGTGTCCCCCAGCGACATTCTCATCGAAATGCTGAGCTGGCTGGCCTTTCTGCAGCGCTGGTCGGTTCTGTCCCAGTTGCTTGTACTGGCCGTTGTCGTGGTGATTGCACGCACGCGCAGCATCCAACTCGATCCCAAGCGTTACCGGTTGCAAGCACTGTTTCCAGAATCGATCCGTGTTCTGCTTGGTCCTGCACTGATCCTGATCCTTGCGGCTGTCTTTGCTGCATGCCAAGCACCCTTCGGGCTGTTGCGTTATTTCGGGCTGCTATGGCTGGGCTGGAATCTGTTCACACCTTTGAAATCACTCGTTAAGCAGGTCAATCCGGGGTTCCCAATCGAAGAGATTGAAAGCACATTTTTCAAACCTATCTATGTAATCACGGCCACTGTTTCAATGCTCAGCCTGCTCGGCAGCCGTGAAAATCTGGCGCGGATCGGAATCGCCAACCTCTTTGAAGTCGAGATCACCTTGGGCAAGGTCTATACGGCGATCGTGGCGATTTATCTGATCGTGACGATTGCATCGCGGCCTGCAGCACTGATGGCCTGGGCCAGTGGCACGATCTTCGGGGTGCGTCAGCAGAACCGGCGTGGCATGGAATTGCTGTTCCGCTACAGCGTGATCGCTATCGGCATTATGAGCGTGGCGTACTACATCGGCATCAATGGCAATGCATTCATCGCCATCGCCGGTGGTTTATCGGTGGGCATCGGCTTTGGAATCAAAGAAATCATCTCCAATTTCATTAGCAGCATCTGGCTGTTATTTGAAGGTTCCGTGCGCCCAGGCGAAATCTTGATGATCAATGGAGATCCCTGCACCGTGCGCAAGCTCGGCCTTAGGGCAACGCAGCTGAAGCGTGGCCGTGACGGCGCCGAACTGCTGATCCCGAATCAGACCTTTTTCACACAAGAAGCAGCGTCCTACACAGCTGCTGAAACGGCACGTCGCGACAGCGTTGAAGTCGGCGCTGCCTACAACCACGACCCCGATCGGGTGATTGAGCTGCTGCTCGCGATTGCAGAAGACCATCCCAAAGTGAAGCAATACCCACCAGCGTCGGCTTTCGTAACGGCATTCGCCGATTCATCGATCAACTACAAAGTGCTCTTCTGGGTGGCCAACCCTCTGGATGCCTTCGCCGTCGGCAGCGATCTGCGCAGGGAGATCTGGAAACGCTTCGAGAAAGAAGAGATCACGATTCCCTTCCCCCAACGCCAGGTTTACCCCATGCAGTGGCCACCAAGTCTTCAACAAAGCCTCAGCACCAATGCACCCACAGAAGAAAACAGGACGAGTCCAAAGCAAGAAAACAACAGCTAAAATCTCAATCCCTGTCGCTCTAGACCCATTCGGGAATTCACAACAACTGCGGTCAACCGCGTTGAATTTCTACACACCAACACCGGCCTTGCTGTGGGGTCCTTGGTGCTGGTGGGTGCGTGGCTGTGTCTGCAACTTCTCAGCCGCCATGGTCGCAACCTCGGGAGCAATATCAGCCGTAGCTTGAGGAGGCCAGTGCTGATTGGCCTAGGGCTCACGCTCTATGGAACCTGGATCACCCATCACATCAACCAGCGTGTTGATGTGATGGAACAGCAACTCCTGAACCGTCTTGCAGCGTCCTTGGTGATTGTCACGATCAGCTGGGCAGTGCTGAATGTGGGAAACACAATTCTGGAATCGGCGTCCATGCGCCGCTGGTTGCAGATGGACAACGAACAAGACGAAGCCATGCTCGTCAACCTGCTGGGTCGTCTCTACACCATTGTCGCGCTGCTGATCACAACAGCCGTATTAATGGTGAACTTCGGTATTCCCTCTGCGGCCATTGCAACCCTGCTGGGTGGTGCAGGAATCGGCTTCACCTTTGCCACGCAACAGATCAGCCAGAATTTTCTTTCAGGCTTCATGCTGTTCTTCAATCGGCCCTTTAAAGAAGGCGATTGGATTAACACTGACAACCTGCAGGGAACCGTGGAATCAATCGGCTGGTACTACACGAGAATCCGCACATTCGATCGCAGGCCACTGCACATCCCTAACTCGATTTTTGCGACAAAACCGATTGAAAACCCAGGCCAAATGTACAACAGGCGCATTCTTGCCAATATCAGCCTGCGCTATGAAGACATCAACAAGGTCGCAGGGATCACTCATGAGGTCAAAAAACATCTCCAGCATCATCCTCAGATCGATCAGGAACAAATCATCCTTGTGAATTTCAATCAGTGGGATGCATCATCCATCAACATGATGGTGTATTGCTTCACCAAGACAACGGTCTGGGCCGAATGGCTAGAGATTCAGCAATCCATATTCCTCGACATAGCAGGAATTGTGAGGCGGAGTGGGGCCGATTTTGCTTTCAATTGCATGACTCTCTACCCAGCGTCGTCCAGCACTCCAAAGCAATGGACTGCATTGATTCCGCAAGATGCATCTTGAACACGCCCGGGAATGTCAACTCGACGCTGAGGTGTAAGAGCGCAGGGCAAACAACCAGAAGGCTCGCGCCGCCGCAAAGAACAGCACAGCCAAACCACAACCCGCCATCAGCATCGGTGCAGCGGCTTGTCCAAGCAACACCTGGGCGGGAACCGTGGTGAGAAAGGCCACCGGCAGCACCAATGTGAAGAGCAGGCGCAGGGCCGGCGGATAGGCATTGAGGGGGTAGCGGCCAGAGGCCAGAAGAGCTCGTAACACCTCCGTGGCATTCCAGGTTTTGACGAACCAGATGCTGGTGGCAGCGATCAGAAACCACAGTGAGTAAAGAATCAAGCCACCGGCCAGCAGCATCACCAGCACGGAGAAAAAGGAGGAAAGCGTGAGCACCACACCGGCCTGATGGCTGCCCCAGGCCAAAAGCCCAAGCCCCAGACCGATCTCCGGCAGCCCTGCCGGCGACAGCGTGCGCAGCGACAGCCAGAACTGACTGTCGATCGGCTTGAGCAGCACAAAGTCCAGGGTGCCCTCGCGCACATGGGTAACAATCGCGCCGAGATTGGGGCGCAGCCAGGTGGTGGCCATGCCGTCGAACACGGTGTAGAGCCCCTGCACCATCAGAGCCTGGGCCCAGCTCCAGTCCCCCAGAGTCTGCTGCGGTCCATAAAAGAGCGAAAGCAGAAACAGGCTGCCGCTAAGGCTCATCGCCACCGCCAGCAGCTCGATCAACACATTGGCCTGATACTCCAGCTGCACCGCAAGAGCGGTGCTCCAAAAGCGACACAGGGTTCGCCAATAGCGCCCCATCAGGCCCCCATGGCGCTGTAGCGCCGCACTCCGGCCCGCCAGAGCAGCAGCACCAGCGGCAACAACAAGGCGATCCAGGCCAGTTGCGCCCCAAAACCCGCCAGCAGATCCACCGGCTGGCCCGCCAGCACCCGAGCCGGGAAATCGATCAGATAGGGGAACGGGGTCCATTGGGCCCAGGCGCGAACCGCCGGCGGGAAGGCCGTGAGCGGCGCCAACAAGCCCGAAAGAAACAGAAAGGGAATGAACTGGAGCCGCTCCAGGGCACTGGCCTTTTCACTCCAGAAGCACAAAGCCGCAATCAGGCTCTGAAACAAAAAGGCGATGGCAAAGGCCATCCAGGTGGCGAGCCAGGCCAGCAGGAACCCGCCCACCGACGGCAACCAGAACGCCTGGGGCTGCACTACGAAGAACACTGCCGCAATCAGAGCCGCGAAGGGCAGACGCGTGAGCTGCTCACCGAGATGCGCCGCCACGTAGCGCCAGAGCGGGTGCAGCGGTTGCAGCAGGTAAGGGGAGAGCCGACCCATCAGGGCGTCTTCCTCGAAGTCGTACACCACCCACACCACCGAAAACTGGCGCACCAGAAAGGCACTGAGGAAATAGCGATCCAGGGCCACCCCATCAAGACCCAGCCCCGAGCGCGCATCACTGCCGCTCCAGACGCTGAGCATGATGAACGGCAACACACCGGAGAGCGCCCAGAGGGCGATCTCGGCGCGGTACTCGAGCATGTGGGCGTACTGGGTGCCCAGCAGCACGCGGATGATCCGCCGGTTCAGCCCGAAGATCCGCATCAGACGCGCCCCTGCCGGAACAGCCCACCGATCAGTTCCTCAATCGGCGGATCGGTCACATCCAAGTCGCGCACCTCGAAGCGCTCAAGCAGCTGGGCCACCACGGCGGTGAGCTGATCCCTTGAAACCAGCAGCCGCACATCACAGCCTTCGATCCGCTCCAAGCGCCCCAGACCCGCGAACACCGAAGGGTCAACAGGGGATTCCAACTCCAGTCGAACCTCCCGCTCCGGCGCCAATTGCTCAGCCAGGGAGTCCAGCGGCCCATCGTGAAACAAACGTCCCTGATGGATCAGCAACACCCGCGGGCACAGGGCTGTGATGTCAGCCATGTAATGGCTGGTGAGCAGCACCGTTGCCCCCGTACGGCGGTTGTACTCAGCGAGGAACTGGCGCACCCGGGCCTGGGCATTCACATCCAGACCCAGCGTGGGCTCATCGAGGAACAGCACTTCCGGCTCGTGCAGCAGCGCTGCCAGCAGCTCGGCTTTCATCCGCTGACCCAGAGAGAGCTTGCGCACCGGTCGGGTGAGCTCCTCCCCCAGCTCCAGCAGATCAGCCAGTTCGCTGATCCGTCGCCGAGCCACAGCATCGGGGATGCCGTAGACGGCCGCATTCACCCGCAGCGAATCCATCGGCGGCAGATCCCAGAGCAGCTGCTGCTTCTGGCCCATCACCAAAGTGATCCGGCGCAGGAACTCCGCCTGGCGACGCTGGGGCCGGTACCCCGCCACCTGCACCTCCCCGGCGCTGGGGTGGATCAAGCCGCAGAGCATCTTCAAGGTGGTGGTTTTGCCGGCGCCGTTAGCGCCGAGAAAACCCACCATCTCGCCAGCCTCAATCGCAAACGACACGTCCTGCACCGCCGTCACGTCCCGGGTGCGGCGGCGGACGAAATGGCGAAGGGTGCCAGCTAGCCCTGGCTGCTTCTCAGCAACCTGGTAGATCTTGCTCAGGCCATCCACACAGATCAGCGTCATTGAAAGAATTGACGTGTTGTTGTTTGCATGGACTGAAAGAACGACTGCCTGAGCTGCAATCCAGACGATTATGAAGGATCAATTTAGACAAGCAAAACGCTTGAACAACAGCTGACTCACTTTATTGAGGTATTGCCAAAAGGCAGCTTGGCCATCCACTGCATTCAAACAACAATCAGAAGCGGGGTGCGGCCATCCAAGAACAGAGTTAATTTTACAGGGATCGTTTTGACCTTGCTGCTACCGCTGTGCACTGGCTAAAGAACTTCAACACGGTGACTGCAGGCTCCTTAGCAATCCTGCTGACCAGCTGCACAAATTTCAAGGCGCCAACGACACTGTTCATCACTTTTGGTGCATCGCAGGAGCAGGAATTTTTTGAAAATGAAACAGCAGATATCAAGTCCTTCCTTAACGAATACACTGAAACATTTCGGCGCTCTAATCCAAACATAAACATTGCCTACATAACCTATAAATCAAACAATTTTATCAGCCAGATCAAACAAGACAGCGACCTTAATCTTGGGCCAGACCTTGTCATCACAGACCAATATTTAGCGACTACATTGCTAAAAAATGGCCTCACCACACCACTCCCAAACAAACAAAATTTTGATACATTTTACAATTCACGCATCCAGACGTTTGCGCAAATAAAAGGAGAATACACGTTTGCTCCATGGCTGATTAATACACAAATTGCATGCTTTAACAAGTCAAAGATAGGGAACTCTCCGGGAACAATTGACGAGCTTGAAAAACTCAGTTCCAGTGGAAAAAAAATTGGACTTGCAAAGAATAGCTTTGAGATAGCCTGGTCAGCAGGTGCTCTAGGAGCCGTTTCTGAAATCAGCTCGGTTGGCAATCAGATCCCAACCAACCCAAACTATCCAGGTCTACGCAAATGGCTTCAATGGCTCCGACAAGCAGCCCTGTATAAGAACATCTCTTTCCATAAAGACACCAGAGAACTGAGCACAAAGCTCAAAAAAAATGAGCTCGACTGGATAACATGCTCTGGCAGCCAACTTGAAGATCTCAAAAGAATAATGGGCAACAACCTTGGGATTGCCGCACTGCCCAATGGCACCATGTCAAAAGCATTTCCAAGGTACCTAATTTATGGTTTCGCATTGGGCAAAAACTCAAGTCGCACCCAA
>ERZ802824.658-NODE-658-length-18920-cov-27.6494_pt1 | contig 18920 bp, 18 predicted proteins | sample MGYA00345650_ERZ802824 | MGnify/ENA primary metagenome ERZ802824 (study PRJEB30503, sample SAMEA104212361) | marine metagenome | biome: Westerlies Biome; feature: [SRF] surface water layer (ENVO:00010504) within the epipelagic zone...; material: water... | reverse complement strand
AGAATTCTTCCTAACGCGGATATAGAAATCTTAACGTGGTCGCTTTCTTTATCAATCCAATCTGAAAATGAAAATGAATATAAAGAGCTAGATTCTTATACTAATCGTGAAGGAAGTACTTTGATTGACTTGATTGACTATCATAGTGAGAAAAAAATTAAAGTACCATATTTTGAGAGGAATGACCTAAATCCTGGAGACTTGATTATGGGGCAATGTATTATTTCAGAGGATCAAACAACAATAATCGTATCAAAAAATTTTAATACTAAGGTTTTAGGAAATAATTTTTTAAAAATGGAATATAATAAAAATGAATAATAATAATTTAACTGAAGATAAAAAAAATATTCAAAATCAGGTTATGTGGAACCGTCTTCTTTCTGTTGTTGAAGAACAGGGTCAAACGCTAGTAAGAACTGCATTTAGTCCAATCGTTCGAGAATGTGGAGATATTTCTGCAGGAGTATTTGACTTGGATGGAAGAATGATGGCACAGGCTGTAACAGGAACTCCAGGTCATGTAAACTCAATGGCTGAATCAGTTAAGCACTTTATTGATCACTTTCCTTTGAATACTATGAAAGAAGGAGATATTTTTATTACAAATGACCCATGGATGGGAACAGGACATTTAAACGATTTTGTTATAACTACCCCATGTTTTAAAAATAATAAAATAGTTGGCCTTTTTTCATGTACATCACATTTGACTGATATTGGTGGATTAGGTGTTGGTCCTGACGCTACAGATGTTCATATGGAAGGTCTTTATATTCCTATGTTAAAACTAGCAGATAAAGGAGTTATGAATAAAACTTTACTAAAATTAATCAGTCAAAATACTAGGCAACCAGTAGAAACAGAAGGAGATGTATATTCTTTAGCTGCTTGTAATGATATTGGTTGTAGAAGGTTAATAGAGATGATGGATGAGTTTCAAATAAGTAACTTAAAGAATTTGTCTGATTTTATTTATAATAAGTCATTATTAGCAGTTGAAAATGAAATTATGAAAATTCCTAACGGTGTTTATAAGAACTCAATGATGATAGATGGCTTTGAAAAAGATATTAAACTTGAAGCTAAATTGACTGTTTCAAAAAAGTCAATTTCTGTAGATTTTACTGGTACTTCAGAAAAATCAAAGTTTGGTATAAATGTACCCTTATCTTATACTAAGGCCTATACTTGTTTTGGTTTGAGCTGTCTTGTTAGTGCAGAAATACCAAATAACGCAGGTTCCCTATATCCTTTTGAAATTTCAGCTCCAATAGGGTCAATTTTGAATGCACCTTATCCTGCAGCAGTCTGTGCAAGGCATATAATTGGTCAAATGCTTCCAGATATGGTTTTTGGATGTTTAGAAAAAGCCATTCCTGATAAAGTTCCTGCAGAAGGGGCATCTTGTTTATGGAATATTACTTTTCGTGGTAACACAGATAGAGGTGCTAATAATAATACATTATTTGCCGTAACTGCTGTAGTTAATGGAGGGACTGGTGCAAGACCAATCAAAGATGGATTATCGGCTACAGCCTATCCTTCTGGTGTAAGGGGAACTCCAGTTGAAATAAATGAAGCTGTTGCACCATTGTTATTTCTTAAAAAAGAATATAATCCAGGAAGTGGTGGTAAAGGAAAATTTAATGGTGGTTTGGGTCAAGTTATTGAAATCAAATCTGCAATTGATGAAGATATGGATTTATTAGCTTCTTTTGATAGGATAAAATTTCCTGCTAGAGGAAGATTGAATGGAGGGGACGGTAAAGCTGGGCAGGTATCTGTAAAAAATAAAAGAAAGTTGAATGGTAAAGGAACTCAAGTAATTAAGGCCGGTGAAATATTGGAAATATTTACACCTGGTGGTGCAGGGCTTGGAAATTACTCTGAAAGAGATAATGAATTAATACAAACTGATATAGAAAACGAATTGTTATAAAATTAATTATTTAAATTGGAATTCCAAAATTTCTAGTAGGTTTTGGAATAAATTTTTTTATATTTAATTCAAGTTTAGTTAAATTTTCAATAAGAGCGGTTGCCGCTGTAATACCTTCTATAAAAGGGAAATTAAACTTTTCACCTAAATCTTTAGAAAGTTCTAAAATGCCGGCACTAGTGATTATAATTGCTTCTGGTTCATCTTCTGAAATAGTTCTCTCTATCTCATTTTCTAGTTTTTTAAGATTAGATTTTGACATTGTTTCCATATCTAAAATTGGTACCTCTATAGATTTTAGTGAAACACATTTATGATCCATGTCATATTTTATTAAGTTATTTTTAAGTGCTTCATGGGACTGAGATATATTTGTAATAACTGAAAACTTATTAGCTATTATGTTAGCTGTATAAAATGAGGCTTCTCCAATACCTATAACTGGTTTTGAAGTTACTTTTCTTATTGTTTCAACGCCTATGTCTTCATAAGATGCTATTATAAATGCATCTGATGAATTATTATTCTCTATTTGTTTTACTAAGCTTGAAACATTAGTTGTCTCAAGATGATGACTAAAATAATCATTTTCTAAGTTTTCTTGACTTATATAAATATTTGAATTTGGGTCAATGATTTTTAATGCACAATTTTTAAGCTTTTCATTTGATTTGGCTGTCGCGTTGGGGTTAATAATACAAATTTCAATACTCAAATTAATACTCTACTTATTAACTATATTTGGTTTATCTAGAATATTTATTGGCGGTAGTTCTTTCATAAATTTTTTAACTTCAACCAATGTTGAGTGAGCAGATGGGCCTTGTGAAAGAGAAGAAGTTCCTATATCAGCAGTTAATACATTTGGGTTGCCATGCACACAAAACCCACCATCTTCAATAGGATCATACCAAGCACCCACGGGAAGAAAAACAACACCTTTCATAACTTCTTTACTAATAACTACTCCAGCAAGACATCTTCCTCTTTTATTGAATATTTCAACAATATCACCATCTTTCAATTTTCTTGTAAGAGCATCTTGTGGATGAATTTTTATCGCTTCTCTGCCAGATATCTTGTCTTTTTGACTTTCAGATCCATTGTCAAGTTGACTATGTAATCTATTATACGGTTGGCCTGATATAAGTTGAAGAGGGTATTGCTTGGTTAAAGGTGAGCCTAGCCACTCATCTTGTTCTAACCATATAGGATGTCCAGGGCAGTCCTTATAATTAAAGCTCTCTATGGTTTCTGAAAAAATTTCAATTTTTCCAGATGGGGTGGAAATAGAGTTTTTAATAGGGTCTTTTATAAATTCTTCTAACAAAATAGTTTGTTTTTTAGGAGACAATACTTCTTGAAATCCATTTTTCCAAAACTTATCAAACTCAGGTAAATTAAAACCTGATTCCTTTGCACCTTCTTTTGCTTCTTCCCACATATATCTTAGCCATTGGTCTTCATTTCGGTTTTCTGTAAATTTATCTTTAAAGTTAAGCTTTGCAGAAATTTCAGAAAAAATTTCATAGTCTGATTTTGATTCCCCTATTGGTTCTATTATTTTTTGCATAGGTGATATAGTTTGATCCCAATGTCGAATCCCAATATCATTTTTTTCAATTGATGTATTTGCAGGTAAAATAATGTCAGAATGTCTTGCAAGACTATTCCACCAAATTTCATTTACGATTATGCTATCTGGCTGTTTAAATGCCTTTACAAGTTTTTTTAAATTCATCTGATGATGAAAAGGATTACCACCTGCCCAATATACTAATTTAATATCCGGATATTTAATTTCTTTACCGTTATAAGGAAATATTTCTCCTGGCTCTAAAAGCATGTCTGATATTCTTGCTACCGGTATGAAATCAGAAACAGGATTTTTAAATTGGTCTAATGCGGGCCATTTGTGATATTGAACTGGATTACCTATACCGTTTTCGGCACTGTATCCTAGACCAAAACCTCCGCCAGGCTTACCAATTTGTCCAAGCATACATGCTAGAACTGCTATCATCCAATGAGGTTGTTCTCCATATTGTTGTCTCTGTAAAGCCCATGCTCCAGTAATCATGGTCCTATTAGTAGACATCTTTTTTGCTAAGTTATATATTGTGTTACTAGGTATTCCAGTAATTTTAGAAGCCCAAAAAGGGGTTTTAGCTTTACCGTCAGATACTCCCTTTAAATATTTGAGAAATTTATCGTACCCAGTACAATATTTATTCAAAAAATCTCTATCTACTAAACTTTCGGTTTCAAGAATAAAGGAAATTCCAAGCATTAAAGCCGTATCAGTACCAGGCCTTATTTTTATCCATTCTGCTTTACTGATTATATCAGCTTCCATTTCCATAGGGCTTATATTAACAAACTCTATTCCTTTTTTTTGACATTGTTTTATGTAGTCTTTAGTAGTATGTCTACCAACTCCACCAGAAGTTACCTGAGAATTTTTTAGAGGTAATCCTCCAAACATGACAATCAACTTTGAATTATCTCTGATATTGTTCCAATCAGTATGTGTATCAAGAAATTTTCTATAAGAAAGACCTATAACGTGAGGCATGATTGTTTCACTTGCAGCATAAGAGTAGGTGTTTACAGATTTAGTATAACCACCGTAACAATTAAAAAATCTATGAAGTTGGCTTTGAGCATGATGAAACCTACCAGCAGACCCCCAACCATAGGAGCCAGCAAAGAAAGCTTTATTTTTATATTTTTTTTTAATTCTATTCAGTTCAAAAGACACTATATCAATTGCTTCATCCCAACTTACAGCGACAAAATTATCAGATCCACGTTTTTCTCTTGCACGTTTACCTGTCAAAGACATTTTGCTATTAGCTAGTTCTTTTCTAATTTCTCGAAGATAACCTTTTCTAATATGTGGAACCTTAATTCTTAAATCATCATCAATACTATCAATTATTCCATTAGCAATACTCGATGGGTCTTTATCATTTTCATAAGGACGCATACCAACAAGTTTTTCATTCTCAGTTTCAGCGTAATAACTTCCCCAATGAAAAGAAGTAGGTTTTCTAATTTTACTTGGCATTCTTACCTCATTTTTTTTAGATTAATTCTAAATTGAATTTTAGTAAATTATATTCTCATCTAGAAATCTAGCTACGTGGATAGCTTGCCTATTCATACCATCTTTAATTTGACATCGACATGACGTACCATCAGCAATAATTTTAATATCCTTTGGATTTTTTTTAATTGCTGGGAATAGCCTTTCTCCTGCCATTTTCATAGAAATATCGTAGGTATCTTTGCCGTAGCCAAATGCTCCAGCCATACCGCAACAACTAGTTTCAATTGTTTCAACTTCTAAGCCTTCAATGTAATTTAAAACTTTTTGGATTGGTTTAACTGCGTCAAATGCTTTTTGATGGCAGTGTCCATGAAGCAACACTTTTTCATTTAACTTTTTAAAAGTAATGTTTTTATGTTGCGTAGCTAATAATTCTTCAAAGGTAAAGGAATTATTCTTTAATAATTCAGTATTTTTATTCTCTAATAAAGCAGGTAATTCATCTCTAAATGATAAGATACATGAGGGTTCCAATCCAACTACATTTATACCCTGTGATAAATAAGGTAATAGAGTATCAATAACATTATTCGCTTCAATTTTTGCATTATCAATTAGGCCATTACTTAGATATGTTCTTCCACAACACATTACTTTTTTAATATTTTTTGATTTAGGAATGAATGGAAAGAACCCTGCGGCATTTAAAACTTTTATTGCAGATCTTACATTTTCTGGTTCATGGTAACGATTAAACGTGTCTACAAATAAAATAACAGGTATTTTGTCTATAGCCTTATCTACTGTATTTGGTAATTCATTATCTTTGAAGTAATCATTTCTCCATTTAGGAAGGGGTCTTTTAGCTGTGAAACCAAATAATAGTTCACTTATTTTAGCTAAACCTGGAACTTTATCTCTAAGGTTCACAAGATTAGACATTTTTGAAGCAAATGGCGCATATTTTGGAAGGTAAGCAACAAGTTTACTATTAATATCTAAGCCATATTTTTTAGCTTTAAGATATGATAATTCAATTTTCATTTTTGACATATCTACACCTGTTGGACATTCTCTTTTACAAGCTTTACAGGACACACATAATTTCATTGTATCCGTCATTTCATCGCTAATTAAAGCGTCTTTTCCAAGTTGCCCCGAAAGAGCTAATCTAAGAGAATTTGCTCTTCCTCTAGTAGAATCTCTTTCATCTTTCGTAACCCTGAAAGATGGACACATTACACCTCCATCTAATTTTCTACATGATCCGTTATTATTACACATTTCAATTGCACCTTGAAAACCACCTGCTTTTCCAGTCCACGACGACCAGTCTAAAAGTGTTTTAATATTTTCAGCATTATAAGATGGTGCGTATCTAAAAAGATCTCTACTGTCCATTTTAGGAGCATCAACAATTTTTCCAGGATTAAAAATATTTTCAGGATCAAAAGATTTTTTAATAGTTCCAAAAAGATTATTCATGTTTTTGCCAAACATTACTTCGTTGAATTCAGACCGAACGATTCCATCACCATGTTCACCAGAATAGGAGCCATTAAATTTTTTTACTAAAGTACTAGTCTCATTTGCAATGTTTCTCATTTTTGAAACATCTTCTTGAAGTTTCATGTTAAGAACAGGTCTTACATGAAGACATCCCACGGATGCGTGTGCATACCAAGTTCCTTTAGTGTTATATTTATCAAATATTTTATTTAGACCATCAGTATATTCAGCTAGATCTTTAAGCTCAACAGCACAATCTTCAATAAATGAAACTGGTTTTGCATCTTGCTTCATTGACATCATAATGTTTAAACCAGACTTTCTCATTTCACTTACTTTAGATTGTAGGGTGTTATCTATTACATCTATAACTCCTCCAGGCTTAATTCTATTTTTCCATGAGTATCCAAGATCATTTATTAATTGGTGAAGTTTTTTAAGTCTTACTAGATTTTCTGACATATCTTCTTCTGCAAATTCAACTAAAAGTAAAGATTTTGGATTTCCTTTTACAACAGCTTCAACTGTAGGCTTAAACATATCAATTTTTCTTGCAAGTTGAAGCATAGTGTCATCTACAAGTTCAACTGCTACGGGATCAAGTGGAACTATATGTTGTGCAGCATCCATTGCTTCATAAAATGAAGGAAAGTGACAAATACCCATAATTTTTTTTGACGGAAGAGATGATAATTTTAATGTTATTGAAGATGAATAAGCAAGTGTTCCCTCTGACCCTACTAATAAATGTGATAAATTTATACCATCTCCAACTTTACCATTTGGTCTGTTTGCCATTGCATCAGGAAGTAGGGCATCGATATTGTATCCACCTACTCTGCGAAGAACTTTTGGAAAATTAGAAAGTATTTCTTTTTGATTATCCTTAGCTAATTTCAAAAGGTCTAAAATAATTTTAGGGGCAACACCATTACTTAAATTGACATAATTATTTTCTATTTTTCCAAAATTATAAGTTGAACCGTCAAATAGTATTGCCTCTATTTCAAGGACATTATCTCGCATCATCCCATATCTTATTGATCTACCGCCACAACTATTATTTCCAGCCATCCCGCCTATTGTGGCTCTACTTGATGTTGAAACATCTACTGGAAACCAAAGTCCAAAGGGTTTTAAAAAACGATTTAATTCATCCAGAATTATCCCAGGCTCAACAATACAAGTCATATTTTCTTTGTCAAAATCAATGACTTTGTTTAAAAATTTTGAATTATCGACAACAATGGCTTTATTAACCGTTTGTCCACATTGTGAAGTACCTCCACCTCTTGGCAATAATGGGATTTTACTTTCTCTTGCGTAATTAATAGCTTCAATTAAATCATTTTTTGTTTTTGGGATTAACACACCATACGGCATCATTTGATAAATTGAAGCATCTGTAGCGTATCTTCCTTTTGTAAAATTATCGTAATAAACTTCAGCCGAAGTATTATTCTTTAATTTTTTTAGTAATTGATCTGCATCGCCATCTGGCATTTAAATAACCTTTAATTTTGATATTAAATTCTGTATGGAAAATTTTTGATTTAAAGTGTATAAATAAAGTAAGACATTATCTTAACATTTTCAATAAAAGTTACTAAGTAAAGAGGAAATTTTTTAGTTATGAAAAAAAAATATATGCCAGGAAAACACTTTTTACAATTACCTGGCCCTTCAAATGTCCCAGATAGAATTTTACGAGCTATGGATTACCCAACAATCGATCATCGTGGACCTGATTTTACTGAACTGACTTATGAATGTCTTAATGGAATGAAAACAATATTTAAGACAAATTCAGATGTAATTATTTTTCCTGCTTCTGGAACGGGTGCGTGGGAAGCCGCATTAGTAAATACTGTTAATGAAGATGATTTGGTTTTAATGGTAGAAACTGGTCATTTTGCATCTTTGTGGAATAAAATGGCACTTAAACTTGGAATAAAAACTGAATTTTTAGAAACTGACTGGAGAAGAGGTGTTGAACCTGAGAAATTATTTGACCGATTGAAAAAAGATATAGATAAAAAAATTAAAGCTGTTTGTGTTGTTCATAATGAAACATCTACTGGCAGTATTTCTAGAATAAAAGAAGTAAGAGAGGCAATTAACTCTGCTAATCATAATGCCTTATTAATGGTAGATTCAATATCTGGTTTAGCCTCCTTAGAATATAAACATGACGAATGGGGTGTTGATGTAACAGTATCTGGATCTCAAAAAGGTTTAATGCTACCCCCAGGATTATCCTTTAACGCAATATCTGAAAAGGCTCTTTTGGCCTCAAATGAAAATAGTATGAAAAGGTCTTATTGGGACTGGAAAGAACAAATTCAATCAAATAAACAAGGATCTTTCCCTTATACACCAGCTACTAATCTTTTATACGGTCTTAAAGAAGCTATAGATATGCTTCACGAAGAAGGATTAGAAAATGTTTTTAAGCGCCATGACAGGCACGCCCAAGCTACAAGGGTTGCTGTTCAAGCATGGGGATTGGAGGTTCTTTGTCAGGAAGAAAAAGATTATTCTAGTGTTTTAACGGCTGTAAAATTACCAGAGGGTCACAATGCTGATGGGTTAAGAAAAATCATACTGGAACAATTTAATATGTCACTTGGCAACGGTTTGTCAAAACTAGCGGGTAAAGTATTTAGAATTGGTCATTTAGGTGATTTCAATGATTTAATGCTAATGGGGACACTAACAGGTGTGGAAATGGGACTTTCTTTAGCAGGGGTGCCTCATCAAAAAGGAGGAGCTAGTAGAGCTTCTGAATTTTTGACTAAGCATGTTGTAAAATGATTAAAATTAACTTTTTCAATGATTTAATCAATTCTTTATTCGATAAACCAAATAAAAAAAAATCTTTTAATTTTTTTTCTGACAAAAAGAAAATATTATCTACGAGAGATTTCATTGATAATGTTGCCTTGGCAAAAGGAGAAGTGTCAGCTCTTGGTTATGCTGAATTTTTAATGCAACACTGTGAAAAATTAGATGAAAAAGAATTAATCATTTTTTTTAAATTAATGAGAGAAAATTTTGACATTTCCTCTTTAGAGCTCTCCCAAGCTGTTGATGAATATAAAGTAAATAGTAATTCGGAAAATCTGATTACATTAATGAAATTTTCAGAGCCTAAAAGGCGTGAAATTTTTAGGAGGTGTAATGGAATATCTAGAGGAACAATTAGATTAGTTAATTTAAGAAAAAGATTATTAGGGATTTTAAAAAAGAATCCTGAACTTAAAGCAGTTGACTATGATCTCGTTTATTTACTTAAAAATTGGTTTAATAGAGGGTTTCTTATTTTAAGACCAATAAATTGGGAAACACCAGCACATATATTAGAAAAAATTATAGCTTATGAGGCTGTTCACGAAATAAATTCATGGGATGAACTTAGGTTGCGTTTGGCTCCCAAAGATAGAAGGTGCTTTGCTTTTTTTCATCCGGCAATGCAAGACGAACCAATAATATTTGTTGAAGTTGCTCTTATGAAAAACATTCCGTCTAAAATTCAAGATGTTTTAGAGGAAAAAAGAGATTTTCTTGAGCCAGATGAAGCAAACGTTGCAGTTTTTTATTCTATATCCAACTGTCAAAAAGGATTGTCAGGCATCTCCTTTGGTAACTTTTTAATTAAGCAAGTCGCTAATGATCTAAAGTTTGAGTTTAATAATATTAAAAAGTTTGTAACCTTGTCACCAGTGCCAGGATTAAGGAATTGGATTAAAAATAAAAAACCTAAATTTGAAATGATTTTAGAGAAATTTAAAAAATCTGAGCAATTCTTGAAAGTTGAAACTAATTTAATGAATTGTGCAGGTAATTATTTTTTAAAGTCGGATAGATCTGATGGAATGCCGAATGATCCTGTGGCAAGATTTCATTTAGGTAATGGAGCATCCTTAGAGCAAATTAATTATTTAGGTGACACTTCATTAAATGGCTTGAATTTATCAGGTGGTTTGATGGTAAATTATCTTTATGATCTTGACAAAGTAGAAGAAAATCATGAAGCATACACCTCAGAAAATAAATTAAATATTTCAAAAAATGCAAAAAAAGATTTAATACAACATATTGATGATGATGAATAAATTACAAAAAGGAAAAAAATGACTATTTTTAAGTTTTTAACATTTTTATTATCAATTATTTTTTTCTCTACGCATGGTTATGCAAAAGAAACAAAATATAGTTGTAACCCTAAAAGTGCAGCCGCAGTCAGATCAAATGGTATTCAAGTATTTAAAATCACTGGAAAAGAAAAACCAGTCGAAATTACTATTAAAGATGGAGAAGGTATTGAATCAGGTTTGTTTATGGTTAATAAGTCAAAATATGAGATCTTAGATTTAGGAACTGGTAAGGCTTATGCTTTTGATAAAAACGAACCATGGACGCATATACAAGATATTTTCTTTTTAGATAATAATGTTTTGTCTTTTATTTTAGCTGCAAACGCATCTATAACTCGATACCTTTGTAATGAAGTTAAATAGTGATTTTAAAGGCATTTAATATAGGTTAAATTACATTTTAGATTAAAATACAAATATATAGGTGATAAATGTTCACTCGTTCACGACTTATGAAATTTTGTACGTCTGTATTGATTAAATTAAGAATGGATGAGGAAAAAGCAAATGATACATCTGATATTCTAATTGAAGCGGATTTGATGGGGCATTCTACTCATGGTGTAAGGCTCTTACCTCTATATATAAAAGATATTGAAGCAGGTAACATGGTTGTTACAGGTCAAGAAGAAATAATAAAGGATACTGGAGGCTGTTTGACAATTGATGGAAAAAATCTTCCAGGAATATGGTTAACTAAAAAAGCTTTGAGTTTATCAACTGAGCGAGCAAAATTATATGGGACATCAACAACGCTTATAAAAAATAGTCACCATAATGGAGCACTAGCTGCATATATGCTTCCAATAGTAAATAAAGGTTTTGTTCCAATAATTAAAAGCTCTGTGCCTTCTTCAGCTACTGTTGCGCCATTTGGAGGAACAAAAGCGCTTTTAACTCCAGATCCAATGGCTTTAGCTTTTCCAACAAATAATGAGCCTGTAATTATTGATATCAGTGCATCAATTACCACTAACAACATGATTGCAGATAAAATATCTAAAAATGAATTTTTTGATTTCAATTGCTTGCTTACATCAGAAGGTGTTCCCACTAATGATCCTAAAGAAGTTTTTGAAAAAAATGGCACAGTCATGCCTGTTGGTGGATTAGAATATGGTCATAAGGGGTTTGGTCTTGCTTTAGGTATTGAAGCTTTGTCTCAAGGCCTATCTGGTTCAGGCAGGAGTAAAAAGCCAAAATCAATGAATTTGTCGACATTTGTTCAAGTAATTGATCCAGACGCATTTGCTGGTTTAAAAGCTTTTAAAGATGAAATGTCCTTTCTTTATCAAGAATGCATTAGTAATCCACCAATAGATAAAAATAATAAGGTAAGGATGCCCGGACAGCAGGCTCTGTTAAAAAGAATCAAATCTATAAATGAAGGCATTAACTTAAGTCAAGAGACTGTATCAGCCTTAAAAGATATTTCTAAAAAATTTGATATAATTTTATAAATCAAACTTACCTTCCACGCCACTCACTTACTTCTCCGAGTAAATTTAAAAGATCATTTAATTTCTCTGCTCCATAGCGTTTTTGTATTGCTTTATATACAACATCCATGTCAGGTGCGATTTTACTTAATATTTCTTCTCCAAGTGGTGTCAAAGTTAAATTTATTCTTCTTCCGTCTTTATTATCAACAAATCTTGAAATGAAGTTATTCTTTTCAAGCTTTCCAATAATTCTTGATAAACTCGGAGCTAATATACAAGCGTCAAATGCAACTTGACCAGCGTCTGAAGTTCCTTTTTCACTTAATACTCTTAAAACTCTCCATTGCTGTTCTGTAAATCCATACTTGGTTAAAATCGGTCTAAAAGATAACATCATTGCTTCTCTTGCTCTTAACATTGCAATTGGCAAAGATTTGCTTGTTTCAGGAAAAGTTACTATATCGATATTGCTAATTTTACCATCCCCCCAGATAAATAAAACAATTAAATAGATCTATATGTAAATTAAACTTACATATAAAATTAAATATATTCATTATAGAAAATTAATCAATATTTATAGCCTAATTATCACAAAGTATGATTTAATCAAATTTATAGTTTTATTAAATTTTCAAAACTGTAGTAACTAATTTTAACATATGTGGATAGATTTATGAAAAATATTGCAAAAGAAAAATTATATAAAGACGAATTGTGCCTTGGAGTAGGTCTAAGACAAAGTAGAACAGTTGATATAGGTAAAATAATGGCTACTTGTGACTATGACTGGTTATTCATAGATATGGAACATAATAGTATGGATATTGATGTTGCTTCACAAATTTCTGTTGCAGCACAAGATGCAGGTGTAACACCTATTGTTAGAGTGCCAGATTTTGCTCATCATCATGCAACAAGAGTGCTTGATTGTGGAGCAATGGGTATAGTTTTTCCACATGTTGATGATGCTGAAACAGCTAAAAAACTTGTTTCTTATTGTTTATTTCCTCCTAAAGGTCATCGTTCTATGACAGGTTTATTGCCACAACTAGATTTTAAACAAACCCCAATTTCAGAAGTTGCAACTATCATTAATGATAATATGTTAATAGTTGTAATGTTAGAAAGTCCAAATGCTGTTGAAAATGTAGACAGTATAGCTTCAGTTCCTGGTGTAGATGTTATTTTAATTGGGACCAATGATTTATGTATGGAAATGGGAATTCCTGGAGATTATGCTAATCCTAAAATAAAAGAGGCATACAAAAAAGTTATAGAGTCTTGTAAAAAATATGGAAAGACGCCTGGAATGGGGGGAGTTTATAACGAAGAACTTATGTCAGAATATATCAATATGGGAATGAAATTTATATTGTCAGGGTCTGATCTATCTTTTATGATGAGTTCTGCATTACAAAGATCCAAAAATTTGAGATCTTTTCAAAAAAAATAATTTTAATCTTATCTGGAGTATCCAAAATGAGTGAAACACCTCTTTTTTCATCTTTAAAAATAAAGTCTAAAACGTTTAGGAACCGTGTGGTTTTATCGCCAATGTGTCAATATAAGGCAAAAGATGGTATTATTAGTGATTGGCACTTACAACACTACTCGAGATTTGCATTTTCAGGGCTCGGTGCGGCTTTTATTGAGGCAACGGGTGTCTCGCCAGAAGGAAGAATTGGACATGGGTGCACAGGTATTTGGAGTGATGATCATGTTAAAGGTTTATCCAAAATTGTGAAAACGTTTAATGAGTATGACTGTTTAAGCGGTATTCAGCTTGCTCATGCTGGAAGAAAAGCAAGTTTTTTAAGACCTTGGGATGGTGCTTCCCCAATTACTGAAAATGATAAAATAGAGCCAGCTTGGCAAACTATAGGTCCAAGCGCAATTCCTATAAATAACAGTTCACCAGTACCTAAAGAGATGACTATTGAAGACATTAATAGAGTTAAGGAGGATTTCAAAAACGCTGCTATAAGAGCAAATATAGCGGGTTTTGATATTCTTGAAATCCATGGTGCTCACGGTTATTTATTGCATTCCTTTTTTTCACCAATATCAAATATGAGAAATGATCAATATGGTGGAAATTTTGAAAATAGGATTAGGTTTGCTATGGAAATAATCGCAGATATAAAATCTGTTTGGCCAGAAAATAAACCTCTTTTTTACAGGTTGTCTTCTATTGATGCTCCAGGTCAAGGCGCTACTATAGAGGATAATGTTCAACTGGCAAAGTCGCTTAAGATAGCTGGAGTAGATGTAATAGATTGTTCATCAGGTGGTATAACTGGATCCCCTGTCCTCACTAAATCGAAGATTATTCCTGGTTTTCAAGTTCCTTATTCAGAAAAAATTAAGAAAGAGGCAGAGATAAGTTCAATGGCTGTAGGGGCTATAATAAACGCTGACCAAGCAAATGAAATAATATTAAATAAAAGAGCTGATTTAGTAGCGATGGGAAGAGAGTTGCTTGCAGACACACAATGGGTTTATAAAGCCGCTACACATTTTAAATTAGAAAATGCAAAGTCATTTCTTCCAGATAGTTATTCTTTCTATTTATCTAGAAGAGACGACTTTTTAGATAGATCTGCAAAACCTGCTTAAAAAAATTAATTAGGGGTAAATTGATAAAAATCAACTGGTTTTAAGAGCTTGTTCTGCTGAGATTCTAAGGCGCCAAGTTTAGCGCTTTCTTGAGTGTAATTAACCCAATTGGGGTCTGCCCACATAGCAGCTCTTTTTTTTTCCCTATCATCTGCACTTTTATAAACCCATATATGGGTGTATTCATTCGGATTTCCAGTTTCGGTAGTCGCAAAAAGTAAAGGTTGGCCTAAATGTTTAGATTGTACGGGTTTACCTTTTTCTTTGTACAGGTTTAGATGGGTATTAATAGTACCAGGCTTACAGGTGTATGTTCTAACGTCTAATAGCATAAATAATCCTCAATATAATTTAAATAATAAAACTATTAACTTTTTTTATAAGATTGTAAAAGATTATTAATGATACAAATTATTGGAATAAAATAGTGGGTTTGGGAGAAAAGATTAACACAGTCGAAAGACTTGTTATAGATGCTTCAAGAGTTAGCAGGTACCTTGGTTATCCCAGGAAGGTGCCTATATGGAAATTAGAGTTTAATCTGCCAAAAACTTGTTATATATTTCGTGAAAATAATAATTCAGATATAGCAATTGATATTGAGAACATGATGGGCTTTGCAATTGTCCCAGCTTTATCTGAAAAAGAAGCTCACAATAGATTAAAAACTCTTATCCCATCAATTGACATAAAAGATAAGATTGTAAGATTATGAAAAAAATTTATGTTGATGCTGATGCATGCCCAGTTAAAGAAGAAATAATTAGGGTCGCAATTCGACATAATACACCCGTTTTAATGGTTTGTAATGGAGGTATAAGGCCTTTTAAAAATAATTTAGTTGAATTAGTAATAGTTTCTGAGGGTCCTGATGAGGCAGATAAATGGATACATACTAATGTAAAAGTTGATGATATTGTTGTTACTTCAGACATTCCATTAGCAGCTAATTGCATTGATAAAGGTGCAATTGTTTTAAAAAATGACGGATTGATTTTAACAAATACAAACATAGGGAATATTTTAGCTACAAGAGATTTGATGTCTGATCTAAGGTCATTTGATCCATTTTTAAAAGGTAAAAACAAAGTTTTTACAAAAGCGGATAAAGGTAAGTTTTTAAGTGCTTTGGATAATTTAATAATTCAACAATAGAAACTATTAAATTTCATAAGATTTTTTTATTTGCTAAATAATAGAATTTAGAATATACGAATGTAATTATCTTAGCCTAAGAAGGCAGTCAGTACATCTGACTAATACGATCGACTTACTTGCTCATTTCATGTTCAATCTAGTCTAGCGTGTTTTGATTGAACAACGAAGCTTAAAATTTAAGCGAATAACAAGGAGTTAAGAATGCCTAACGGTACAGTAAAATGGTTTAATCCAAATAAAGGTTTTGGCTTTATAGAGCCAGAAGGTGGATCTCAAGATGTTTTCGTTCATATATCTGCAGTTGAAGCTGCTGGTATGAATACTTTAAACGATGGAGCTAAAATTAGTTTTGAATTAGAGACTGGAAAGAATGGCAAAGTAGCTGCAGTAAATCTACAGTCTTTGTAAACCATTTTAAATTATTTAATTAAAAGGGCCTTTGGCCCTTTTTTTATTTTAAGATAAATTAATTTAAGCTACTTTATTATAATATAATTTGTTTAGGGGGTGGCAAAATGAAAACATTAAAATTAACACAATCAACTATGGAAAAAAGAGTTTCTAGGTTTCTAGATTTAGAGCCTTTACCTATTCAGATTGATAAGACTATTCCCCAAGCTGGCAAAGATATTGTATATGCAAGAAAATTACTTTCTGTTATTGGTTTAGACCCTTCAGAAGGAAAAACTCCTATTAATTCAGGAGCTCCTATTATTGGAGCTGGTGGTATAACTATTACCTTAGCCAAATGTCCTATAGGCCAAGGTCCGGGCTTACACAATCACCTTGCAACATATGAAACTTTTACAGTTTTAGAAGGAGAGTTTTTAATTAGATGGAATGATGATGGTTCAGAGGAATTAACTCTTAAAAAATTTGATACTATTTCTATACCACCAGGTGTTTGTAGATCATTCACTAATGTTGGAAATGAAGAAGGCCTTTTACAGGTTGTTATTTCTGGCGGTGTTCATGATATGAATGATATCTCATTTACGCCTTATGCAGCTCAAGAAATGAACGAATTAGAACCAAATTTATCTAAAAAATTTGAAAAGATAGGTTTTAAATTTAATGCTGGTGTTTAGCTTATTTAGCTCAGGGTGCTAACGAGAGGTATAGATATAACAGATAATAATGTAGTGATCAGTAATGCTCTAGTAATTGCATTAGGGTTAACATCATATTGAGTTGAAAAAATCAAAGCCATTAAACCTACTGGAGCTGAAGCTACCATAATAGTAGTTTCTGATATAGAAAATTCGATTCCATTAAAGTTCCAAATAATTAAAATAGCTATTATAGGATGTAAAAAAATTTTAAATCCTATAATTAAATTAGAAACTTTAAGTTCAGTTTTTTCAATCTTTTGTGAAAGTATAATTCCTGCTGCGAAAAGTGCACATGGAGCAGCAGACCCTGAAATAAATTCTAAAGCTCTTTGGATACTTAGAGGTAAACTCAGATCTAGAAAAATAATCAATAAGCCTGTTATAAGTGCTAATAGAGGTAAGTTTGATAATTGTTTAAAAATTATATTTTTAAATTTTAAATTTTTAAATTTTATAAAGTCTAATATTATTAAATTAATAACAAGAAAAATTACATCAAATCCAATTATAGCTATAATAGGATCAATCATACTGGGTCCATATTCATTTAAGGCAATTGGATATATAAATAATAAATGGTTAGCAAAAGAAGATGCCATCCCAATTAAAATTGACTCATTCCACTTAAGATTAAAAAAATATTTCGAAATGAGTATTGCAGTAAAATAGATAGCCAATTCAGAAATTATATAGCTGGAAATTAGTAGCCAGTTAATATTTGAAAAACTGATTGAGACCGTCATCTTTAGGGTAAGAGCTGGTACGGCTATAAAACCTATATATTTAATAATTGAAAGAGCATCTTCATATTTAAATATTGTTTTTTTAGCTGAAATATATCCAAATAATATTAATAGTGCGACGGGCATAAAAGAGTTTATAAGTATTTGTATCAATAACGCTTCTCACATAATTAATCTGATTATTTTAATTTTGAATTCTTTTTTTTAATTGTGTAATTATGATACCTGCAATTATAATTAAAAAAGCTCCAATTATTGTATTTTGATTTGGAACCTCATTATATATTATATATCCCCAAAAAGCTGCTAGCATTACCGTCAAGTATACAAATGGAGCAGCAAAAGACGCATTAATGACTTTTAAGGCTTCTATGAAAAAAAAATGACCAATGGTTGCTAATAAACCCAAGCAAAACATTAGAATAGTTTCATTTAAACTAGGCCATTTCCAAAAAATTATTATAAATGGAGCTGATAAAAATGTACCAGTTATGGCTGTAAATAAAAGAGTTGTTTGATTCGAATCAGACGAATTAAGAAACTTTGTTGATATAGTAAAAAAAGCAAAACATAAAGCCGCTAAAAATGGAAATATAATAGCAAGATTAAATGATTGGCTATTTGGATCTGCTATAATTATGGCACCGATTAGTCCAACGATGACGACAATAATTTGAAGAAAAGATATTTTTTCTTTTAAAATAAAAAAAGCTAATATTGTTGTAATCACAGGGCCTATCATATAAATTGCAATATTTTCTGCGAAGGGTAGATAGGCTAAACCAGAAAACATAAAGCATGTTGTAACTAATAATAATGTACCTCTTAAAATTTGTAATAGTGGATATTGACTTTTTAGGTGTAATATTGATTTTTTATTAAATATTATAATTAAAATTATTAACTGAGATAAGTACCTTGCAAATACTATTTGAAAAGGGTTAAAGCTTTGCCCTAATTCTTTAGCAGTTAGTTCCATTACTGAAAAAAATAAATAAGTTAATGCAAGTAACAATGTACCCAAAAGTGTATTAGATAAATTAGTATTAAATCTGTTTGGGATTAAATTTGACATTACTTAACATATTCAATTTATGAAAGTTAGTCATTCAATATTTTATAATGTCTTATTAATCAAAAAGAAAAGGACGAAGGATGGGGGTCCTTCGTCCTTGCTTTATCAGAT
>ERZ802824.654-NODE-654-length-19074-cov-88.2132_pt1 | contig 19074 bp, 18 predicted proteins | sample MGYA00345650_ERZ802824 | MGnify/ENA primary metagenome ERZ802824 (study PRJEB30503, sample SAMEA104212361) | marine metagenome | biome: Westerlies Biome; feature: [SRF] surface water layer (ENVO:00010504) within the epipelagic zone...; material: water... | reverse complement strand
TTTACAAATTCCCTGTAGGTAAGGAAGTCACAGTTATTGCTGGTGCCCTGGCAAGAAACACTGAATCCTTGGCAATGTGGCCTTCCAAGTACAACAAAGGTGGCGCAAAGATTCTCGATTTCTTTGCTGTAGCAGGTGTTCCAGGTGTTTATAACAAGGAAACAGGTTCTCTAATTGCTGCTTATTGGAAGCAAAAAGTTGCGAAGGGCGATCCTGGTTTCAGCATCAGTGCCAACTATGTTGCAGATGATGGTGAGGGTAACAACTCTAATCCATCTGAAGGTGGGATTATGACTGATAGCTCTCGTGCCAATATCCTTGCGCAAATTGGTTGGGGTAATGGTCAGTACGGTGCAGCGGCTGCTTATAGATATGGTCAGTGCAAGTCAGGCATGCGCCGTTCTACTACGTTCGTCAAGAGCGGTGACTACAACCTCAAGTGTCAAAGTGGTGGCGATAGCCGCTCCTCCAATAGCTTCGCGCTAAATGCGTATTGGCAGCCTGAGGATCCTGGGTTCATTCCTTCTGTCTCTGTCGGTTGGGCGTTGAACACAATTAATGGAGATAATATTGCAGATGGCACCTACACCACTTCTCAGAGTTGGTTTACAGGTCTGAAGTGGGACGATGTATTTATCGATGGCAATGACCTGGGCTTCGCCTTTGGTCAGCCTACATTTGCTACTGCACTTAAGGGAGATAGTGATCCCGATGATGGCAACTATGCCTTCGAGTTGTATTACAACTACAAGGTGACCGATAACATCACTGTTACCCCAGCAGTGTTCTATCTGTCTCGTCCTAACGGTCAGAGTACAGCGACGACGAAAAGCGGCGATGACGGCCAATTCAATATCTTTGGAGCATTGGTTCAAACAACCTTTAAGTTCTAATCGTTGTCTGAGATTAATCTCAAGTTAGCTTGTTGATTTTAGACCCTCCGCTTTTGCTGGGGGTCTTTTTTTGCTTGCTATTCGATTATTGATTTGTTTTTCCCTATTGCATATCACGGATGTATATCAGTGTCTGTGAATGCAGCGTTTTCGCATCCCATCTATTCAGTGGGGTGGAGAAACGATTTTGGGATCGATTGTTGCTCACTTGCTCTTTCCTGCTTGGTGTCCGTCCATCTCGAGACGGGTGGGGTGGACATAGACCTGCAGAGGAATGGCTCTTTGGCTACAGTAAATGGGGTATTCCCTAAGGGATTTTTTAAAGTGTTCAAATCTGCATGACAACAGATTTTTTTGATATCTCCAATGCCGCCCGTCTTTTGGTTGTGGATCACGATGAAGAAGCTCGTGACCATATCTGTGGAGTTCTCAAGGAAGAGGGATTTGATGTTAAATCTTTGGATAATGGACTGCTTGCATGGGAGCTATTACAGAATGAAGAGTTTGAGTTGATTGTTCTTAATCGGAAGCTTTCTGGGGTCAGTGGATTTGATCTTTGTAGAAAACTTAGAATGCAAAATAATCAATCTCTTATTTTAATGTTTAGTAGTTTAGATACGGAAGCTGATCGTGTAATGGGTCTTGAAGTTGGTGCCGATGACTACTTAGTGAAGCCATTTGGTTATCGTGAGTTTTTAGCTCGTTGTAGAGCCCTTTTACGGCGACATCCATTAAGTGGAGCGGCACCAGTTGCTGAGAAATTTGAGTGTTGCGATCTCAAGCTCTTTCCTGATGAATGTAGGGCTGCTCGTGATGGTTGTGATATTAAACTTTCACCTAAGGAATTTAAACTCCTTGAGCTTTTCATGCAACACCCTAAGAGAGTTTGGAGCAGAGACGAGTTACTAGATCAGATATGGGGTGTCGACTATATTGGAGACAAAAAAACTGTTGATGTTCATATTCGTTGGTTACGTGAAAAAATTGAAGTCAATCCTTCTAGTCCAGCGAAAATATTCACTGTTCGTGGTTTTGGCTACCGATTCTGTTGATTAGTTGCTGTATTAGATGCAATTAATATTAGTCTTGGTTGTTATATGTTCGTTATGTATGTACGCTCAAGACTTCGCTTAAGCTAAGATCTTTTTGTTTTGACTTGCATTTTTACTCGGAAGGTGGCTTACGATAATCTTTTGTTGGTGGTCATGTTGCATCCAACCACTCTCTTTGAGTTGTCCTAGCACCTTCGTGACTGTGACTCGGGTTGTGCTTACAGCACTTGCTATTTCTTGATGGGTTAGACGTAAATTTAGTTTAAGCCCTTGATCGCAAGGCTGACCATAGTCTTCTGCTAACAGCTCTAAAAAGCTTTTTACACGATTTTCAACACCACGCAGACCCAATAGGGCGATCAGAGCTTCCGACTGACGCGTTCTTTGCATCATTGCCTTCATCAGATTGCTGCTCAGATGAGGCGTTGTATTCACATCTTGAATCGACAGACCAAGTAAGTCGCAGTGATCGAGAGTTGTGGCCTCGAACAGATCGAGATGCGTTAATGGATCTCCAAAAGGTTCGTTTGGTCCTGCAATTGCAAGCAAAACATCATCACCTTGCTCGTTGAGGCAACTTAATTTCACGATGCCTCGTACAACGATCCAAATATGATCTGGGAGTAAGGGAACTTTCACTCCTGAATCGAAATGAATGGAGCGACGTCGATAGCTGTTTTCTAGATCTCCGAGGAATCCGCTGGAGCTGCTAGGCGTGCAAACCATTTCGCGATGTGCTCGTGGTGTGAGACAACCCTATGGAGCCTGATTCAGCACTGAGCAAAGAGCCGGTAATGGTTTGTTTAAGGGTTTTTGTCTCCACAGCTGATGCCTCTCTTAAGCCATGTGACCGTGGGAATGCTGGAAATCTTTACCTGTCCTGTCGAATGCTTTAACCCTTTCTAAACACAGCGCCTCCAACTGTTGAGTATGAATGGTGTCATCTCTTGTTCAACTTCGATGCGCATTGGCATCAATGGTTTTGGCCGGATTGGTCGGCTCGTTTTTCGTGCTCTATGGGGCCGACCCGGAATTGACATTGTTCATGTGAACGATTGTGCTGGGGATGCGGCTGCTGCTGCCCACCTTCTTCACTTCGATTCTGTTCATGGACGCTGGCAACATGAGGTTCGACCCCATTCGATGGGCTTCCTCGTTGGCGACAAGGAGGTGCGATACAGCTCAGAGAGTGATCCTGTCAGTGCGTCTTGGATTGAATCTGGGGTAGAGATGTTGTTGGAATGTAGTGGTAAATTTAAAACATCAGAATCACTCCAATTATTTTTAGTTGCTCTAAAACTAAAAAGAATTCTTGTTGCTTGCCCAGTTAAAGGTTCTGTTGATGATGTAGAGATCCTCAATATAGTTTATGGGATTAATCATCAGCTCTACGATCCCAATCGGCATAGTGTCGTAACGGCGGCCTCTTGTACGACAAATTGCCTTGCACCCATTGTTCAGGTTGTTCATAACAGCTTCGGCATTAAGCATGGCTCGATTACTACATTGCACGATGTTACTAACACACAGGTTATTGTGGATGGATTTCATAATGACTTGCGACGTGCTAGATCCTGCATTCAAAGTGTGATCCCAACTACGACAGGATCAGCAAAAGCTATCGGTCTTATCTTTCCTGAATTAGAGGGAAAGTTGAATGGTCATGCGGTGAGGATTCCACTCTTGAATGCATCCCTCACTGATGCAGTGTTTGAGCTTGAGAAGGAAGTGAGTGTTGAGGATATTAATGGAGCCTTTGAGGCTGCTGCCAATGGAGAACTTCGTGGCATTCTTGGCTATGAAACCCGTCCGTTGGTGTCAGTTGATTATGTCAATGACAATCGCAGCACCATCGTTGATGCGTTGTCGACCATGGTTATCAACGGTACTCAAGTCAAGATCTATGCCTGGTATGACAATGAGTGGGGGTATAGCTCACGAATGGCAGATCTGGCATGCCATGTGGTCTCCCTCGAGGAATGAGGCTCTCTTCTCTGCAGCAATACAGCGTCGTGACCGCCAATTACTGGGCGTTCACTCTTACCGATGGCGCCTTGCGCATGCTGGTGTTGTTTCACTTCCATGAACTTGGTTATTCCACCCTTGAGATTGCGTTTCTATTTCTCTTTTATGAATTTTTTGGCATCCTGACCAATCTCTATGGTGGTTTGATTGGTGCTCGTTATGGGTTACGTCTCACGCTTTGGGTTGGCACGTTGCTTCAGATTTTTGCACTGTTGATGTTGATACCTGTGGCTGCTAGTTGGCCCAAGTTGTTGAGTGTGAGCTATGTGATGGTGGCTCAGGCAATCAGTGGCATTGCAAAGGACCTCAATAAAATGAGTGCCAAAAGTGCAATTAAGGTGGTTGTTCCCGTGTATGCAGATGACGCACAGACGGGTGAATCACAACTCTTTAAATGGGTTGCGATTCTTACTGGGTCCAAAAATGCACTGAAGGGAGTCGGATTTTTTCTGGGTGGGGTTCTTCTCACATCCTTCGGCTTCAATGATGCAGTTGGCTGGATGGCGGCCGGTTTGGCATTTGCATTCCTGCCAACTTTGGTTTTACCTGCTGATTTCGGCAAGATGAAGGACAAGCCTTCGTTGTCGTCACTGTTCTCTAAATCTGAGGGGATCAACGTCCTGTCCTTGGCTCGTTTCTTCTTGTTTGGGGCTAGAGATGTCTGGTTTGTGGTGGCCTTGCCTGTTTTCCTAGAGGCGTCTTTGGGCTGGAGCTTCTGGGAGATCGGCGGTTTTCTGGGCCTTTGGGTGATTGGATACGGGATCGTCCAGGGGGCCGCTCCTGCTTTACGTCGTCTTTGGGGTAAGACCACTCCACCTGGGGTCTCATCCCTGCAGTTTTGGAGTGCCTTATTAACTGCGGTACCGGCCCTCATCGCTGTTGCCCTTTGGCGCGAAGTTGATGTGTCGATTGCCATCACCGCTGGACTGGCTGTTTTTGGAGTGGTGTTTGCAATGAACTCCTCCATTCACTCCTACATGGTGCTCTCATACACCGATTCCGAGAACGTTAGTCTTAACGTTGGTTTTTATTACATGGCGAATGCAGCTGGCCGTTTAACGGGCACCTTGTTGTCTGGAGCTGTTTTCCTTCTAGGGGGAATGGAGGCTTGTTTGTGGATGTCTTGCCTTCTTGTAAGTTTGGCCTTTTTGACCAGCTGTAAATTACCGCTTCCGCCTAGACATTGTGTTAATCCTGTCCAGTCTGTGTAATTCTCTTTATTGATTTTTTGTATCTATAGATTTTTATATATTTTACTATTTTAAAGGATGCATATATGTTCATTTCTCTGATGTATTTTGTGATGACTTTGTAGCGGGCAGGGCATCCTGCAATTCCTCATGTAGCCACTTTTTGATCATAAAAAATAGGGGGGAGAATGACTCCTCCCCCCTATGAGTTTTATTCTCGGTCGTTATTCGACGAAGAATTACTCCTTGATTGTGCTGATCGCTTCTTTGGCTTTGTTAATTACTTCTGGAGGAAGTGAAACATAGCCAAGTTCTGGAGCTTTGGACTGGGCCTCGTCAGAGAGCATGTAGTTGAAGGTCTTCTGAAGCAGAGGGAGCTTTTCAGCATTCTCGTTGGCGTAGGCCAGCACCCATGTGAACGTCACGATTGGATATCCACCCATAGGGTTTGGGTTGCCACCGATCAGATCTGGCCCGAGGTCGATCGATCCCAGTGCTTCACTGGCAGTTTTGTTGGTGGGCAAAACTTGCTTTCCTGAGCCGTTTTGAACAGCTGCTGCTTGCAGGTCTCCTTTCACATAGGCAAGTTCGACATAGCCAATGCCACCATCGATTTGTTGAAGTTGAGCGGACACCCCTTCATTTCCTTTGGCTCCAATTCCTGATGGCCACTGGACAGATTTGTCAGCGCCTACGTTATCTTTCCATTCAGAACTAATCGCTGAAAGGTGCTTGGTGAAGTTGTATGTGGTTCCCGATCCATCGGAACGATGAACAATCTTGATGGCTTTTGGATCGCAACCCAGCTCGCTGTAGTTTTTAATCGAGCCTAAAAAGATTCCGGATAATTGATCTTGCGTTAGCTTCAGTTCACAGTCTGAGTTGTTGTAAGCCACGGCGATTGCACCAGCTGTCATCGGAATCTGAACGACCCCTCGACTCACTTTGTCAATGGCTTCGGGTTTCATTGGCTTGTCAGAAGCCCCGAAGTCGACTGTTCCTGCTGTGAATTGGCGTACTCCTGCTCCAGAGCCTACAGATTGATAATTGACTTCGATTCCTTGTGGCGCTAGGTCCGAAAACCAGCGTTGATAAATTGCAGCGGGAAAGGAAGCACCTGCTGCAGAGAGTGTCCCTTCAATGTTGCTGTTGCTGTTTTCTGTGCTGGTACATGCTGCAAGGCTGAGGCCTGCAGCTACACCGATGAGAGTGAGGGATGAGCGAATCATGAAAGGACGACGCATGCTGCGAAATCACTGCTCGTTTGTTTTAAGAGTTGATCTTCATACGCAATTAAAGTGAGCATTAAGGACTGGTTATCTGTTGGCTTTCTCTCCCTCCCTCTGAATCAATGGATCTCAGCAGCTGATCACCAGGGTCATGGCTTGTGAGTGTTTTTGCTGCGAGCGGTTTCGTGGTTTTTAGGGCAAATCAAACGGGTTGCAACGTCGTAGCGATTGAGCCAGCGGTTCACTCGAGTGCGTTGTATTTGAGGAACCTCCTCGACCAATTGTGAAAGTTCAATGGCCCCGAGCCGTCTTAACTCGCGAACATCCACGTGCCAAAGGGATTCTGCTTCTCGGATTAAACGGGCCCAAGTGCGCACCTGTTGCCAGCGCCTCAATCGACGCCGTAAGGGATCAAAGGTGTGCAATTCGCAGTGGCTGAGAGGTCTCTGCACGCTGGGCCCAAGTTAGAGAACAACCGTACTGACAGCCTGATGCCGTGAACCTCTCCCATGAAAAATCCCCTACGTGGCTTCGGATTGCTGAAATAAAAATGGATGGTTGACGTTAAATCTCGTCTTGCGGCACGACTGCAAATGGCAGTTCTTCCGCTTCACGGGCGCTGAGACGCCTTGTCCAGGCTCCTTTCACCGGATCATTCCAGCGGAATCCCGCTTCACGAGCGAGCTGGCGATCGTCATAGGAGACCTGAGCTCGCATTAAGGAGCGTGGTTCTAGTCCCCTTTCAATCAGTTGTTCAAGTTGATCGCAACGGCGGAACACTTCGGCCAAATAGATGCAATCGCTGAGAGCTCGATGGGCTGCCCAAACCGGAATCTCGTAGGCCAATGCCAAGTCTCGAACTGAAGGGCGTGATCTGAGTTGCTTCTCTTTTGGCCAACGCATGTCTTCCATGCTGCAGAGCCAGGGCAGATCTGTGGCAGGTAGATGGCCCCTGCCCAACCATTGCCGGTCAAAGGCCGCGTTGTGTGCAACCAGCAGATCAGCAGCGTTCAGCAGCTCCTGGAAGTAATCCAGTCCTGGTTTCCAGGGTTGCGGCAAGCGCGTTACGGCTGCGGGGATGCGATTGATGGCCTCAGCGGCATTGGACTCAACAGGCAACAAGCAGGACATCTGGGCCAGGACCTGCCGGCTTGGGACATCGAACAAAATCGCCCCGATTTCGAGGCAGTGATGCGCATCTGGATCGAGGCCAGAGGTTTCCGTATCAATGATCAACAGAGTTTGTGCTGTGGATTCATCGAGCCTTTCCCTTTGTTGTATCGGGAGAGGTTCCGGTTCCTCCATCTGGAATTCCCCAAGAAGATTCAATTGCCCCGGAACAGCGTCTGACTCCATCACTCCAGCTCGCTCGTTCTTAGAACCATTCTCCCGTCTCGTCCCAGCTGCTTCCTAGGGTGCCGCCAATTCTTGATTTCCTTTATGGCTCTCACGATCGGAGACCGGGCACCAGAGATTGCCCTCGAAGATCAAGACGGCGTTCTGCGTCGTCGTGATGAGCTGCAAAACAAGGTGTTGGTGCTGTTTTTCTACCCCAAGGACGACACTCCTGGCTGCACTGCTGAAGCGTGTGCCTTCCGCGATACCTACTCTTCTTTCGAGGCTCTCGGAGCTGTTGTTTGGGGTGTCAGCAGTGACGATGCTGTAAGCCATCGAAAATTTGCCCAGCGTTATCAATTGCCCTTTCCCCTCCTCAGTGATCAGGGACAACGACTGCGTACGCGTTTCGGGGTTCCAAAAGTTCTCGGATTGCTTCCAGGACGGGTGACCTATGTGATTGATGCAGAGGGCACGATTCGCCATATTTTCAACAACATGCTCGATGGTCCTGCGCACGTGCGTGAAGCCGAGCGGATCGTGAAGGGGCTGTCAAAAGGATGAGCCGCTGGCAGCGACAACAGGGTTGCTGGTGCCTCTGGCCTGCTTCAGCGCAAGGACTGATTGAATTCATTGGGGGCAGCTACTTAGCCACCAATCCCCAGATCAGTTACCGGCGTCTATTGGAAGGATTGGCTGCCCGTCAGCTCGCAGTTCACGCCTGGAGTTATGTCCCTGGTTTCGACCATCAGCTGCAGGCGCGAGAAGGTTGGCAGGCCCTGCGCGCCTGTCGCTCAGTCTTAAATCAGCGTTTAAGAAAAGATCTCGTTCCGGTGCGTGTGGGTCACAGCCTGGGCTGCAAGTTGCATTTGCTGGCCCCGGATGGAGGGCGCAACAGTCTTGCGATGGCCGCCTTGAGCTTCAACAACTTCACCGCTGAACGGTCGATCCCCCTGCTTGGCACAATCGCGCCAAGCCTTGGTGTGGTGACGGAATTCAGCCCTGGGCCTGAGGAAACACTGCGCTTGATCGAACGCTATTACCTCCAGCCTCACAACCTGGTGATTCGCTTCGGGGCTGATCAGCTGGATCAAAGCCAAGACCTGATGCAAGCGCTTAGCAAGCGCTCCGGTGATCAAAGCCAGTTTGTTGCCATGAACGGAGATCACCTCACCCCTGCCAGTGCTGGACTGCGACAGGGGCTCCTAGGAGATTGGGCCGATGATCCAGCAAGAGCCAGGGTGATCGGCTCCTTGATTGAATCGATTGGCAATCTGGGACTCGGTCTTGAACGTCAGTGATGATTCAGAAAGTTCTTTATAGATCGTTTGCTTAGCCGCGTAAACGATCAAGAACGGAGCGGTCTTCCAGTGTGCTGGTATCGCCAGTGACCTCTTCACCGGCAGCAAGAGCGCGCAGAATCCGGCGCATGATCTTGCCACTGCGCGTTTTTGGCAACGCATCGCTGCAGCGAATCTCGTCGGGCCTGGCGATCGGTCCGATCTCTTTGCCGACATGGGCGCGCAGTTCCGCAAGGAGGGCGTCGTTGGACTCTCGTCCCAATTCCAGTGTGACGAAGGCAACGATGCCCTCACCCTTGAGATCATCAGGTCGACCGACCACAGCGGCTTCGGCTACGGCGGGATGACTCACCAAGGCTGATTCGATTTCCATCGTGCCAAGACGATGACCCGAGACATTGATGACGTCATCCACGCGCCCCATCACCCAGAAATAACCGTCGGTATCCCGGCGTGCCCCATCACCAGCGAAGTAGAGGTGTGATCCATCTGCAGGGCGAATCGCCTCCCAGTAGCTCTCGCGGAACCGTTGCGGATTTCCATGAACGGTGCGCATCATTCCTGGCCAAGGGGCTCGCACCGCTAGGTATCCACCTTCGTTCGGTCCACAGCTATTGCCCTCTGCATCGATGATGTCGGCTTGGATCCCAGGTAGGGGCAAGGTGGCAGAGCCAGGCTTGGTGGGGGTCGCTCCAGGGAGGGGGCTGATCATCACGCCACCGGTTTCGGTTTGCCACCAGGTGTCAACGATCGGGCAGCGTTCACCGCCCACCACATCGCGATACCACATCCAGGCTTCAGGGTTGATCGGCTCACCGACGGTGCCGAGCAGGCGCAGGCTGCTCATGTCGTACTGATCAGGCACCGCACGGCCACTCCTCATAAAGGCACGAATGGCCGTGGGAGCGGTGTAGAAAATGCTGATTCGGTGTTTCTGGATCAGCTCCCAGAACGCCCCTGGCTTCGAGGGTCGAGGAGCTCCCTCGTACATCACTGTGGTGGCGCCGTTCGACAGAGGCCCGTAGACGATGTAGCTGTGTCCGGTGATCCAGCCCACATCGGCCGTGCACCAAAACACGTCGTCGTCACGGATGTCGAAGATCCATTGAAAGGTCAAATGGGCCCAGAGGTTGTATCCCGCGGTGGTGTGGACCACACCTTTAGGTTTTCCGGTTGATCCAGAGGTGTAAAGCACAAACAACCGGTCTTCGCTTGCCATCGGCTCAGCAACGCAAGCATCCGATTGATTGGCGACCAGGTCGTGCCACCACTGATCTCTCCCCTCCACCATCTCCACCGGTTGGTCGGTGCGTTTCACGACGAGCACGGACTTCACCGTTGGGCATGCACCATCGGCAAGCGCTGCATTCACAGCTGGCTTCAGCGACACAGGCTTGTCTTTGCGGAAACCGCCATCGGCCGTGATCACCGCTTTCACTTCACCGTCGATGAGGCGATCACGCAGGGCTTCTGCTGAAAACCCTCCAAACACCACAGAGTGAGGAGCGCCAATGCGCGCGCAGGCGAGCATCGCGATGGCGGCCTCAGGCACCATCGGCATGTACAGCGCGACGAGGTCGCCTTTGCTAATTCCGATGGCCTTGAGGGCGTTGGCAGCACGGCACACCTCGGCATGCAGCTCTTGGTAGGTGAAGGTGCGCACATCCCCGGGCTCCCCCTCCCAGATCAGGGCTGTCTTGTTGGCCTTGGGGCCATTCAGATGACGGTCAAGACAGTTGTAGGAGAGGTTGGTCGTTCCCCCCTCAAACCAGCGTGCAAACGGTGGGTTGTTCCAGTCGAGAACGGTATGAAACGGTTCAAACCAATGCAGTTCACGACGCGCCGCTTCTCCCCAGAACGCATCTGGATCGGATTTGGCCGCTTCAGCTAGAGCGCGATAGGACTCCATCCCAGAAATTCGCGCATCCCTGGCGAGGTTCGCTGGTGGATCAAAGACACGTTCTTCTTGAAGCACGCTCTCAATGGTGGAACCCTCACTCATCGCCTGCTGCTCAAATGCACTGACAGCACAACACTATCGATGCTTTCAGCATCCTGACCAGTCGCGTTGTCAGAATCCACAGAAGAGTGATACGGCAATGATGCCAAAGCCTGGATCCTTGTCAGCGCCAAAAGCATGCCTGTTTGATCTTGATGGTCTCCTGCTTGATACCGAACCTTTGCAGGCAGAGGCTTGGAAGGCAGCGGCAGCATGCTTCAACGGATCCTTATCGCGTCAGCAACTGCAACAGCTCAAGGGACGTCGCCGCGATGACAATGCCAACTTGGTGTGCTCATGGTTGCCCCAGTCAGTTTCGGCGGAAGAACTCCTGAAAGCACGGGAGCCGATTGCTAGGCGTTTAGTAGCTGAGGCTCCAGCCGTTCCTGGCGCGGAGCAATTCATCCAATTTTGCAGCTCCAAGCAGTTACCCATGGTGCTGGTCACCAGTAGTAAGGAAGCGTCTCTGCTCTACAAAATCTCCGGCCACCCATGGCTGGATTTAATTCAAAGCCGTGTGTTGGGCGATGACTCTGAACTTCGCGCGGGGAAACCAGCTCCTGATCCCTACGTGTTAGCGACCCAACGGCTGGGGTTGTCGCCAGGGGAATGCTGGGTGTTTGAGGATTCCCAGGCTGGCTGTCAGTCGGCCTTAGAGGCAGGCTGCTGGGTTTGGCAGTTGGTCGACGCGCTCAGCGAAATCGATGCAAATGCAATGCAACATCCCCGTCTCACCCTCATCACCAGCTTGGGCGAAGGAGAGGAACAACTCCGGAACAGCTTCAGTACAAACGACTGAGAACGAAATCTGGTAACTCGAGTAAGGCTGTGCGGGACGGGGATTCGGGCATCCAATCCAAGGATTCGCGAGCTTCTCGGGCGAACGTTTTGGCGAGTTCGCGTGTGCGAGGAATCGCTTCTGACTCACGCACGAAAGCCAAAGCGGTTTCAAGATCACCCTCTCCACTGAATTCTCGTTCAATCAAACTCGACAGAGCTGGACGCTCCTCAAGGGCATACAACGCTGGTGCTGTGAGATATCCACTGGAGAGATCACTGGCTGCCGGTTTCCCGAGTTGTTGATCATTGCCAGTAAAATCGAGGATGTCATCGACAACCTGGAAAGCCAAACCGAGCTGACGGCCGTAGTGATAAAGCGATTCAAGATGAGGTTCTGACAAGTCACTTAAAACACCTGCAGCTTTTGCACTATTGGCAATTAATGAAGCGGTTTTGCAGTAGCTCTTTTCGAAATAGGTTTCAAATGATTGGCCTGTATCGAAGCGAAATAAGCCTTGTTTTACTTCTCCATCGGCGAGATCCATGATCACGCGACTAAGCAATTTCACGACATCCAGATTGTCGAGATTTGCCAAATGCCAACTCGCCTGAGCAAACAAAAAATCACCGGCGAGAACGGCAACTCTGTAATTAAATCGGCTGTGAACGGTCTCAACACCACGTCGTGTTGACGCTTCATCAACAACATCGTCGTGGACGAGCGAGGCGGTGTGGATCATTTCAGTGATCTCCGCCAGGCGTCGATGGCGTGAACTCAACTCTCCGTCTGCAGAAAGCGCCCTTGAAATCAGCAACACGATTCCAGGCCTGAGTCGTTTGCCCCCAGCGCTGAAGAGGTGTTCAGCAGCAGCTTGGAGAATCGGGTGACCGGCTCCTATCAGGCTGCGAAGGTCGCTTAGCAGGATCTCAAGATCCGCCTCGACCGGCTGCAGCAACTCGGTGACGGTGGCCATGAATCCCCTCGGTGCAGAGATCCTAGGAAACGCAGACCTATGGCTGCAGATTCACGAGATCAACGCAAGGCCTTTGACCCAGCCAAGCCGTGGCTCTCTCAGCAAACCCTTGGGGATCTTTCGTCACGCAAAAATGGGCGGCTTCCAGTGATAAAGGCTGATTTTGGCTTCCAGGCAACGGTTGGCCCAGAAAGGCATCGAGTTGCGTTGCGACGGCGACAGCAGGGTCGATCAGACGCATGTGAGGAGGCAATAAGTTCGCCAGTAGCGGCACCAGCAGCGGGTAGTGGGTGCAACCGAGCACCACCGAATCGACGGAGGCTTCAAGCAAGGGCTGTAAGTACCGAATCGCAGCTTCACGAAGTTCATCAGAACGGAGATCTCCGGCTTCGATCAAGGGAACAAAGTCTGGACAGGCCTGTTGCACCACCAAGGTTCCAGGATGGAGCGCTTCGATGCTCTCGCGATAGGCGCCAGAGGCCACCGTTGCTGGAGTGGCGAGAACGCCAACCCTCTGTTCGCTAACCAATGCAGCGGCTGCTCCAATCAGCCCTACAACGGGAACACCTGCTTGTCCCTCGGTCACGTCTCTGGCGAGAGCATTGGTGGTGTTGCAAGCCATCACAACGGTGGAGACCTGTTGAGCTCGCAACCAAGCCACAACCTCAGCCGCAATCGAACGAATTTCTGAAGGAGAGCGACTGCCGTAGGGAACACGGGCGGTGTCGCCTAGGTACGTCACGGGTACTGCACCGTGACGCTCGAGGATTCTGCGCAGGACGGTGAGCCCGCCAATGCCACTGTCAAACAGTCCGAGACGAATGGTCAACGCACCCCTTTCAGAAAATCAAGAATGCCAGTGGCAATCGCTAAAGCAAGCCTCTGACGATGGGCCGAGCTAGCGAGGCGCGGAGAGTCAATGTTGCCAGTGACAAATCCCATCTCGACGAGCGCTGCTGGCATTGTGGTGCGCCTAATCACAAAGAATCGACCTCGTTTCACACCCCGATTCGGGCTGCCTGGGGACACGTTCAGCATTTGCTGCTGAAGGTGAGCGGCTAAGCGGGCGGAACGACGGCCGGAATAAAAGAACGTCTCGATCCCATTGACATTCTGTCTTGCCATGCTGATCGCATTGGCATGAATACTCACGAAGGCGTTGGCCCCAGCGCGATTGGCAATCGAAACCCGGGGTGGCAGATCCACATCCACTTCCGCCGTTCGCGTCATGGTGACTTGAACCCCCTTGGCTTCCAGTAAGCGAGCCACTTGCAGCGAGATATCGAGAACGATTTCACTCTCCCGGATGCCTCGAATCCCAATAGCGCCGGGATCGGGCCCACCATGGCCTGGATCGATGACCACGCGGTATTTGCCTCGGGTCACGGTGGGTAAGCCCGCTGCATTCACCGGGGTTCGGCTGGGTTGGATGCGTAGGCCTCCGGGCCAGGAGCCAGAGGATGCACGGTTGATATCTCCTTCGCCGATCGGCCGCAATCCAGTGGTGGAAAGCCCTTGAAAACTGAGCTTCCAGCGATTTGAAGCGGTACCGATCAATTTCAACTGACTGGGATCGAGATCGACCCCTGGCTGAAACTCAATCACCAAGCGGGTTTCACCCACGTTCGGCCTGCCAAGACGAATTTCGCGAACAGGGCCAGAACCTGGCAGGCTTCTAGAGCGACTGAGCTCACCTGGAAAATCGATCCAAACCCTGGGACCACGCCTGCGATCTCCGGATTCGAAGAAGGCTTGAAGTCGTGCCCCCGCAGCGGTGCGCAATAGGAGCTCGCCCGAAGAACTGAGTTTCCACGCTGCTAGGGCACTTGCGGCCTTGGCAGGCAAGCTGATCAGCAGCGATGAAGCTTGTAGAGCCGCGGCAAGGACGAGCGCACTGAAGCGAAAGGGCAGCCTGGCCATGACCTTCAGAACAACGCGGGTTGGCGGTGCTTCAGGCTCGGCATCTGCCCGCGAATGCGTTGGAGATGGCTGGGGTCAACCGGGGCGATTGCTGCCCCTGGCGCAACCCCTGCATCGGACAACACCGTTCCCCAAGGATCCACAACCATGGAATGACCGTGGCTTTGTCTTCGCATGTAATGCACGCCTGTTTGGGCCGGAGCCAGCACGTAAGCCGTGTTTTCGATCGCCCGTGATTGGAGCAAAACTTGCCAATGATCCTTACCTGTAAAGGCTGTGAAAGCAGCGGGAATCATCAACAACTCGGCTCCGGCTCCAACGAGATAGCGATAAAGCTCAGGGAAGCGCAGGTCGTAGCAAATGGACAGCCCCACACGACAAAGCCCAGGAACATCCACCACGGGAGGAGGGGACGTCCCGGGACTAAAACTTGCTGATTCCCGATAGGAGCTCCCGTCTGGGAGGTCAACGTCGAAGAGGTGGATTTTGTCGTAACTCGCCAATATTTGACCGTCACGGCCTACCAGCTGTGACCTCTGAAAATGGCGTTGGCCATCCCCCACGGGAACGGGAAACCCACCACCCAGAACGACGACCTGGTAGCGGCGAGCCATGGTGACCAAAAACCGAGATGCCTGTTCTGACAAAGCCGGCGCCAGTTCGAGTCTCTGAGCGTCGTCACCCATAAAGGCAAAGTTTTCGGGCAAAGCGATCAGCTCGGCGCCACGACGCGCCGCTAAATCGATTTGCTCCTCAGCGGCCGCAAAATTGCTTTCAGGGTCAGTTGTGCTGGTGAGTTGCAGGGCCGCAGCCAGAAAGTCACTCACGTGCGTTAAATCCGATTCGCAAATGGTATTGGCTTCTAGCCATGCGGCTACCCAGAAACAGCACGAAGCACGCCTGGTTCAACTTGTGTGGGAACCACAGAGAGCTGATCAAGACCAGCACAGCGTTGGAAATCAGCGTCGTGATCACCCAAGCCAATCAAACGCTGTCCGTGGGATGCGATTCGCAAACAGGCTTCGGGGTTGTCTTTCCATTGGGACCACAGAGCGAGTGCCGCTTGCATTTCATCGTTTGCAACGGTGGCCCCTGCAGCCAGAAGGGAGTCGGCGAGGGCACCGGCTGCTAATGAATCCTCCAAGGAATAGGTGCCTTCCCAGCCGCTTCCCACCATCCACACCTGTTCGGGCTGATCGTTGATCAGTCGTTGTGCCACCGCTTCACGGTTCGGTAAGGCCACCGTGAGGACACAGGCCACCTCTCGCACCCGGTGCAAGGAGCGAGTGCCATTGGTGGTGCTCATGAAGAGGCGTTTGCCCTTCACGGTCTCGGGGACAACGGTTACTGGGGAATTGCCGAGATCAAAACCATCGAGCTTGGAACCACCTCGCTCGCCTACCAGCAGACGCTTTTCATCGGGCCAAGCGTTGGCCTCTGCTCGAAGTTCATCCAGATCAGCGAAGGTTTGAACCGCTTCTGCACCGTTGTGCAAGGCCCAGGCAATGGTGGTGGTGGCGCGCAGGACATCGATGACAACAGCGGCGTCAGGACCATCTGGACCCTTGATGGTGTCTGGCACGTCACCAGCAACGTGGAAATAGGAAACCTTCATGGCCACGATCTCGATCAGCGTGCGTCACAGTAACGAGATTGCTTCCTGATCACCCTTTCAACTCCATGGCTTTGATTGGACCCGGCCCTGGAACGAGAGATTTACGGGACTTCCTCAAGCTGCTTGAAGAGCGTGGGCAGCTGCGGCGGATTACGGCTCCAGTTGATCCAGATCTTGAGCTAGCAGCCATTGCTGATCGGGTTCTTGCTGCTGGTGGACCAGCCCTGCTGTTTGAGAACGTGATTGGCTCCAGCATGCCTGTAGCCGTCAACACGCTCGGCACTGTGGAGCGTGTGGTTTGGAGCATGGGTCTGGAACGGGCTGAACAGCTCGAGGAGCTTGGATCCAGACTTGCCATCCTTCAGCAACCGAGGCCTCCGAAAGACCTCCAGGAGACCAAGCAATTTGCAAGGGTGTTTTGGGATCTGGTGAAGGCCCGACCAGACCGCGATCTTGTCCCTCCCTGCCGGCAACAGGTGTTTCTGGGAGATGACGTCAATCTGGAACAAATCCCCTTGATCAGACCTTGGCCTGGTGATGCCGGTGGTGTGATCACGTTGGGACTCGTGATCACGAAGGACCCTGAAACCGGTGTTCCAAACGTGGGGGTTTATCGGTTGCAGCGTCAATCGGTCAACACCATGACCGTGCATTGGTTGAGCGTTCGTGGTGGTGCGCGTCACCTGCGCAAGGCAGCGGCGATGGGTAAAAAGCTTGAGGTCGCCATCGCCATTGGTGTGCACCCTTTGCTTGTGATGGCGGCAGCAACACCAATTCCAGTGCAACTCAGTGAATGGCTGTTTGCAGGAATTTATGCAGGGGAAGGAGTACGTCTCACCCCCTGCAAAACGATTGATCTGCAGGTGCCAAGTTGCAGTGAGGTGGTGTTGGAGGGAACGATTACTCCTGGAGAGGTGAGTCCAGACGGTCCATTTGGCGACCACATGGGTTTTTACGGCGGTGTGGAGGATTCACCCTTGGTGCGCTTCCACTGCATGACACAGCGGCGGTCTCCGATCTTTCTCACCACCTTCAGTGGCCGGCCACCAAAAGAAGAGGCGATGTTGGCCATTGCTTTGAACAGAATTTATACGCCAATCTTGCGTCAGCAAATTCCAGAAATAAAAGATTTCTTTCTGCCCATGGAGGCACTTAGTTATAAGTTAGCGGTGATTTCTATTGATAAAGCTTATCCTGGCCAGGCAAAGAGAGCTGCAATGGCGTTTTGGAGTGCGCTCCCGCAATTTACTTATACCAAGTTTGTTGTTGTGGTTGATAAGCACATCAATGTGCGTGATCCACGTCAGGTTGTCTGGGCTATCGCTGCACAGGTAGATCCACAGCGGGATTTATTCGTCTTGGAAAATACACCCTTTGATACTCTTGATTTTGCTAGCGAGCAACTGGGTCTTGGTGGAAGGATGGCCATTGATGCCACTACCAAAATAGGTCCAGAAAAGAATCACGAATGGGGTGAACCTCTGAGCCGACCAGCTGATTTAGAGCAGAAAGTATCGGATCGGCTCGAGGAGCTTGGCTTGTCTGATCTGGATCATGCTGAACCAGATCCTGCACTGTTTGGCTATGTCTTGGACAAGCTTATTTCCATCCAGCCTCGGTCATAAGACGGATGGCTTCTGGGTTATAGCGACTGAGCTCTGAAATAGTGACCCGATCAGGAGTGAATTTTGTCATTCCTTTGAGGTAAGTTGAACCACCAACTCCTTGTAAGGGGAACTCATAGGTTGGCCCTGCAATGCCAGCACTACCTTGAGGAGATGACAGGAATTCGATCAATTTAACCGCATTTTTCTTGTTTTTAGAATAACGAGAAACCGCAGCAGCGCTGATGTTGACGTGAGCAGGTTTTGGCATCACGATTTTTACATCATTGCCAAAATTCTGATCCTTTTTGCCATTTACCCCTGCCCTCATGCGAGCTAAGTAGTAGTGATTCACGACTCCAACACCACATTGCCCTTGAGCAACAGCACGAATCAGTCCGATATCACCACCAAAATAAGGCTCACTCACGTTATTAGTAAGACCCTTTAGCCAAGATTTCACTTTTGCCGTGCCATTAAGAGCCAACTGATCAGCAACGAGTGATTGATTATAGACATTTTTACGCTTTCTCAGGCATACTTTCCCTTTCAAGGATGGGCTCGCTAGCTGTGAATAGGACATCACTGAAGATGGAGAAACCATTGTTGGGTTAACGATGATTGCCCGCACTCGTCGAGTTAAGCCAAACCATCTATTGTTTGGATCTCGATATCTAGAAGGCACAGATTTCTCTAGAGATGATGATTGAATTGGTGCAAAGAGCCCGGCATTGGCTGCATTGTTGATGCGTGCAGCATCAACCAAAATAATTACGTCAGCCTTTGTATTTTTCCCTTCGCTTTTCAATCTCTGAACCAATGAAATACCAGAGGCCTCAATTAAGCGAACCTTGATACCAGTTTGATCTGAAAACTTTTTATAAACTTGACGGTCAGTGTTGTAATGACGACCCGAGTAGACTCGGACTTCCTCTGACGCAAGAGCTGGTGTAAAAAGAGCTATTGGCAAAAGAGATGTGAGAAACAAAACCCTTTTCATCTCAATAAAGCAGTATCTTTTATTATAGAAGCCTGCTGCGACTCAAGCGAATCATTTGTCACACGGCTACGCTTCGCTGACTATTCCAGAGATGAAAGGACTTAACAATGAATCATTTGCGATTGCAAATACTGGATCAAACAACCTGTGAACGATT
>ERZ802824.651-NODE-651-length-19091-cov-32.7481_pt1 | contig 19091 bp, 20 predicted proteins | sample MGYA00345650_ERZ802824 | MGnify/ENA primary metagenome ERZ802824 (study PRJEB30503, sample SAMEA104212361) | marine metagenome | biome: Westerlies Biome; feature: [SRF] surface water layer (ENVO:00010504) within the epipelagic zone...; material: water... | reverse complement strand
TGGTGGAGCCAGACGGGATCGAACCGACGACCTCCTGCTTGCAAAGCAGGCGCTCTCCCAGCTGAGCTATGGCCCCGTTTAGATGTCCTGAAGTATAAGCCAAGCGGCGGTTCAGGCGGATATGCAGGGCCAAAGCCGCCGCAGGTCGGTGTTATGTGCCAATGGCTGCCGTCGGTCAACCCTTTTTTTAACCCTGTTGCGGACGAGATCACAGGGTATTGAAAACCAGCAAAACCAGCAGCCGGCTGCTCAATCGGCCGACTGCCTGTTCAGTTGTTTCAAACAGAACCCGTCCTATGCCGCTTCGGCTGCCATCGCCTCGATCACCGCATCAAAGGTCACATGGCCATTCTTTACATTCAGCCCATTGGCCAGATGTGGATCACGATCAAGCGCGGCCAGACCATGATCGGCAAGGGCCAGCACGTGCGGCAGTGTGGCGTTATTCAGCGCCTCGGACGAGGTCAGCGGCACCGAACCCGGCATATTGGCAACGCAGTAATGAACAACACCGTCAATCACATAGGTCGGATCATCATGCGTGGTCGGACGTGATGTCTCAAAGCAACCACCCTGGTCGATCGCAACATCAACAAGCACCGCGCCCGGCCGCATCTCGGACAGGAACGCGCGCGAGATCAGCTTTGGTGCACTGGCGCCGGGGATCAATACCGCGCCAATCAACAGATCGGCATTGCGGCACACATCCTCAAGAATAGCCTTGCTGGAATAACGGGTGGTGATGGCTGACCCGAACACGTCCTCAAGATAGCGCAGTCTGGGGACCGACCGGTCCAGAATGGTTACACGCGCGCCAAGCCCAATAGCCATCCGTGCGGCATTGGTGCCAACGACACCGCCGCCAATCACCACAACATGCGCCGGCTCAGTGCCAGGCACGCCTGAAATCAGCAATCCGCGTCCACCGGCACTGGCCTTCAGGTTGGCAGCGCCCTCAATCATTGACAGGCGTCCGGCAACTTCACTCATCGGTGCCAGAAGTGGCAAGCCGCCGGCGTCATCGGTGATCGTCTCATAGGCAATGGCGGTACAACCGGATTCCATCAGACCGCGTGTCTGCGCCAGATCGGCCGCAAGATGCAGATAGGTGAACAGAATCTGGTCAGATGAAAGTTGCACCCATTCACTGGGCTGCGGTTCCTTGACCTTCACAATCATCTCGGCGCCAGCGAATACATCTGCTGCACTGCCAGCAATTTCAGCACCGGCCGCCTTATAGGCATCATCACCCGCACCGATCCCGGCACCAGCGCCTGTTTCAACCAGCACCCGATGCCCGCGGCCAGTCAGTTCAGCCACCGAATTCGGCACCAGACCAACGCGTGATTCACGAACCTTTATTTCCTTTGGAACACCAACAATCATTCTGCCTCTCCCATCAATCGATAAATGCGCATTACAGCATTGTCGTGCAGCCACGACTCATTCCTCAAAACACATCATATGATGAAAGCAGCAGCATTTCTTTGCTTTATGTTGTGGATAAAGTTGATAACTTCGCATTAATCACTATAAATAGAAGATATAGTGCAATTTTGAGGCAGCCAGACATATGGACAGGATCGATCACACCATCCTTACCAATCTTCAGGAGAATGCGCGCATCTCGAATGTTGAGCTCGCGACGGCGGTTGGCCTGTCGCCTTCAGCATGCCTGCGCCGCGTTTCCCAGCTGGAAAAAATTGGTATCATTGACGGGTATCACGCCGCGCTGAATGCAGCCAAGCTGGGCCATGATGTGCTGGTGCTGGTGCAGATCACGCTTGAGGGCCAGTCAGCCGAAATGCTGGCTGAATTCGAAGCTGCCGCTGCCAATATCCCGCAGGTTCTGGCGGTCTTCCTGATTGCCGGCGAGAGCGATTATATTCTGCGCGTGGCGGCGCGTGATGTGGGCGATTTCGGCCGCCTTCATGCCGATCATCTGTCCGCCCTTCCCCATGTGTTGCGGATGGAAAGCAGCTTTGTGATGCGTGAGGTTTTCAATCGGTCTTTTACCCCGCCTGCCAGTTAGACTGCCAACTTCAACAAGACTGGCAACTTCAACAAGACTGGCAACTTCAACAAGACTGGCAACTTCAACAAGACGGCCAATTTCAGCAAGACGGCCAACTTCAAGAATACAGCCAGCATCAAGAAGACAGCGCCGCCCCCAAAGCGCGTATATCATCAATGAAGGCGTATAAAGGTGCCCAGTCATCACGCGCGGCGATCGGGTCCCACAATGCCTCAACCGTCTCAATCGGCAAGGCAACGGCCTTGTCCCGGTCAAAGAACGGGTGACTTGCGCTGGCAAGCGGTGTTGCCCCCTCCAGCACGCCGGCAAAGACCTGCCATTCCGCACTGCTGTAGTCACCGCGCCGGGGCGTGCCGCCGTACCAGTCATGAAAGATCTGGGCAAAACCGACATCGGTGGCCTTCGCAGCGGCAAACAGCGTCGTGCTGAGTTCGACAGATGCCTCATCATTCAGCTGCACGCCAAGCCGCCAGCACAGCCGGCGACGAAGACTGGTCTCAAGCTTGTTATAGAAATCCTGCAGGACAGCTTCGAGTGGTGGTGCGCCGCCGAATGGCAACAGGCAATCGGCAAGTCGGCAGACCGCCCACAGGCTCGCCTCCGGCTGCCGGCCATAAGCGTAACGCCCGGACTGATCGAAATAGGCCGCTACAAAACGCGGATCAAACCGGTCCATAAAGCGCCACGGACCGTAATCAAAACTCTCGCCGGTTATGTTGAAATTATCCGTATTCAGCACACCATGAACAAAGCCCGCAGCCATCCAGCCGCCAGCTGTGTCAGCCACTTTTGCGGCGGTTTCAGCCAGAAAAGCTGGTGCGAGGTCATTGATCGGCGCATCGGCATCAAGATTTGCAGAAAAATAATGGCGCGCGACATGCCGGATCAGGGTTTCGATGCCGTCCTGGTCTTCCATGAAACGCAGACGCTGAAAGCTGCCAATGCGGATATGACTGTGGGACAGGCGCACCAGTACAGCCGCGCGCGTTGGCGATGGTTCATCATGGCGTTGCAAGGCTTCGCCTGTTTCGATGACTGAAAATGTCTTTGATGTATTGACGCCAAGTGCTTGCAGCATTTCAGTGGCAAGGATTTCACGCACCGCGCCCTTCAGCGTCAGCCTGCCATCTGCTGTGCGCGAATAAGGTGTCGTTCCCGATCCTTTGGTTCCCAGATCAAGAACGCGGCCATCATGATCGCGCAGTTGCGCAAACAGAAATCCACGCCCATCGCCAATTTCAGGGTTGTACACGCCAAACTGATGCCCGTGATAGCTGAGCGCCAGCGGCTGTTGGTAATTTTCAGGCAGCGACTGAAACTTGCCGAAGTGATCAACCCAGGCGGCATCATCCAGCCCGTCCAGCCCAACCGATGCGGCCGCACGATCATTCCTGTAGCGCAGCTGGTGATCAGGAAAGGTGGCGGCATCGACCTTTTGATAGAACCGGTCATCGAGCGTGCCGTGAATGGGGGCGGCGGCATAGCTGGTCACGAGGCGTCTTCCCTTGAACAATTTGCGGCAAAATCTGAGCGTTCGGCATCGATTTCTGATGCAACGATCCAGCAGAAACCACAAACATGGATACCGGTGATGCTAGACTTGCGCAACGTTCTCTCGCCGATTGAAACGGCAAACGGGCTTCCGAACGCCTGCTATGTCAGTGACGATATGTATCAGCATGAACAGGACACATTGTTTCGGAACAACTGGGCGGCCATAGGGTTCGGCAAGGATATTGCCGAGCCCGGTATGGTAAAGCCGGTATCGTTTCTGGGCACGCCGTTGCTGCTGGTGCGCACGCGCGAAGGCCGGATCAACGTGTTCCAGAATGTCTGCCGGCATCGCGGGATGATCCTTGTCGACACGCCGCAAAAGCTGCGCGGGCCCATCACCTGCCCCTATCACAGCTGGTCATATGATCTGGATGGCACCCTGCGCCGCACCCCCCATATTGGTGGCCCCGGCATCGACACGCTGGACAGCGTTCAGCATTGCGATTACCCGCTGATCAACGTGCGGACCCATGTGTGGCGCGACATTATTTTTGTAAATCTTGGTGACAACGCCCCTGATTTCGAGATTGCAACAGACAGCTTGCTGGACCGATGGCGCGTGTTCGAACAGCCGGTGTTTCATGGCGGTGCAGATTCCTCGATCACCTTCACCCTCGACTGCAACTGGAAGCTTGCTGTCGAAAATTATTGCGAAGCCTATCATCTGCCCTTCATTCACCCGGCGCTAAATACCTATTCGCGTCTCGAAGATCATTACAACATTCTTGATGATGGTGGCTTTGCCGGTCAGGGAACAACCGTCTATCAGCCGCAAATCACCGACGATGGCCGCCGGTTTCCAAAATTCTCGGCGCTGCCTTCGCAATGGGACAAGGGCGCAGAATATGTGGCGCTGTTTCCGAATGTGCTTCTCGGCGTTCACAATGATCACGCCTTTGCCATTCTGCTGACCCCCGATGGACCCGGGCGCACGATTGAGCAGGTTGAACTCTATTACGCTGATGAAGCGGCGTGCGGCAGTGATTTTGCCGATATGCGCGCGACCAACACAACCATGTGGCAAACGGTATTTGCCGAAGATGTAGGTGTTGTGGAAGGCATGCAACGCGGGCGGTCAGCAAGCGGCTATGATGGCGGAAAATTCTCTGCCGTCATGGATACGCCGACGCACCATTTCCACAGATGGGTGGCAACCGAGCTGATCGTTTAACGGAATGGCGGGGTGAACACCAGATTGCCGGCGCGCGCGCATCGGTTTTGATGATTGCCTGATTGTATCTTCAGGATCGGCGGTCAAGCGGTCTTGACGTCAGGTTTTCGCGCTAGGCACCCTGATAGATGCGGTCCAGCTCACCACTGATCACATAATCGATGATGAACTCGCCAAGCCGCTGTATTTCTTCACTGAACCGTGTTCCGGAAACGGCGCTGAAGCCACTGAAATCCCGCCCATGGCTACGTGCAATGGACAAATCGGAAATGGGTGGAGCCATGATGGCATTCACCTCTTCAAGCGCTTCGGCAAGCTGCCCGAAATTCTTTTGCGACGGGGATGTTCTGTTCGGCACCACAATCACATGCGGGTTGACCACCCCGTAATCTTCCTTCCGGTCATCAAGTTCCTTGATGAAATCGATTGTCGGGCGCAAATCCGTCCATGACATGGAGGTCGGCACCAGAACGGTGCTGCACAGCATGGCCATCTGCCAGACATTGCCCAGCTTTCCAGCGCCAGTATCAACGATGGTGACGGAGTCTTCCTCACTCAGCATACGGCGCAGAATGCCGTCCAGCGTGGTCATGCTGACCCCGTCATACCGGTCGCCGATGGGCAGGAACTTGATATCATCTGCGCGGCTGAGCGGGCGCATCATCTCAAAAGCGGTGCCCTGCGGGTCGGTATCCAGCAACATCACAGGTCGCCGCTCATAGCGTGCGCGCAAATAATCCGTGAGATAGACGGCAAGCGTACTTTTGCCGACGCCACCCTTGATATTCCCAACAAAGATTGCCTTGCCAGAATTCATGATCAAGTCCACCCGCTTGGATAACCGAAAAAAAACTTGCCCCAGACGATTGCGTTTAGGTTACTATGTATTCACCAATAATTGCAAAAAATCAATGTGTGAAGACGCTTTTCTTCATATCATTTATTAAAGACGCTTCGCATATAGCCATTTTTTGCTTCCGGAACGTCGAATTATATGCGTTCAGGCGGGCTGTTTCCCTTAGCTATACTGTCGCCCGGATAACTGTCGCCCGGATCAAGATCACCAAGATCACGGTCACCAAGATTATCTTTATTAATGTCGGCAAGGTCCGGGGCAGCGGCATGGCGACCTTCACCGCACCAGTCATCATCAAACGTGGCTGGCCAGATGGTGCCAGCGCTGGTCATTTGCTCTTCTGAAACCGGGGTTGGCGCATGACGTCTGCACCGCCCTTTAGGCGCGCGCATCGGCGTTCCTTCATGTATCATGTCCCAGAAAACACATTTTTTACAATAAGTAAGATATGCCATCATGTATCAACCGTCACCAGATATCAGACATTGTATAGGCCTGCCGCAAAGATGCTGATCCTTCATCCTTGCGCGACAGCAGACGCCGTGCCACATCTGAATGCGGTCCTGTCCGAATGGTGGCTGTGACGAACGCATCATACTGCGCAGACGCGCTGCGCTTCCTCATCCGGACATGACAATGAAACATGCGAGTTATATGCGGCCAACAACTGGTCAGGATGCGGACTTGACCCATGCCCCGTCCGTTTTATGTCATCCGGCTTTGTGCTTTGGAATAGAGGGCGCGTGTCTCGCTGACATAGACTTCCTTGGAAATCATACCATCCAGATATAGCTGCCTTGTTGCCAGCATTTCCTGTTCCAGCCCGATCAGAAACGCATCATCGTCCAGCGCAACCATCTGACTGTCATGCGTCGCGGCAGTTGCGGCCTCACCAACAGCAGCTATGCCGGTGTCAGCGTCCTGTGAGGCAGGCTGCGTCGTCCCGACATGGGCGACAGATGATTTTGAATTTCGTTTGAAGAAGGTAAAGCCCGTCGGCTGGGCCTCGGCATTGTCGGCCGGCGCGCTTGCTTCTTCAATCACTTGCGCGGGGTTATGGCCTGCAACCTGCGCAGTTTTGTCGGGCATCACCGGCGCCTGCGCGCCGTGCGCACTGGCAGCCTCATTCACACTGGCAGCCTCGCTGGAGATGTCCTCGAAGGTGACCTCACGCCCGAATGCCTCAGTGGCGCGCGCATTGATCTGTGCTTTGCGAATGCGTGCCACCAGAAATGCCAGCAGCAGCAGCACAATTGCGCCGGAACCAGCAAGAATGGGCAGGTGAAGGGCCGGGTCCACAGGCGGCATGAAGGTCATGACCTCTGCCAGCAGCGCGGTGGACAGCTGTGATAGTGTTTCTATCAGTTGATCGATGGAATTAGTCATGTATCCAAAAGGTTAATTAAGCGCAATATCGCTGCAGTTTCGTTTCAACAAGTGCCGCTTTGTGACCGTATCCTATGGCCCGCTCTCTCACCAAATCTGCAAGCTTCCTGCGTCCTATCGGTAAAGGTAGTGACGACCTTGTTGCAGTCAAGTTGCATTCTAACGCTGTAACGTTAGCCGAAGTCAGGCATAAATCCAATGTGATAAATATCGATCAGCTTGGCAGTGTCGGGTTGCCAAGACGCTTTGATCCGCAGAATCTCGCACGCCAGCAGGACATGATCGGCGAGATCATTCGCACGTTCCGCGACCAGAGCGGCGTGACAAACCGCGATGCAGGTATTGTCCTTCCGGGCGGTATCGTATCCCTGCGACAGCTCAACCTTCCCTACATGACGGCGGCTGAACTTGCCAAAGAAGCTGAGGACATAACGTTCTGGACGGAGATTGAGCCTGACATCGGCAAGCTTGAAGACCCGCAGATATCCTATGCCACACTGGCCAGCTCGGAAAATGATGATCTGACGCGTGTCGTTGTGGGCTTTGCCGAACGCGCCAGCATGACACAATGGTCGGACTTGCTGTTGAATGCGCATCTGAACCCGGTCTTTCTCGAGCTGGAGTCGGTGGCACTGGCCAATTACCTCTACGCCTCGATATCGCCTGAAGAACGCCAGCAGAGCCAGGCCATCATGCATGTGTCTGGTGACCGGATAGAACTGATAGCCTTTGCCGCACAGCGTTTTCATGTGCTGAAGCTTGAGATCAGCGAGTTTGATCAGGTTCTGCTGTCAGAAATTGAAGATGTTTCAGACACCACTGGTGAGTTTTGGGACGAGGTTGGCGGACGCATCGCCAACACGATGAAGCAGGCCGTTATGCTTTTGCACGAAGAGCTGTCTAGCTCCCAATTTAAAATCCACTAATTTTAGATTTCTCTAATAAGGATTCTGGCACAGGAGGTTTTATTCTGAGTGCGTTATGGGGCCTAATGTGATTTTACTCGTTGAGCCAAGTATTGATCGCCTCCTTAGCTTGTTTGACACTGTGAAACCATTCGGGGTTGAGGACTTGATGACGAAGGATGCCATTAAAGCGTTCGTTTTAGCTGTTTTCCTAAGGGCTGCCTTGAAAGATTTGGATCGGCGTTATATCAGTCTTTGTACGCCAATTTTGCGGCTGCTCTCCAACAGCGAAGAGGACAGCGCCGTCTTTCCAGTGCCAGGAACATCTTCGATCAACAGATGACCATCTGCGACAAGACAGGTCAGCGCCAACTTCACAGCCTGACTTCGGCCAAGGAAGATCTCACCAAAAGCATCGCTGATGACGGCCAGACGAGTCGTAACATCCGCTGGATCTATATAAACTATTAGAATTTATTTTGAATTTATAAATTAGTATTATTTTTATAAATCAAGGGAGGTGATCATTCATGTCCACCGGTGTGGCCTCTATTGTGGCGCGCGTCATCGCGGTTTAGGATGGGGTGCATAACCCGCAGATACCCGCCGCAGACAGGAAGGCACGAGAGATGGAACAGGTCGGTTTCCGCCGCATGGATGAAGGCACAGCCGAAGATTACGCACTGCTGGACAAGCTGGAGCACCGGTTCGTTGAAAGCTTGCCAGACAGGGTGATGGCGGCGCTGCAGGGGCTGCAGAATTCATTGGCAGGCTATCAGCTGGACCGGTTGCAGCATTCCCTGCAATCTGCCACCCGCGCCGAGGTTGACGGGGCCGATATCGAATTGATTGTCGCCGCGCTGATCCACGATCTGGGGGATGATCTGGCCCCGCTGAACCATTCGCAGCTTGCCGCCGCGATCATCCGCCCTTACGTGCGCGAAGAGGTGACATGGATCATCGAGCATCACGGCGTCTTCCAGATGTATTATTACGGCGATGCCGCCGGCCTGAACAAGAATGAGCGTGAGCGGTATCGCGGCCATAAATGGTTCGACAGCTGTGAGCGGTTCTGCCGCGACTGGGACCAGATGGCCTTTGATCCGGACTATGTTTCGCAGCCGCTGTCCCATTTTGAACCGATGCTGCGTGAGGTTTTCACCCGCACCCCGTTCGACCCGTCCATCATCACCCCCGACCAGAAGGGCGGCTGACATGCCACTTCACATACTGATCACCGGCGCCAATCGCGGCATCGGCCTGGAAATGACCCGCCAGGCTGCGCAGCGCGGCGATCGCGTTATTGCTGCCTGCCGTCATCCTGATGATGCCGCCGACCTGCAAAAGCTGGCAGCTGAGGACGGTTTGCAGATCGACATTATTGGCATGGATGTGGCCGATGACAGCGCGGTTGCTGCCGCCGCCAGCCAGATTGCCAGCAGCATCACCGGTGCGTTGGACCTGGTTGTGGCAAACGCCGGCCAGATGAATGCACGCGGCGGGTTGCAGGACCCGGGACATACGCAGGACAACATCGCCGCCTCGCTGATGACAAATGTGGCCGGAGTGTTTTTCACTGCCCGCCATTTCGTACCACACCTGCGCGCCGCGGCATCGAACGGCGGAACGAACAATGTAGCCAAGCTGGCGGTGATTTCGTCACAGATGGGATCATCCACCCGCGCCGGCATCAGCGCCCCGATCTATCGCGCATCAAAGGCGGCGGCCACCAATCTGGCACGTTCGCTGTCGATGGAGCTGGCGGCAGACAATATCGCGGTGGGTGCATGGCATCCGGGCTGGGTGCAAACCGACATGGGCGGCAGCGAGGCGGCCATCACCCCGCAGACAAGCGCGGCCGGGCTGTTGTCTCGTTTCGACGCGCTGAGCATGCAGACCACCGGTGTTTTCGAAGATTACGTGGGCACGCCACACCCGTTCTAGTGGCCGGAGATGAAACTGGGGATGGAACCGCGAAAGGCACCGGTGATGAGCAACTCAGACAAAGCTGATTACGGCTTCCACAACGAAAGCGCTCGTTCCAAACGCTCTCAGGACATGGGGTGGGGGCCAAGGCAAGCGGCAGAGGCAAGCAGCGGTGTCGATATATCGATCCCTTATTCCAACCCGCCGACCGACCGGCTGATGGCATTTTATGCCGAGTTTGCTGAACGGTATGATACCGACCTGATTGACACCTTTAGCTATATGGCGCCCAGCGATGCGGTGGCCGGGCTGATGCAGCTGAAACTGCCGCGAGATGCAGCCATTCTGGATGCCGGACATGGTACAGCCCAGGCCGGAAAGCCTCTGTCGGCGGCGGATTACAGCTGTGTTAATGGGGCTGATCTGCCGGCTGAAAAGCCCTCGGTTGGGCCCCGCCAAAATGTGTATTGTGATCTGTTTGAATTGGATATGACCGTGCCCTTCGGCCCGCAGGTGGCAGCCCGTAATGGCGGCGCTCACTATAATGCGGTGATCTGTTTTGGCGTGTTCGGGTTTGGGCCGCCGCATTTGAATGATTTGCCGCGCATAATGGATGCCACTTGACCCGCAGCGCCGGTGCTGGTGAATGGCAAGGGCTGGGATCTGCGCGGCCATGCTGCACAGCACAACATGGTGGGATGATCCGCGCCATCGCCTGCTATGCGAACATACCGGCGGCGGCAGATGATGCTCTGGGCCCCTACCCCACCCATTCCTTCGCCGTCATGCGGTGCCAGGTGATGTCGGCCATGCCATCAGGAATGCCGAGATCAACCGGCGCGGGGTCCACAATCTCTACTGGAATGCCGCGGCTGATCGCACTGCGCAGCGCAATGGCGGTGATATTCACCGAAAAGCTGGTGCCGATAAACACCATGCGGCTGGACTCTGCCATCCACGCCTCGGCCGTGCCCATGCGGTAAAGATCAGTGTAATATTCATCAAACAGCAGCACATAAGGTTTCAAAGAAACACCAGGCTGCGGGCCAGCCGCAGCATCAATCTGGCACAGCGCTAGCAATTCAGCCTCCAGCGCCGCATCGCCGTCACTACTGGGCGCAACCTTGTCCCACGGGGCCGGCATGAAGGGCGCGGCGGTGAACACATCACGCATGACCGTATCATCGAGCATGACCGTATCATCACTGTACGGCATCGCGTCATGCAGGGCCATCTGGTCATCATAGCGGGTCATCAGGTCCAGCCGCCCATGGATGCACACATAGTCGCGGTTGCCGGCACGCCCGTCCAACCCGTCAATATTCTGCGTGATCAGCCTGGCGTGCGGCCGGTCACCGTCTAAAGCGTTGCATTGGTCCGCCAGCCAGCGATGCACACCATTTGGCGGTACATCGCGATAGCTGGCAAAGCGGCGGTAATACCACAGCAGAAACTGGCCAGGGTTCGTCTCATACATCTGGCGTGTGGCCATTTCCTGCGGTGTATAATTGACCGAACCGATGGTCCAGTATCCATCCTCACCGCGAAAAGTGGGAATGCCGCTCTCGGCGCTGACGCCGGCGCCGGTTACATATAATATTGTCATGGCCTGGCCTTCTGCATCGCAAGGTGAAAATTTCGGTAATGGCGCTTGCGCAGCATGCTACCCCGGCGCATGCATCAGAACCAGTGTCCATTCCAGCCTGTATGCAAACGGCAAGCGGGTCAGGCGGCCAGTTACCGGTTCCAGCGCAAGGCCTTCAATAGTGCCAGCGCGCCCATCCCAACCGATAATCGCACCGCTATCGGCCGGTAGAAAAGGCACCGGATCAAAATCCACCTGCTCAGGATCAGGGTTGAGGTTCGTATCCAGAGGGCTAAGTAGAATTTCACCACCACTGCGTTGCGTCACAAGGCTGCTGAACGGAATGCCGGGTGGCTTGCTGGAGGCGGTGATTTTGCTGAGCGGTACCGTGCGTTCGGCATCCTCATAGATTTTGGCAGCCTCATAGATACTGCGCCCCGTACAACTGGCCAGAAGCAACAGGAACGGCATCTGCCATGCATCGCGCCATCGCTCAACCGGATGTGGCCGGGCCTTTGCCAAAGCGGCTTCGGCAGATGGAGAAGGCATAATAGCGCCAGACGTTAAAGTAAAATTTACTCAGAGCCACCAGCCTAATGTCGATTTGGTATAAGTCAAACTATTGTTTAAATTATATATTTCTAATTATACCTCCTGCTCGCTGACCGCATAGGCAGCCCGGTCAAGCCAGTCAGGGTTGATCTTAACACCCCATCCCGGGGCTTCGCTGACGGTGACGTGGCCATCATCAACGGCAAAGGGATCGCCAAGAAACAGGCCTTCAGTCCATGGATAGTAATCTGCACCTTCAATGGCCAGTTCCAGATAGGGACCGGCATTCGGGATGGCTTTGAGAAGATGCATCGTGCAGATCGTCACCAGTGACAGGTTTGCCGCATGCGGCGTGCAGGGATACACCACCCCGTCAGGACCGCCGCCAGCAATCACCCGCGCCAGTTCCAGCGTCGGGGTCAGCCCGCCCATATACATCACATCGGGTTGCAGCACATCGACAACATGCCGGTCGATCATGTCCTGCCAGTGGCGCATGTCACAATCCTGCTCGCCGCCGGTCACGTCTATATCAAGCGCATGTGTGACCTGACGTGTCAGATCAGGCTGCCAATAAGGGCATGGCTCCTCATAATGGGTGATGCCGTTAGCCTCCAGCATGTGGCCGACCTCGATCGCGCGCTCTACCCCGAAACAACTGTTGGCATCGACCATCTTCACCACGCCGTCACCCAGCGCCCGCGGCACAGTCTCGACAATATCCTCGGTGCGGCCAGGCCATTCATCCTTGCCGCGGCCACATTCGGCACCAACGCGAAATTTAAAAGCATCGAACCCCTGATCGTCACGAAGACGGCACATCCGGTCAGCCTCATCCGCCGGGGTGATATCGCGCTTCATCGATGATGCATAGGCACGAAGCCGCCCGGGCGCGCCACCAATCAGGCTGGTCACCGGTTTACCCGCCATCCGGCCAAGAAGGTCCCATAAGGCCGTGTCAACACCGGCCAGGGCCCGGCGCACATAAGACCCGGGGAACTTATGTTCACGCTCATGGACAAGCACAGCCATATCCAGAAAATCGCTGACAGGATCGTCGGCATCAATTGCCCGGCCAAGAATCCACGGGGCAACCTGACGATGCAGCACCTGCGCCGTGATGTCAGCGTGATAGGTCGACACCTGACCCCAGCCGATCCTGCCATCGTCACTTGTCACCCGCACGAATCCGACATCTGGCGTCACAAAACTCTCAATTTTTGCTATCTGCATCGCGGTTTCCGCCATAGATGTTTGGATCTGCCAGTGGCCTGCCACAGGGCTGACAGATAACTGGCAAAGGGTTTCCGGGCACAAGAGTGGCAATCCCGCCCCGACAAGACAAGCCTTGATGCCCTTGCGCCTTGCACAATCTGAAGTGAAACAATTAATGATACTAAATTATAATTTTAATATTATATATTACTGATATTAAATAGACGTAAATAGGCAATAATGAGGTGGTATCCTGCCTTATGGACTCTCTGCTTTTACATCAACGGAGGGAATTTTCATGCGTATTTGTATCACGACCTTTGCAGCCATGATCGGTCTGGCTGCATCTGCCGAGGCTCTGACACTCAAAACAGGTGAGGTGCTTGGCCCCGATGGCGAGGTTTACCACGGTGCCTCCCCAAAGGAGATGAAGGCGCTGATCGACAGAGCGCAGTCTGACGAGATGCCGGCCGGCGTACTCGGTAATAATGTCTATGTGGTTGTTGGCGAAGAAGTGTCCTTCATTCCTGTTAAGGAGCTGGTCAACACCACCAGAGACACCAAGCTGAAAATCATCGGCGATCAGGTGGTTCAGGAAGTGACCGGTAGTGAGGACATTACCTTTGAACAGGTCCAGACGCTGCAAGAAGTGTCCGAAGCAACCGGCGAGGATATCGGGCAGCTGATCAGTGATGGTGGCATTGAGGGGCTGGACGAGGGCTTGCTGACAGAACTGGAAACGGTTGCAGCAGAGACCGGCATCAAATTTGAGAATCTGGTTGCGGTGAACGCTGTGCTGGAGTCTTTGCCTGATGACAAGGTTGAAGAGCTGATGGCGGATATAGGCGACATGATCGATGATGGCTTTGCCGACGAAATCGACGCCACCCTGACCGAATTGGCACAAATCGAAGGCGGTTTGGCAAACGCGCTGAACTTCAATTCGCTTGCAGAATGCTTGGCTGCTGGCGCATCCAATTGTGAGGCAACAGCCGCAATCATGGACGCCCATGATCCAGGCGACGATGACGATGATGACGAATAACAATTCAAAATTATCATTGATCGCCCGACAGGCGACACACAAGAACGGGGCCCGAAGTGGCTTCGTTTTTTTTGGCCGTAAATCGACCGCAGATTTGATATCTGCATCTTGCGTATGAGGTGAAAACACCCGATGCTGGCGACCGGCAGACACCCCACTTCGCGCAAGGAGCTTTCATGGATCAGGTGATTTCGTTTCTGACAACCCGCCGCTCGGTCACGGCAAAAACAATGCAGCCGGGAAAAGTTGACCCTGATCATTTACAGCAGATTCTGACGGCCGGCATCCGTGTTCCCGACCATGGCGCCTTGAAGCCGTGGAAGCTTGTCGTCATCGCCGGCGACGCGCGCGCACGTCTGGACACCAAAATCATTCACCCCGAATTCCTGGCAGCCAATCCTGATGCCAAGCCAGAGGTCGAAGCTGTCGAAACCGGGCGCTTGCAACGCGCGGATACGGTGATCGCGGTGATTTCATCGCCGGTTGAGCATCCAAAAATTGTCCCGTGGGAGATGCATCTGTCGGCCGGGGCTGTCTGCACAACGCTTCTCTATGCGGCGCAGTCCTTTGGTTATGCGGCGCAATGGCTGACCGAATGGTATGCGTATAATGACCGCATGATGCGTGCGCTGGGCGGCACACCGGGGCATGACCAGATCGCCGGGTTTATTTATATCGGCGAAAAGGTGAAGGCACCGATGGAACGTACGCGCCCCGACCCGGAAAAAGTGATCAGCTATCTCTGATCTGGTCCGCCTGTTTACCCCGCCCCGATAATATCTGGTGGTTGATGCGCGGTGATTGTCACCGGCGGCCCGTCATAGCGGGCTATGTTCACCAGACAGCTATGCGCGCCCGGGCCCTGTGCAATCCGCGATGTCGGGCGGTCAGGTGCAACCATATTGGGGTTGCCATGCTTGCACATGCCAAGGCTGTCGTCAGGGTCAGCCGGGTCATACCATGCGCCGGTGCTGACGGCGACCACCCCCCGCAGAATGCTGTCGGTTATGCTGACCCCGCACAGCATGCTGCCGCGTGCATTGAAGACCTGCACAATATCACCATCCTCCAGCCCGCGAACCGCCGCATCTGCGGGATGTATCTCGACAGGCTCATGCCCTCTGATCTTGAATGACTCTGCATATCGCCCATGGTCAAGCTGCGAATGCAACTTTGCCGGCGGCTGCTTGCCGATCAGATGCAGCGGACAGTCTGAAGACGCGCTTCCCATCCATTCGACAGGTGCGTTCCAAGTGGCGTGCCCGGGGCAATCATCATAGCCGAATGCCGCCACAGCCTCGGAAAACAGCTCTATCTTGCCGCTGGGTGTGGCCAGAGGATGGCCCTCGGGGTCGGCGCGGAACTCCTCAAACATCACACGCTGATGCACAACCGGATCCAGCTTGTGATACTCGCCTTCGACAAAATCGTTATAATCCGGCAAGGCGATGTCGTTCACCTTGGCGCGCTTGCGGGTTTCTTCCCATAACCAGCGCAGCCAGTCATCAACACTCCGCCCCTCGGTGAAGGCATCCGCCACCCCCATCCTGGCAGCAATGCCGGCCAGAATGTCATAATCGTTCCGCGCCACGCCAGCCGGTTCAGCCGCCTTGGTCATCGCGACGATATAGGGGTCACGCGGTGTCATGCCTATATCGCTTCGTTCCAGTGGCACTGTGCAGGGCAGAACGATATCTGCATGCTTAGCGGCCGCATTCCAGCACCAGTCATGAACGATGATCGTATCGGGCTGTTCCCAGGCCCGCCGCATGCGGTTCAGATCCTGATGATGATGGAACGGATTGCCACCCGCCCAATAGACAATCTTTGTATCGGGATATTGATATGTCTTGCCATCATAGTCGAAACTGCCTCCAGGGTTCAGCAACATGTCGCTGACCCGCGCTACCGGAATGAAGTCTGACACGCGGTTGCGCCCTTGCGGCACAGCCGGATAGGACATGCGCCGGACATTGTTTCCCATATGGTTGGCTATGGCATAGCCAAACCCGACCCCGCCGCCGGCAAGGCCCATCTGGCCCAGCATCGTGGCAACAGCGATTGCAGCCCAATATGGCTGCTCACCCCATTCCTGACGACTGAGCGACCAGCTGACACCAATCATCGTGCGCCTTGAGGCCATTTCATGCGCCAGCGCGATGATCTGATCGGCCGCAATGCCGCATAGAGGCGCGGCCCATTCAGCCGACTTCACCACCCCGTCAGTCGCCCCGTCGAGATAGGCGGCAAACGCCTCATAGCCGACGGCATAGCGATCAATGAAATCCGTATCGGCAAGGTCATCACGGCGTAATGTATGACACAATGCCAGCATCATCGCGGTATCAGCATTCGGGCGAATGGGAATCCATCGCGGCGCGACCCCGGCTTCGATATCGACCCGGCGCGGCGAGACATTGACAAATTCAACGCCATTCCCCGAAGACCTGGCAATGCCATCTCGCTGGATGTGACACCCCGTCCCGCCATTGCCGATCTGGCCATTATCCGTGACCAGACCGCCAAATGCCACAAACAGCTCGCAATGTTCGGCGATAGCTGTCCAGCTTGTGTGCTGGTTCAGCATGTTCACAAACCCGCCAATGACATGCGGAACCATGACCTCGGCAGCGGCATAGCTGTAGGTATTTACCGACCGCGTATACCCGCCGATGCAGTTCAGAAACCGGTGAATCTGGCTTTGCGCATGATGAAAGCGGCCAGCGCTGGCCCAGCCATATGACCCGGCATAAATCGCACTGTTGCCATGGCGCGTGCGCACACGGTCAAGTTCATTTGCGACAAGCGTTTCAGCCTCGTCCCAGCTGACAGCAACGAACGGGTCAGAGCCGCGCGCCGAGGGTTGGCTCCCCGGTCCGCTATCAAGCCAGCTTTTCCGCACGCACGGGGTTTTGATCCGCGCAGGATGATCCAGCAGCTCGACATAGGACGGCCCGATGCGCGACGGGTCCTTGTCCTTGGCAAAAGGTTTGAGTGACTTCAGGACACCGTTTTCAGAAACGATTTCATACGTGCCCCAGTGATATGTTGTTAGCGGCAAAGGTCTCTCCCGCCGAAAAGAAAACAGGATGCGCCGATTATCAACCCATTTCCACAAAAACCGGCAATTGGCAAGTGACCGGTTACATGCCCGCATATATCATCATATGACAGGGTTTCACCCGGACCGCTGAACAGGCATTTTCTGTTGCCGCAATTCAATATGTCAGTCTTGCAGCGGCGGGAAACGCGTCCGCGCTGCCTGCACAGTCCAGTCCATATGGTTGCGCACATATTCCTGCGATGCGTCGCGCGGTGGGTTGAAATCCCAGTCGGTCCGCGCCCCGTTTTGCATGGCCGCAAAAACGGCACGACGCTGATGCTGTTTGGCAATCACGTCAGTCTTTATCGCGGCACTGTCCCAGCGCTCTGCCACTTCAAGCGCATATCTGGCGGCCAGCGTTTCATGTGCCGGATCTTCCGCAAGATTGACCAGCTCCGCCGGGTCATTGGCGAGATTGTATAGTTGCGGCGGGTCATCATCACAATGGATGTATTTGAAGTCACCGCGCCGGATCATAAACACCGGACTGGCGGTCATTTCTGCACAATATTCTCCAATAGCCTCACCGTCATCCTCATCACCGCCGCGCGCCATTGCCCATAACGAACGCCCGTCAATTGGCTGACCAAGCTCAGGCCGGCTGTCCTCGTCATCGCCAAGGGCCATATCGATCATTGTCGGCAACAGATCAATCAGCGAGCAGGCGCTGTTCACCGCACCGTTCGCAATGCCCGGCCCCGCCATGATCAGCGGCACGCGCGCCGAATGTTCAAAGAAGTTCATCTTGTACCACAGCCCGCGCTCACCAAGCATGTCGCCATGATCAGCCGTGATAATGAAAATGGTGTTATCCAGATGTCCGATCTCTTCGATGGTGCGGACGATCTCGCCAATCTTGCTGTCGAAATAGGATATGTTGGCATAATAGGCATGGCGGGCGTTGCGCACCTGATCATCCGTCACAGCGACAGTGCTGGCTTCAATGCCGTCCATCAGACGGCTTGAGAACGCATCCATCGGCACTGCACCGGCGTCGGTGGCTGGCATATCGATATCGCCAGCGTTATACAAATTCCACCATTCAGGGCGCGCTACATAGGGATCATGCGGATGGATGAAACTGGCCACCAGCGCGAACGGCCCGACATTCTCGCTGGCATACTGCATCAGCTTGCGGCGCGCAAAGAACCCTACCTCCTCATCATATTCAAGCTGAAACGTCGTCGCGGCCACGCCGGCCTCCCGAACCGAATCCATGTTGTGATACCATTTGTCGATGCGTTCGTCCGCCTGCTCCCAATCCGGCGTCCAGGCAAAGTCCGACGGATACACATCCGTGGTGATACGCTCTTCAAAGCCGTGCAGTTGATCCGGCCCGACAAAATGCATCTTGCCTGACAGGCATGTCCGATAGCCAAGACCGCGCAGATAATGCGCAAATGTGGGAACGGCTGACGTGAACTCGCTGGCATTGTCATAGGCTGCAATCCGCGTGACGAGCTGGCCCGACATGAAGCTGAATCGCGAAGGGGCACAAAGCGGCGAATTGCAGTAGGCAGCATCAAACCGCACACCGCGGGCTGCCAGCGCATCCATATGCGGGGTTTTCACCACCGGATGACCGTATGCACCGGTAAAATGCGGTGCCAGCTGATCGGCCATGATCAGCACAATATTGGGTTGTTGTGAACGCGCCATGATCATTCCTCATGCTGGTCTTCAGCTTTTGATCTGTGCCTTTTCCGATACAACGACAATCATAAGGTTTGCACAAGTCTGTCTGTCTGTCTGTCTGTC
>ERZ802824.649-NODE-649-length-19119-cov-29.9897_pt1 | contig 19119 bp, 20 predicted proteins | sample MGYA00345650_ERZ802824 | MGnify/ENA primary metagenome ERZ802824 (study PRJEB30503, sample SAMEA104212361) | marine metagenome | biome: Westerlies Biome; feature: [SRF] surface water layer (ENVO:00010504) within the epipelagic zone...; material: water... | reverse complement strand
CACAAATATTCAATTCCTCTCAAAGAAGGTGCTGACATCAGATATATCTCAGAATTGATTGAGCAAAAGTTCAGAACAATTTAGCAGAACCTTTTTGGCCAAAAATGTGGGGGCGCTATCTTTGCAACCAAAAGGGTCAGCTCCAAATCATCCCAAAAATCATCGGGGTATCTGGACAAATACCCGCTGGCCGGTCATCATTCTCTTGCTTTATATCAATTTCGTGGGGAGCTATGTGATGGCCACTTATGCGTGCAATAAATGTGGAATGGCGGTCAACACCAGCTGTGCAAAATGTGATGTCGCACTGGTCGATGACAGTCTTGAGCTGGACAATGGAACCAAGGTGCAAATCGCCAAATGCCCCAGCTGTGAAGGCAAAATCAAATCGCCAAGCTGTTGTGGTGAGGAGATGGCGTGCAGCATCTAGCCAACAGTTCGTGCAGCCGAAAACATGTTTGACAAATTTGACCATAAGTTCAAAGGCAACAAGCATTATAATTTTTTTGTCGTGTTTGCCGGCTTGCTGTTTGCGGCGTTTTTGGTTTTGCCGGAAGACTGGCGCCGACCGATGCCGCTATTGCTGGCCGTGGGGATCGCCGGCCTGATCGCAAAATTTGCCGCATCGCAAAAGCAACAAGACAGCGACTAGCCGTTTGCCCGGCGTTTTTGGGGCGAGCTCATGAGCCCGCAATCACGACCCGCTCGGATATGAAAATGCAGCGCAACAGACCGATCATCACAAAACCCCGGACGCTTTGGCTTGGCGTTATAATGGTGGGCGCTATTGCGGTGATCATGCTGGCGGCGGCTGGTGCTGGTGGCTGGCGCACTGGCCCGGCCAGTTCCACCCAGCTTCCCCCGGCGGCCTTTACGCTGGCGCAGATCGAACAGCGTCTTCAAACCGCCGAAACACAGTTTTCCGATATCCGGCCGAGGCTTGAAAAATCCATCATATGGGCGGATCAGCCGCAAAAACGCACCGCATTTTCAATTGTGTATATTCATGGCTTTTCCGCATCCAAAGAGGAATTGCGGCCGGTGCCGGACAAGCTGGCGGCCCACCTTGGTGCCAATATATTTTTTACCAGACTGACCGGCCATGGCCGCACCGCCGACGCCATGCGCGACGCCAGCCTTGACGCCTGGATGCAGGATCTGGCCGAGGCATTCGCGGTCGGCACGACAATTGGTGACAAGGTGATTGTGATATCCTGTTCGACCGGCGGCACCATTGTCGCCCAGGGCGTGGCACGCGGCATGTTTTCCGAAAAATTGTTTAGCACCGTTTTTGTCTCACCCAATTTTGGTGTTCAGGACAAGATGGCGCCGCTTTTGACATGGCCATTGGCGCGCTTTTGGGCGCCGCTTATTGGCGGTGAGATGCAGACCAGCCAGCCGCGCAACGCCCGGCATGCGCGCTATTGGACAACATCCTATCCCACCATCTCACTGATCCCGATGATGCAGCTGATCAAAGCGACCAAAAACGCCGATATGGCGCATAGCGACCTGCCGGCTTTGTTCTATTTCAGCCCAGATGACAAGGTGGTTGACCCGCAGCAAACCGAAGATTTTATCCGGCGATGGCGCGGGCCAAAACAGATTGTTCGGATCGCTGGCAGCGATAGCGAAGATCATCTGAACCATCTGATCACTGGCGATGTGGTATCACCCGGTCAGGTGACACACAGCGTTGACAGCATCATCACTTGGCATAATCGCATCGTTGGGCATAATCAAATCGTTGACCGGCCCGCCAAAAAATAGCACCGCCAGCACCCACAACCGACCCTATTTTTTGGTCGGCGGCTGCATCTCGGCGCTGGCCGGGCCATCTGTCACCCATTGCTGATGGTCGATTGACCCCAGCCACGCCGCCGCCGATTTACCAAAAATATGTTTTGCAGGAACTAGCTGGTCATGCTGCGACAAACATCCGGTGCGCACCATAAACAGCGTTTTTTGCGGATCGGCGGCAAAAATCTGGCTGCCGCAATTGCCGCAAAATCCCTGCACCCGTTCATTGCCGCTATCCGCCACTTTGAGATATTCCTGCACCGGCCCCGCGATCGTCACATTTTCGGCACTCATCACCGCCACCGCGCGAAATGGGGCGTCACTGAATTTTTGACAATCGGTACAGTGACATGCCATCACCTTGTCCGCTGATACGCTGCCATCAATGGTCACTTTGCCGCAATAGCATGCGCCATCTACTTTGATTTCATTGGTCAGTTTTTGCACCCTTAATGTTGTGCCTTGTTAACGCGTTCAGGCTATCAATTTGATGGGCGCATGTATAGCAGATTGCACAGCATGTCTTTATCGCCTTGGCGCCAGAGACATGCTTGTTTACAGGTATCCGCCGGTGCGGCTGCTAGCGCAGGAAACAATAGGTATCTTTGCTCTGTGCGGCACAGTTAAAACCAGCCGCCAAAAACCGGTCTTTCATCCGCTGGACAATTTCGGCGCCATACAGGCCCGGATGTAATTCGATGATCACTTTTGCAACACCCGCCAGATCCTCCGGCGGCAGAAATTTATCTTCCGCCCCCTCAATGTCACAAAAAATCACTGTCGGGCGTTTGTCTTTTATAACCGTCTCCAGTTTGATTGTCGCGATTTCAATTTCCCGGAAATGCGTGGTGTGTTTCGGTGGGTCAAAAGAGCTGAGGATATAATCATCCGCCGCATAGAATGCTGTTTTTGATCCATCGCCCAGCGCCCGTTGATCAATATCAATCTGCAGGCCATTCATCTGAAACAGGTTTTTCGCATAGCTGACCGCGACCGGATTGGCTTCAAAACAAAAATGCGCTTTTGGCGTCACCGCTTTATGCATGCGCGCCGCGGCGATACCAAGGCCGGAACCAAACTCGACAACAATATCATTGGCATCAATATATTTTTCGGCCAGCGCGATCTCTTCGGCCTCAATGGCACCTGCCGCCAGCGCCACAAGGCGCTTGCCATCCATAACCCTGCTATCAAATGGATAGGTGATGCCAGCAAAACCACAGGCTGTTACATCTGGTGAAATATAATGTCGGGCCAGCGATTTGCGCAGGCCGGCAAAATGCCGCGCAACAAACCGCCACATGGGTGGCAAATGTAAAATCATAAACGCAATACCAGATCTTTTTTTTGGCGGTTTTTGGGGCTTTTGAACTTTTAGACAGAGCTTGGCGTCCCGGGATTTGCCAGACAACCAGCCACAAAGACAATCTCAATCCTGTACCACATAGTCAACCGGCAAGTTGAAATGCGATGGCCTAAAATTTTCATTAGACCCGCCCGGCCCGCCAGCCCCGGCCCACAGGACTGTTTTGCGATTTATCATTTGCCAAGACCAACCGTTTCAGGAACAGTGGGGCAGTTCTTTCACCATCTGTGATCAGATAACATGACTTTTGCGTCTGTGCTGGCGTCGATTGACGTCACCAACCCGATGTTGTTTTTTGCGCTGGCTTTTTGTGCGGCGCTCACAACAGCCATATCAAAGGCCGGATTTGGCGGCGCTGTTGCGATCGGCATTCCGATTTTGCTGCTGGTCACAACCCCGCGCATCGCGCTTGGTGTCACCTTGCCCATTTTACTGGTGATTGATGTCTGGGTGCTGTTTTCGTTACGCGATAAAATTCACCGGCAATTGCTGGTCATCATGACTATTTTTGGCATGGCCGGGCATGCCATTGGCTGGGCGTTTTTTGACTATATTTCAAATGATCTGCTGACAGCCTTTATTGGCGGCATGTCGGTATTTACCGTGATTTTATTTTTCAAACGCCAGTTCCGACCCCCATCACAGCCCACTGCCAGCCAGCATAATGCGCTGCATATGTGGCGGCGCGGCGGCTTTTGGTGCAGCCTTGCCGGCATATCAAGCTTCATCTCGGTGACCGGCGGCATCCCGTTGCAAATCTATTTGCTTCCCTACAAATTGCCACGCGCCTTTTATGTTGGCACAGCGGCGGCTTTCTTCTTTCTGCTGAATTTGTCAAAAATCCCGCTCTACTGGAATTTAGGCATTTTAAACCCGGATGTGGTGATCGTATCGGCCGGGCTGCTGCCAGCTATCCCGCTTGGCGTCTGGCTTGGCAGAAAAATCAATCATCTGTTAACCGACAAACAGTTTTATTTTGCCATGCATGTGGTGCTGGGGGTGACTGGCGTAAAACTGTTATTCGATGTATTTGGCTAGTGTTTGATCTGCCGCTATTGCCAGGAGAGTTTTTTACGGGGGATTCCCTTATTCTGGCCGGCTTCTGCGGTTCGGCTTGTCACAGCATCAATCAGCACAAAGGCAATAATACATGTTTCCGATCCGCGGTTTGACCAGGCATGGTTGGTGCCGCGCTGGACAACGACATCGCCAGCTTTGAGATGCACATCTTCATTGTCCAGAAGCATGTAAATCTCGCCTGTCAGGATAATCGCATAATCAACTGAATCGGTGCGGTGCATAAATGGGTGCCGGGCATTTTCGACGATATTGTCGGCCGCCCCCATTTCGGCAAAAGCCGCGCGGCCGTCAAGTGTCGCCATCACCGCCGGGTCTTCCGGCTCAAATTCAACACAGCGAAACACACTGCCAGCGGCTGGCGGGTGCAGAACAAACTGGCCGGTACAGGTTTCCGTATCACCATCATATTCGGCCGGCGTGCCATCAGATAACCAGAAATTGGTCAGCGTGACACCCGGTCGATTGGCGCGCTGCAGAATTTGTGTGGCCGGCATATCACTCTCGATGATCGCCGTCCCCTGTTCATCATGACCTGTCACCACACGCCGAAAACTCCGTGCCATTTGATCCACTCCTTTTGATCACACAATATATTTCAATCGCATGATAATCATAAAATACCCGCCGGGTGAGGCTTTCTTTTCGCCGCCCAATGTCCAATATCGCAATAAGGCGCATAACAATGATGATCATGCTGAAGTGGTTGCTTTGCGCGTGGCGACTTGTTTGTTACCCTCGCCCGCATGACAAGCGATAGAGTGACTGATGTTTTGGTAATTGGTGGCGGTCTTGCGGCGATTAGCGCGGCAATCGCTGCGGCGGAGGCCGGATCTGCGGTGATTGTCGCCAATAAAGGGGTGACAGGCACCGCCGGTTCTTCGGCAAAAGCCGCCGGCATTCTGGCGGCACCTTTTGGGCATGGCGGTCTGGACGGCCAGCCCGTTGATGACAGCCCGGCCCGCCATGCGGCCGACAGTCTGGCTGTTGGCCATCATCTTGGCGCGCCGGAACTGGTGACAGTGATGGCAGAGCAGGCCTGCGCCGCGGTCGATTGGCTAGAGGGCTATGGGGTTCCTTTCAGCCGTGGTGAAACCGGCAAATTTGTACAGCTTAACGCCCCCGGCAATTCGCGGCCACGCGCCTGCTCGGCAATTGGTGGCGGCGCCGCCATCATGCAAATCATGATCGGTGCGGCACGGCGAATGGGCATTATATTCCTTGATCATTTATCGGCGTACCGGCTGCATCATATTGATGGGCATATTTGCGGCGCGGCATTTTGTGATCCCGCCGGTGCTTCGCATCACATCACCGCTGGCGCGGTTGTGTTATGTGCAGGCGGGGCAACCGGACTCTTTCCAACGGTAAGCGGTGATGCTGACAATATTGGCAATGGTCTGGTTCTGGGGCTGCAGGCCGGCGCGGCGTTGGGCAATCTGGAATTTGTTGAATATACGCTGATTTATCGGGTCAATAACCAGCTGTTACGCATTGCCGGTATGGCACCGTTTCTAAGCCGTGGCGGCAGGCTGCTGAATAATGATGGCACCGACCTGCTGGCGACGCATTTTGCCGAAACCCCGTCAGAACAGCTGGGCCGGGCGGAAATTCTGCGGCTTGTGCAAAGCGAAATCATTCAGGGTCGCGGGCCTGTCTGGCTGGACTGCCGGTCGTTTAGCGATGCTGTCTGGGCGGAGTTTGAATCGAGTCAGGGCGATGTGGTTTTGGCCAAAATTACCGCCGCCGGTGGCGATTACCGTCGCGAGAAAATTGAGGTGGTGCCGGCCGCCCATTCGGTGCTTGCCGGGCTGTTGATTGACCAGAATGCCGCTACCGGCGTCGCCGGGTTATTTGCCGCAGGGGAAAATGTCACCGGCATTCACGGCGCTGGCAGATTGTCCGGCAACGGGCTGACGGCCTGTGTTGTGATGGGCAGGATTGCCGGCAAAAATGCCAGTAGAGACGCGCACCAAACAGCAGGGCAATTGACCGCTTCATCTGCCGCTTCATCTGCTGATAGCCTTCCGCTTCAAAGGCTCGATACCGCGATGCGCGCGGCGTTGATCGCCACGATGCGCGACGCCGCCGGAAAAGGCCTTGGCATCATCCGCAACCAGTCTGGCATCGCCGGGGCAGAGCTTGTATTTGCCGACATTGTCAAGAAATTTGCCCCGCCATATCCGCTGCATCCAGCCGATCAGGATATTCTGCAGATGGGTATTTTGGGCCAGCTGATGTGCGTGGCGGCGGCGCAACGCCCGGAAAGTCGCGGTGTGCAATGGCGTGACGATGCCACCACACGCGATCAAAACTGGACAAAATGGCAAATTGTGACGCAGTCAGCCGATGGCGGCTATAGCTGGCGCGAACGGGTCATGCGCTAACGCAGTAGCTGCGTCACCCCCCAGACCAGATACAGCCCGACCAGACATAACATGGCGATATTAAATTTGCTCAGCCGAAAGCCGCCGATGTCGATCTGCCGGCCAGTTTTGGGTGGTGCTGGCCGGGGCTTTATCAGCCCCAGTCTGGACGCCGCTTTATGCAGCAGGCCAAACAGTACCAGGCCGGCAATCATCAGGATGATAAGTTTTCCGAGCATGCCCTCACCTGTTGTTGCTGACCGACCTTGTGCGTCGGGTGTAGCGCATGCGTGCCCGGCTGTCCAACCATCTTCATCTGCCAGCCAGCAGACTCGCCCATGATAGCGGCTGAAATTTTCAAGCTACGATGGCTGCCCTCACAGCCGCCCTCACAGCTCATGGTTGCGTTCCCCGCTTTTGTGCCTAAGCTATGAACAGATGAACCAGCAGATGATGCGGGTGACCCCAAGCTTTTTTAAACCGTCATTTTTTTAAACCATCACTTTTCCAAACCAACAATGAGAGGCTTTTCATGCAACAACGTCAGCTCGGTGCGCAGGGCCCGCACATATCGGCGATTGGCATCGGCGCCATGTCATTCAGCGATTTTTACGGCGCGACATCCGAGGCCGAATCACATGCCATTTTAACCGCGGCGCTGGATCAGGGCGTAACGCATATTGATACCGCCGATGTCTATGGTGGCGGCACATCAGAAACCGTCATTGGCACATTTTTGCAACAGCAAGGCCACCGCAAAAATCAGCTTTTTTCAATCGCCACAAAGGCTGGCATCGCCACCGACAAAGATACCGGCAAACGCTATTTTGACAATTCGCCAGCCTATCTCCAACAATCGGTTGATCGCAGTTTGGCGCGGCTTGGGCTTGATCATATTGACCTGTTTTATGTGCATCGTCGTGACGCGGACACGCCGATTGAAGAGGTCACCGAAACTTTGGCAGCCATCGTCAAGTCTGGCAAAATCGGCGGCTTTGGCTTTTCCGAAATTGCCCCCACCTCGCTACGGCGGGCGGCTGCGATTCATCATGTAACGGCGGTGCAATCGGAATATTCGCTGTCGGTTCGCAGTCCCGAGCTGGGTTTGATTCAGGCCACAGCGGCGCTGGGCACGGCGCTGGTTGCCTTTTCGCCTCTCGGGCGTTCGCTATTGACCGACAAGCCACATCAATTTGACGCGGTGCAATCGATGGCATGGCTCAAGCAAAACCCGCGTTTCACGGCTGAAAATCTGTCGGCGAATATTGCCGCGACAGCCGGCTTTCGTGCATTTGCCGCCGCCAAAGGATGCAGCGCCGCGGCACTGGCCATTGCCTGGATTCTGCATCAATCCCCGCATATTATCCCGATCCCCGGCACCCGTTCGGTGACGCATTTCAAACAACATTGCGCTGGCGCCAGATTAACCCTGAGCGACGCCGACATAGATCATATCGAAGAGTTATTGCCGGTTGGCTGGGCGCATGGCGACCGTTATTCAACGGCGCAGTGGGTCGGCCCAGAAAAATATTGCTAAACCCCTCATTTTTGGCAAACTGCTATATGCGGATCGGCTTATTCAAGGCGGTTTGCAGATCCCCCGGCGGTCCGAATAAACGCCAAAAACCGATAACCGAACAATCAACAGAGCCAAAAACCAATGAAAGCAGCGCCATTTGATTATATCAGGCCAGACACGCTTGACGACGCCTGTGCCTGTTTAGCCAGCCATCCGGATGCACGGATTATTGCGGGTGGGCAATCGCTGGTGCCGATGCTGGCAATGCGTCTGGCGCGGCCATCACTGGTGATTGATATTGCGCATATCGACGGCTTGTCGGCCATTCGTGATGATGGTGATGCGCTGGTGATTGGCACCATGGTGCGGCAGGCTGCGGCGCTGTCCGACCCATTGATTGCCACCCATCTGCCACTGCTTGCCAAGGCGCTGACGCATGTGGGGCATCCGCCAACGCGCAGCCGTGGCACCGTTGGCGGGTCATTGGTGCATGCCGATCCGTCGGCGGAAATACCGCTTGTGGCGGTGGCACTTGGTGCCTGTTTGCGGATGCGCGACAGTGATGGTGACATTGACTTTGACGCTGCCGATTTTTTTATCGGGCCGATGCTGACGCTGATCCCGCCAACCGCCTGTCTTTACGAAATCAGATTTCCAAAACCAAATGCCGCATATGTGGGAACGGGTTTCCATGAAATTGCCACCCGCCGCAGCGATTATGCGCTGGCTGCCGCAGGTGCGCATATTGAGGCCGATGCGCATGGCCGGGTGCAGGATATACGCCTTGCCATTGGCGGCGTCAGTGATTTTCCCCAGCGTCTGCCAATCGATTTACCAACTGATCTGGCAACTGATCTGGCAACATCCAAAACCAGCCTTGCAGCGGCCATCGATACGGCTCTGGACACTGTTGATTTTGTCGAAGATATGCATGCCAGCGCCAGCTATCGACGCCGGGTTGTGGCGGAACTGGCGGGCCGCGCGATCAGCGATGCATTAAACGAAATAACGGCGGGTCTGGCATGAACATAACTCTGGATATCAATGGCAAAGCCACCACCGCCAGCATCGAACCGCGTTTGACATTGCTGGATTTCCTGCGCGATGTTGCCGGGCTGAAGGGAACGCATGCCGGCTGTGAACATGGGGTATGCGGTGCCTGTACGGTGCTGCTTGACGGCGACGCCGTGCGATCCTGTCTGGTTCTGGCGGCGCAAGCCGAAGGCAGCCAAATCACCACAATCGAAGCTGTTGATGGTGCCGACCGCCAGCCCGGTGAATTATCGATTATTCAGGATGCTTTTTGCGAAACCCATGGCCTGCAATGCGGCTATTGCACACCCGGCATGGTACTCGCCGCAAAAACATTGTTGCAGCACACAGCAGCGCCAAGCCGTGAAGATGTGCGCGAGGCCATATCGGGGAATATTTGTCGCTGTACCGGCTATGTGCAGATTGTTGACGCCATCATGCTGGCGGCCGAGCGGCTGCAAGGACGCAACCAGCCTGCTGACGGCGCGTGAAAAAGGACAGAATTCGGATGAGCGATAAAAAATACAAATTCTTGTCGCAGCCGCGCCGGGTTGTTGAAGACCGCCGCTTTGTTGTTGGCAAGGGCCGGTATATTGCCGATTATGACCATGCCGATATGGCGCATGTTGCATTGCTGGCCTGTCATCTGCCTGCCGCAACCATTGATGATATTGACACCAGCGCCGCATTGGCGATGCCCGGCGTCATTGATGTTGTGACCGGCGCCGAACTGGCGGCTGCGATTGGCCCGTTGATGAATGGTCTGGACACCCCGAATGTGCGGCGCTATCCGCTTGCCGTTGGACAGGTGCGCTATGCCGGTGAATGGGTGTGTGCTGTGATTGCCGAAAGCCGGGCGGTTGCCGAAGATGCCGCCGAAAAAATCCGTCTGCAGACAACCGCCTTGCCATTTGTGCTGGATTCTGAACAGGCATTGCAAGAAGACAGCCCGCCAGTCCACCCGGACCATCAATCGAATGTGCTGCTGGATAAACAATTTGTCTGGGGGCCGGTTGATGATGATTTTGCAAAGGCGGATCATCAGCTGAGCTTTTCCGTCGTCTGGGGACGCAATTCAACCGTGCCGATTGAAACCTTTGGCGTTGTTGCCGAATGGAATGTCTGGGAACAGATTCTCGATATCCGGGCCTCGGTTCAAATGCCAAAATATGCAGACCAGATTGCCCGCGCATTGGGGTTGGCCGGTAATCAGGTTCGCGTCCATTATGATATTGATGTTGGCGGCAGCTATGGTGTCAAACGCGGTATCAAACACGCTGTTTTAACTGGTTATCTGGCACGCAAGCTGCACCGGCCGGTGCGACTGATCGAAGACCGGCTGGAAAATATGCGGGCCGGTGATGCGCATGGCCCGGAACGCAAATTCGATATCAGCGTTGCCTTTGATCAGGATGGCACGGTGCGGTCGATGAAAATGCGCGCCCTCGATAATGCCGGGGCCTATGCCGGTCGGGCGCCGTTCCAACTTGGCAAACCTATCGGTGCCATTGTCGGCCCCTATCGTATCGGCTCGGTCGCCTATCAGGCGATTTCAGTGACAACCAATAAAGCGGTGCAAGAAGCGGTGCGTGGCTTTGGCCAGGCGCCGACAAATTACGCGATTGAAACAGCCATTGACCGGGTGGCGGCCTATCTGCAAATGGATCGGCTGGCGTTGCGGCAACATAATCTGATCCGGGCTGACGAATTTCCCTATCTGATCCCCAGCGGCAGCACCTATGACAGCGGTGATTATCATCAGGTGATTGACAAGGTGCTGGCGGCTGCGGAATACCCAAAACTGGTCGCCAGATGCGCAGAATTGCGCAACAGCGGCATGATGGCCGGCATTGGCATCGCCGCCTGTCTTGAACCGAGTGGTGGCAACTCATCCTTTGAACCATTGTTGAATGAAAATAATCAGACAACCACCTGGATGGAATCATGCCAGATCAATATTGATGCGCTGGGCACGGTGATTGCGCGTATTCATACAACCTCGTCAGGTCAGGGGCATGAAACGCTGGTCAGCACAGTGATCGGCGAGGTGCTGGAAATCGAACCCGACAGCATCCGGGTGACGCGGCCAAATTCGCTTGAAAGCCTGCCCGGCAATTCACCTGTTGGCAGCCGTATGGCGATTATGCTTGGCGGCGCGGCGGCACGCGCGGCAGAAAAATTAAAACATAAAATCATCACCATCGCCGCGCATCAGTTGCAATGTGATGCTGCAACGCTGCGTTATCAGGGCGGCACAACATATGCTGCCGACGGGCGCAGCTTTTCATGGGATGATGTTGTCGAACTGGCACACCGGCAGGCCCACGGGCTGCCAGATGGCATGGATCCGGGGCTGGCCAGCTTTGACATTATGCAGGTGCCGACCGGCGGTGCATTGCCAAAAGATGACAAGGTGCAAATGTACCCCTGTTATTCATTTGAATTTCATCTGGTGCTGGTGGCGTTTGATCCGGTTATCGGCAAGCCGGAAATTCATGCCTACACCATCGGCCATGATTGCGGCACAGTGATCAATCCGGCGATTGTCAGCGGCATGACCTATGGCGGCATCGCCCATGGTATTGGCGCCGCCTTGCTCGAGGAATTTGCCTATGACGAAAGTGGCCAGCTGATGACGCAAAGTTTTCTGGACTATCTGATGCCATCATCACATGAGGTGCCGGATATCCAGCTGGTGAAACATTGCACCCCGTCGCCGCATACTGTGTTTGGTCAAAAAGGCTCTGGCGAAAGCGGCTATCTTGGCGCGCCTGCGGCCATTTCCAGCGCGATAAACCATGCTGTTTCCGGGATGGATATTCATTTTAACTCGCTGCCCATTCGAATGAGTGTGATCAGCGACGCTATCGCCAACGCCAACCGATCGGACAAATAATGATCATTGACAGTCACGCGCATTTTGTGCCGCCGACATTGCTCGAGGAAATTGCCGATACAGCGGCTGATTTTCCGTCTTTGCAGCTGATGCCACATGACACAGGATTTGGGTTTTCTTTTGCCGGCAGCAAGCCAACGCGGCCGGTCAGCCCGTTGTTATCGGATGCGTCGGCACGCCTTGACTGGATGGATCAGCAACAGATTGACCGGCAGGTGATCGGTGGCTGGCTTGATATGTTTGGCTATGAAATGCCCGTCGAGGACGGCATAAAATGGTCGCGGCTGATCAATAAACATCTGCAGACATTTGCCGCGGCAAGCGGCGGCCGGTTTCTGCCACTGGCCAGCCTGCCGATGCAGGATGGCGCGGCGGCGGCCAGCGTTTTGGATGACGCGCACAAGGCAGGCTTTCGCGGTGCCATGATCGGCACCCAGCCAAAAGGCGCTGGCGGCGTGCTTGATGACCCGGAACTGACCCCGTTTTGGCAGGCCGCCGACCGCAATAAATCTGTGCTGTTTATCCATCCGGTGTTTGATTCGGGTGACTCACGGGTTGATGATTATGGCATGAATAACGCCATTGGCCGGATCACAGATACGCTGATCGCCATCTCCCGACTTATCTATTCAGGCCATGTTGAACGCTATGCCGGGGCGCGTATCGTGATTGGCATTGGCGGGGCTGGCCTGCCCTATGTGCTGGGACGTATGCAGCGCAATTATGATCTTCACAAAGACCATCTGGCCGACCCGAAACGGGCGCTATCGCTGTTATATTATGACACATTGCTGCATGATCCGGCGGCGTTGCAGTTTCTGCTTGATATGGTTGGTGCTGAGAGGGTGATGCTGGGGTCGGATATGCCGTTCCCGATTGGCGATCCGGCACCGTTGGCTATTCTTGATGGGATCACTGTTTCAGCCGCGCAAAAACGGGCCATGCTCAGTGGTGTTGCCACCACACTCTTCAATCTCTAGCGGTACATGGGAAAACGACAATGAAAGTCAATCTCAGCGGAAGCGAGACCATTGATGTGCCGCCGCAGACATTATGGGATGCGGTGATTGATCCGGCAACGCTGCAAAAGGCAGTGCCGGGATGCCGTGATATGCGTGCTGTTGGCGCGGCAGACTATATCATGACGCTCGATTTAAAAGTCGCCGCCGTGGGTGGCAGTTTTGAGGGTAAAATTGCCCTTTCGGATATGTCGCCACCGCATAGCTGTACGATCAATCTGTCCGGCGAAGGCTCATTAGGCACCGGCACCGGCACCGCCAAGGTGACAATTGCCGATGCTGGCGACGGTAAATCAACCATCAGCTATGACGCCGATGGCGATGTCGGGGGACTGGTGGCTGGTGTGGGACAACGTGTTTTAATGGGTGTTGCCAAACATTTAACACGGCAGTTTTTCACCGCATTAAAAGCGCATTTTACCAGCCCCTAAATGGCAAAATCTGACGAATGCACTACGCAGAGGCAAACAAGCCGATGACAGCACCATGGCAAAAACTGGGCTTTAAATTAAAACTTGGGTTGCGCCCCCGCGCTGAGTCGCAGTGGCTGCCGCATATCGATCTGTTTGGTGATGAAGCTGAACGCGCCGCACAGATAAACGAGAAAGCGCATCTGTTCGCCTGTAAACATGCGGAGGTTTTTGCCGCCTTACCAGCGGCGCGTGCAGCCAGTGCTGAATTGCTGAAATCGGTGACCAATCATATCTGCAAATATCATCCGTCACCGCCGCTACCGGTTGACCCAGCGCAACATCCACTCGAGGCAGCCGCAAGTCTAGTGCCAGAAGATATGCTGTTGTTGGCGCCGCGCGGTGCTGCAGATAGTCGCAATCCGGAGCGCATTCTATGGCATCTTGAAGCCGCCGCTCTGGCCTTTCCCGCTCATTGGGTATTGGCTGAAAAAATGGATCAACCCCTGCAAACAATACATCAGCCCGTGCCGCATTATGACGAACGGCTGGCCACTCCGGTTGATCGGTTTTTCACCGCCATGCAGATTGGCCCGATCAGCAGCCGGTTGAATTGGTCTTTACAAATTGGCGATCAGTTATTCACACCGCAGCGCACAGCGCGACAACCCTCAACAGCCGATAAGGATCTGGGCACGTTATTTTTACGCATGGAAAATCAAACTTTGCGCAAGCTTCCGCAGAGCGGTTATGTGGTTTTCACCATTCGCACGCACTTGTTGCCCATGAAAAAGTGGCAGGATGACCGCGATGCACTGCAATCGATGCTTGATATGATGCATCAAATGTCACCGGCAACACAGCGCTACAAGGGGGTGGAACTTTATGCGCCGATCATCTGCAACGCACTGCGCAGACTGGGCCAGGCGATATAGGCTTAATCATCTGCTACGACTTCACATGCCTCAAAACGCTCTCGCTGCAGCGCCCAAGCGCCATCAGCGAACACATAATCATACGTATATAGTTTCCGGTTGAGCCGATTGAGAACCCACAGCTGTTGCGCCAATGGGCGGCTATTGGGTGACAAATGGTGCAACGTCACACACCAGATTTCCGCATCCCGAAAAGACAAGGTTTTGGTCAAGACCGCCGGATCGTCACTAATACAAAACGGCCTTTCTACGGCACCGTTACGCCGGGTGACTGTGCCGCCAAAAAAACTTTTTTCAACAACAAATGTGGTGTCGCCGCAGCGCAGCGCGGTATCGGCACGGGCCGCATTGATAAGCAACAACATGCCGATACAACTGAATGTCAAAATCTGTCTGCGCATCGCTTACCCCTGCGTTGCGTGGCGCATCAAACCCGCAAAATTTAATCTGTATTGCCGGCTAGTGAATATCGGCGGTCTGGCCAATCGCGCTTTTCAATTTTTCGATATCGAAATCATCCGCCCGCGCCGCCTCGATAATCACCTGTTCACGCCGCGAGATCAGATCAATCGCCGCCGGAATTTTTTTCACCGCGCCAGCCGGAATCATCACCGCGCCATGTTGATCCATGTGCACAATATCATTAGTCGATACGGTCAATCCGTGAACCGTCACCAGACAATCGATATCGACAAGATGCACATAGGCGTGGCTCGGCCCGACCTTGCCACCAATCAGGTTGAATCCCCTGGCACTATCCGGCAGGTCACGAAATGACCCATTCGTCACCGCCCCCAAAACGCCAAGCCCTTTGTGAACTGTGGTTTGTACTTCACCCCAAAAAGCGCCAATGCCGGGTTGCGGATCCAAATCCTGAATAACGGCGATTGTTGGCATCGGGCCAGCCGCGACATATTCATAATAGGCGGTGCGTTTGGTCGCCATCTCGGCATCTGACTCTGGTGGTGGTGCTGCCGCGCGAATGGTCGCGGTGCGGGCAAAACCGCACACCGGTGGCAAATTCGGATCAAGTGCAAAAAGATGCTGTGTGGTAAATCCATGCCCGCGGCGCTCTGGCACAATTTCTTCCAGCGCATTGCAAATGGTTGGCGTATCCCAGCGAGTCAGAACAGCCAAATCTTCGGCGGTGATCACGTCACTCATAAATCTACCTTTCGTTGCATATCGTCAGATCATTGTTATAGCCGTTCACAGCCATCCTGCAAATTGCCAATGCTACTGGCGCGCCATCGCGCGGGCAAATTCGCGTTCCTGAACCAATTGTGCCTGCAGCGCACTGGCCTTGGCCCGGCGCGCCATATCAATGCCAAAAAGCGACAGCAGATCACGCTGCGCATTACTTGCACCAAGCCGCGGTATGAAAATGCGATGCGCCATCATCAAATCCAGCGCGGCGTCATGATCACCCGTTTCATGCGCCAAAATACTCTGGCCGATTGGTGCGCCGACATCTCTAATCACCGCCGCAATGTGCGATTTTTGCGTTGCCGCAAAGTTCTGCATAGAGGCGATATGCGCGGCGGCGGCATCAAATCGTTCGGCGCGGCACAGGGCGATGATATGATGAAGATCGGTGAAAACCAGGGCATGCCCATCACTATTTTCCTGCGCCACCTCGGCCAGCTCTTCCCAGCGCTGGCCAATATTGACGCCGTTAAATTCAAGCCGCGCCAGAAATGAAACCGAATTCTGGATATCCAGAAAAAACGCACTTTCGGTATCATGAATAGCATCATCATAGAGTGACAAGGCGGCATCAAATAATCCGGCATCAATCAGAAACAGCCCCTTATGCCACCAAATATGGCCACGAAACGGGTTGAAATCACGAAAATGATCAAGCGTGTAATCCAGCCAGCCAATGCCATCTTTTGACCGCTGCTGCATTTCCATAACATGTGCCACCGCATGCACCGCCCATAAATCATTCGGGTTCTGCGCGGTCGCCTCGCGGCCATAGCGCTCTGCCGCGCTGTAAAGCCCCAGCTCTTCCAGCCCGAAAGCCACCATGCCCAATAGATTGCCATAATGCGGTATGGTCTTGTCCCAGGCTGACAACACCGCCGCAGGCGTGGATGAGAGCTGCTGACGATAACCACTCCAGAAACAGGTATAGTGATGCATCCGCAGCGCCACGATATCGTGCGGATGCGCGGCAACAATCTCGTCCCAACAGGCACAGGCCTTATGCGGCGCACCGTCCAGCAGGTGACGCAGTGCCGCGACATGCCGTTGTTCACGCGGTGATGCATTTTTTGCCAAAGCCTCGGCCTTGGCCAGCGCCGAAAACGCCGCTGGCAGCACCGCGGCTGAATTAAATGTGACAAATAGATAACCACGAAAACAATGCGCCATACAAAAATCGGCATCAATCTCGATCGCCTGTTTAAGCCGGCGCATGGCGGTGATTTTATAATCCAGCCATTCGGCAACCGCGTCATTATAGGCGGTCAACGCCGCCGTATCACAAAGTGTTACAGCCAGCCCCTGATTGTCACGCACCACATGATCCTCTTTGCTTCAGCATTGCCAACTCATCTCTCAATGACCCGCGCACCCCGCATTTAGCGCATCACCCGACATAAATAGCTTTTCAGATTGGAATGGTCTGACAACGGATCACGTTGCTCTTCATCAGTCAGATAATTGACTGAATTCCACGGATGATAGGGTTGTGATGAATCCCATCCAATCGGCACAAAAACCGTATCAGGTCGCATGCCGGCATACAGCCATGCCCGCGCCCTGACGGTGCCATGCGCAGTTTCGACCGACACTTCGTCACCATCAGCAATCTGCAATTCTGCGGCTTTATCCGGGTGCATCTGCACATACATATCGGGCCACATTTCCTGGGCCTGCCAAGCATAATGTGTCCATGAGTGAAAATGCGGCGCCGGCGGGCGGCCAGTGATCAGATGCGTATCAAAACCACGATTTTGCAATTTCTGGCCGGGTGAGTCGGCATGCGGCTGGACAATTTCAAATGGTTTGACCATAGCCCGGCCATGGATAAACGGGCGTTCGACTTCGGTGCTGCCGGTGTGCTGGCGTTCAACATAAGGCAAGGCAATCAGATGTTCCCGGTCGGCGTAAAATTCTGGCAGCGCCGACAGGCCAAGCGCGGTCAATGTCTGATCCAGTTCGGCCGTCCAAAATTCCAGCTTGCCACTTTTCGTCGGAAAGCGGTGCCCCTCGGGCTTGCCAAATGCGGTGCTGCCCTCAAGATACAGGGTTTCGATTTCTTCGGCATCTGCATCCGCCAGCGGCACCCGCAACCAGCGCCGCGGCGTCGCATGCAGACGGTCCTGTGTGCAGCCGCGCATATAGGGATCATTGATCAGCATTTCATCCCAAAAAACAGCCGGGTCTTTATAGCTGTCTTTCAACACATCATCATAACCAAATTTTTTCCCAAGCTCGATCCAGAACCAGTCATCCGGTTTGGCGTCACCGGGTGGCGGAATGGTTTTATCGAGCCAGACAATCCGGCGATCCTCGGCAGCCCGGCTGATTTCGCCTTTTTCAATGCCGGTTGCCGCAGGCAAGACATAATCGGCAAAATGGCTTGTTTCATTCTCGAACAAATCGATATGCACCAGCAGATCAAGCTGTTTAAACGCCGATCTGACACGCTGTTGATTGGGCCAGGCCATCATTGGATTATTCGAGGTGATCACCGCTCTTAGCGGATAGGGATCATGCGACTCGATGGCATCTAGCCAGCTTACCGAATTTGACCCGATCATCGGTTTTTGCGGATATGTTTTGCGGTCTTCCGGGGCATCTGCAGCAATCGGAACAGGCATGCTCAGATTAAAAAAGGCACCCCCTTTGCGCCCGATATTGCCAGTGATCGCCGCCACAAACATCAAGGCGCGGTTGGTCTGCCCGCCATTGCTGTGCTGATTCACACCGCGCGAGGCAAATAATACACAGCCATCAGCCGCAGCGATATCCTCGGCAAGCGCGCGGATCACCGCCGCATCTAAACCAACAATGTCGGCGGCCCAGTCGGGCGAATAGTTTTTCGCAAACAGAAAATCACGCCATTCCTGCCAGCCGGAAATCCAGTTTTCACAAAATGACTGGTCATGCAGATTCTGCTGAAGAATGTGATAGGCAAGCGCCAGTGCCAGTGCCAGATCGGTTCCCGGACGAATACCCAGCCATTGATTGGCCTTTGTCGCAGTGACCGTCATCCGCGGGTCAATCACCACCATTTTTGCCTTGTTCTTCAGCCGCCAGTTATTGATCATGCCAAAATGCACCGGGCGGGTTTCCGCCTGATTATCGCCGAAATACACATAAAGCGCGGCACTGCCGAGATCATCTTCGGTATAGCTGTTGCCACTGCCACCAGCCCCCAGCGTCGCCTGAAACGACACCCGCTTGGCTTCTGAACAAAACGCTTCGGTATCACCAAAATTTGGCGTGCCCCACATTTGCGTGAACAGACGGATATAGCCGCGCCGTGTCAGGGTGCCAGTGCGTGTGCCAGCAAAAATCGCCAGCGCTTCCGGGCCATACTGGTCGCGCATTGTTTGCAATTTGGCAGCAATCTCGGTAAGCGCCTGATCCCAGCTGATTGGCTCAAATTTTCCCTCACCACGTTCACCAACGCGTTTCAGCGGTGTTGTCAGCCGTTCAGAACTGTTGTGAAGCTGTAACAGGAATT
>ERZ802824.647-NODE-647-length-19126-cov-14.068_pt1 | contig 19126 bp, 23 predicted proteins | sample MGYA00345650_ERZ802824 | MGnify/ENA primary metagenome ERZ802824 (study PRJEB30503, sample SAMEA104212361) | marine metagenome | biome: Westerlies Biome; feature: [SRF] surface water layer (ENVO:00010504) within the epipelagic zone...; material: water... | reverse complement strand
CTACACTTTTTAAATACTCTTTTACACCTATCACTATCTTCTTTACTTCTATCTCGGTAAAATATAATACTATAAAGAAATATTAATATAGATATATATTAATATAGATATATATATTAATATAAATGGAATTAGACACTGAAAACAGACCGTCCTGGGGTAGTTATTTTACTCAAATTGTACAAATTACAGCTACTAGATCTACATGTAAAAAATTACACGTGGGGTGTTTATTAATATTAAATAATAGAATTATTGCACAAGGATACAATGGCCATTTACCGGGATGTCCACATATATCAATTGAAGAAAATGGCCACGAATTAGCAACTATTCATGCAGAACAAAATGCATTAATAGATTGCGCAAAAAGAGGTGTATCTACAAATAATAGTACAGCATATATTACACATTATCCATGTATTAATTGTGCAAAAGTATTATTGGCCGCCGGTATTAAAAAAATATATTATATAAATGATTATAAAAATTCGCAACATGTACAAGAATTGTGTAATTTAATGAATATTGAATTGGTTAAAATAATGCAACATACCGAATGTAAAAGTATTTAAAATTATATAATAACATATTTAATATTTATATAAATATTAAATATTAAATTTATATAAATGACTAATGAATGCAGTATTTGTTTCCATGAATTAAATGATGATTTATTTACTTTAACCTGTTGTAAGAATATTGTTCATCATAATTGTTTAATTGGGTGGATTAATTCTAGTATAGATACTAATAATAGTGATTTTAATAAATGTATAATATGTAAATCATACAATTGGGTAATTGAGGATTTCTATAATAATTTAAAATATATTAGTTTAAACAATTCTCCAGATATAAGTAACAATATTAATTCTCATATAGATGATATTGAATCTGTTTCAGAATCAAATGATAACCAATTAATAGTTGTACATTCCAGTAATTTAACCAATAATAAATTTAGAATATTAAAAAAATTTATTATTATTAGTTTTCATATATCCGTAGTTTTTGTAATTTTATTTATTATTGTCGAATACCATTAAATTTGTATTTTAAGGCTCGCGACGTTCTGGTTTTGGTGTCCGTGGTTTTCTACGAACAACCATCCATTCTTTTTTCACAGTATCATCTGTAGTATTTAATGATGGTTTCCTTACTTCTACTTCATCTTTACTGGCAAATTTTACTTCACACATCAATCTACCGCGCCCCACGCCAGTAATATCGGTCGCCTTAGTTGTATGATTATTTGATTCTGCATCAGATACCGAAAATTCTACATATTCTCCCTGCATCAAATATTTATAATGTTCATTTGTAATACAAATGTCGCTGTGATGACAAAATACATCTTTGTCTTTATGGTCTCCAGTAATAACTGTAATAAATCCATATCCTGATTTATTATTAAACCATTTTACTTGGCCCATTGTTCGCTCCTCTGCAGTAGACATTATTTATAATAAATTATATCTGCAAATCTTTATATCTGTTTTTTAAATATTTTATTACATTTCATGCTTATATTATACTTATTTTAATACTTGTTTTAATGCTTGTTTTAATACTAATTATAATATAATTATTAAAAATAATTAAAATATTATAATTATTATAATGAATGATAAATATCGATGTAATGAATTTGTTTTAAATAAAAAAAATAAACGATTTAAGCAATGTAATAAATGTTATTACAGATTACTTAATAATAAAAAATATTGTTGGACGCATTATAATAAACTATGTAAACAAAAAGTTATATATATTCAAACAATATATAGAGGATATAGATGTCGACAAAAGATTACTAATATATTTATTAAATTACCAACCGATTTACAACATAAAATTATTGATTATAGTCGAACAGATATATATTATAACAAATATGTTAAATTAATATATAATCTAATACGAAAAAGATATTTAAACTATTATAAAATAGGATTAAATAATAATATACATATATTATCTGATTTAGAAATAATGGATATTCTGCCTATTATTTATGATGTTTATTATTTATATAATAAATATTTTGATATAATTAAATATAATTTTATAAATAATTTAATAAAATATGAAATGTATTATTTAAATATTAATACACATTTATTAAAAAATAAGATTAATTCTATGTCAATGTATTATTTTTACGAAATAAACAATCCTAATCAAAATTTTTATATTTGTCTATTTAATAAATTAAATAACTTATCGATTATTTTAACCGAATTTTCTAATAAGTATAACAACACATTTTTATAATTAAATATAAATATTATATAAATGTTCGATTTTTGGTTGAATTATTAGTGAATTATTAGTAAATTTAATAAATATGTATAGTTTGGTTTCGTGGAAAATGAAATAGATCTACAATATATCAATAAATCATTTATTATTCTATTTAAATTATCATCATCAATTTTGTTTAAAATATTATTGATATGCTTTTTATCAATATTATTTAGATTACAATATTCGGAAAAAGAATCATCATTTAAATATAAATATAGAACGATATAACATAATGATTCTATATCGTCGCGTCTAGATGGCTCGATCCCATTAACAATATTTATACTAACGTAATTAGGCGTTCCAATTATTGAATTTATATTTTTTTCACATACATGTTTTTCATTATTTATTATTTTTTTTGCCAATCCAAAATCTATTAAATATAGTTCATTATTTTTGAAACATATATTTTCTGGTTTTATATCTCGATGTATTATACCCATATCATGAATATTTTTTAAAATTGTTATTAATTTATGTATTATATGTAAAATAGTTTCTATATTTTGTAATTTATGTATTTTATAATATGTTAAATTATAATCTAATAAATCAAGTATCAAAAAATTATTAGTATTATCCGTATAAAATCCTTTTAATTTTGGTATATGTAAGACATTATTTAAGTAATTATATATTTGGGTTTCATATTTTAATGTATTATATTCTTTTGGTTCTATTTTTATGGCTACTTTCTTATTGCTTAATTTATGTTGACCAATATACACCCCTCCAAAATTCCCACTACTTATTTTTTCTATTATTATATAATTATTCATTAATTATATAATAAATTTATATCTATATTAATTTAATATTCCATTTTTGCGGAAAGTTTTGCCAATCTTGCGCGTCTTCTATCGGCCTTTGATCCACGTGATTTTTTTCCTTTACGTTTTTTATGTACCGCCGATTGTCTTGTGGGAAATGGATTTAATTTACCAAATAAATTTTCCAATTCTCCTACATCTGACGACACCTCTTTGTTTATCTCCGTTTTTCCAGTATTTAAAGTACTAAGCATTGATGTTAATGTGTCTACATTCGGGCGTGTACGGCGTGAATATGCTCCTCTACCCCTTCTTAGGCGACGTCTGGAACGACGTGGTCTACGCGAACGACGATTTAAGCGACGTTTTAAACGACGATTTGAACGGCGTCTAGAGCTACGTTTTAAACTGCGTCTTGAACTGCGGCTTGACCTGCGTCTTAAACTGCGTCTTGAACTGCGTTTTAAACTGCGTCTTAAACTGCGTTTTAAACTGCGTCTTGAACGCCGGCTAGATTTGCTCCGCGAACCGCGCCGTTTTTTTCCCCCAGTTAATTCAAATACCATTATAATATAATATAATATTAAAAATTTTTATCAATTAATTATATTTAAAAATTTATGTTTTATATTATTATCTTGTAAAAATTTCATGAAAAATTCTGGTAATATTGCTAAATTATTCATTATAATCATGTATTTAAATATACAAACTATAGTATTTGGTTGAATTATTTTAATACTATAAAACCATCGGGGAGGTATATATATAATATCATTTTTCTTTAATGTTACTGTTAAAAATTTTACTTTTGAAAAATTGTTTTCGTGTTTTTTATCAATATTATACGGATTCATTTTTGATCTAAATTCAAAATTACTATAATCTTTAATTATGTCTAAATATTTATAATTTTGTGGTATTGTTAACATAATTTCTATTTCTCCATCTGTTACTAAATAAAAATTTCTATAATTTAATTCATATCTTAATGGTGTATGACTATTCACACTCCCCAATAAAATATCATATGAGCACGATGATGTCATATATGGTCTTAAATACATATCATTAGATATTATATGTTTATGTAGAGTTGTTTCATTTATAAAATCATTATTATTTTCTGATATATAAGTGTTTGATAAATCATTAATAAATAATTTTTGTGCATTATTATAATTTATTGGTAAAAAAGTATTATCGTCTAAATCATAATCTTTAATATTTCTAATATTAATATCAAAACTTTTATAATTATCTTGCATATTTTTTGAACTAATGTTTTCAATAATTTCTGTATTGTCGAAGTTAAACAATACGGGTTGTTTAAAATTACATATTTCTTCTAAATTATCTTTTGCTAGTTTATCTGCCTCAAAAATCTCTAAATCATTGCTGGTTTTTAAATGATAATTTATATGAACATATAAAAATAAAATAACAATAAATATTATAAAATTAATTAGTATTTGCATTATTAATTAATTTTAATAAATTATTTTTTGATATTAAACATACAACTATTAATTTTTCCTATCTTGTTTTTTATTTTTTGATTTTTGTGATTTATCTGTTATATCTGGTGTTTCTTGGACTTTTTCAACTTCTTTTGTTACCTCGGACGCGTTCGTTACTTCGGCCTCTTTTGTTACCTCGGTCGCGTTCGTTACTTCGACCTCTTTTGTTACTTCGGCCTCTTTTGTTACCTCGGCCTCTTTTGTTACCTCAGTCGCGTTTGTTACCTCGGCCTCTTTTGTTACCTCGGTCGCGTTTGTTACTTCGGTTTCCGCTACTGCTTCGACTGATTCAGTTTCTTGTGGCGCTTGATCTAATTGATTATCGTTTTCTGGATTATTTGATAGATTTATTATTTCAGCAATAACATCTTGTTTTATTGTCTCCCGCATAGTTGCTAAATTTTTGGTATATTCCAAATTTTCATTTAATACTTCATTAAATTTACTAAAATTAGTAAACAAATTTGTTATTTTTCCTTCATTCTCTTCTTTATATTTACCCATTTCGGCATTTAAAGAATTCATACTCTTAGATAATTTTTCAAAATTTTTTAATATAATCATCATATTATTATTTAATGCATTTAATTTTTCAGTAAAATTGACTGCATCTAATTCTTTAAATTTCTTATCAACCAAAGCTTCCAAAGTTTGCATTCGTTGATCAGAATCGCCCAATGACATCCTTGAATTAGTATCAGATAAACCCGGCGGAGAGTTAAGTAATTCTTCCAATTTTTTTATTTTTACATCATGATTATATAATACTTGCGTTGGATTAAAAGAACTTCTCTGTTGTGCTGGATTGGTATTATTTGAAGTATTATCATTGATGGTAGTTGATCTAACTCTTAACTCTTCTGGGGGGCGAGTTCTTCTCTTAATAGCTGATGCAATTCCTTGGCTGCTCATTATATTGTTATTTAATAAAATTTATCTAAATTATTTTCGCATTAACATTTTAATACTTTCATGAAAATTATATTCTAATAATTCAAAATCCTGGATCTTATAATCATTTATATTATCATATTTTGATTTTATATTAAATTTGGGAAATGCATATGGTGTTCTCTCCAATTGTTGTTTTAAACTTGTAAAATGATCGTCGTATATATGTGCATTTCCTACATAATATATAAATTCTGATGCCTCTAATTCACAATGATGCGCCAATAAATGTGTTAAAAAACTATAAGATGCAATATTAAATGGTACACCTAACCCCATATCTCCACTGCGCTGATATAAGCTACAACTCAAATATTTTCCTTCTTTAACATTAAATTGCATTAAAACATGACATGGTGGTAGTGCCATTTTTGATAATTGACATGGATTCCATGCAGATATTATCATTCGCCTGCTAGTTCTCTTTGTTGGCTCTTTAAGAGTTTCTATTATTTGTTTTAATTGGTCTATACCTTTTCCAGTGTAATCACTTGAACAATTATTATAGTCTGCATTAAAATGACGCCACTGAAAGCCGTATATTGGCCCTAAATCGTTTTCTTGATAATTTATTAGTCCAACACTATCTAAAAAATCTCGACTACCATTATCATTCCATATATTTACATTTTGTTTTTGAAGTACGCGGTTATCTGTATTTCCACTAATAAACCATAATAATTCCTTTAAACAAGTTTTCCACGCAACCTTTTTTGTAGTTAAAATAGGCATAGTATTATTGCTTAAATCAAAATGCATAACAGAACCATATATCATGTTTGTTTTACCATTTCTTCCTTCTTCTAATGATCCATGGTATAAAATATCTTCTATTAAATTAAGATACTGATATTCTTCATGAAAATTGCCATTTCTATTTTTATTATTATTTAAAATTCGACTTAACATATAATTAATATTTGTGAAATATATTTAATTTATTTTAATTTATTTTTATTAATTTTTGTTTTACCTTTTATATTTTTGTAATTTTATAGAACTTTAGTTAAAAATTTTAATTTATTTCTAATTTTAATTTCTTGATATAAATCATATATGGATAAAGCAGAAGAAATATTAGAAAAAGATATAGACAAAACTGTGGGATTTTTTAATTATGTATTTAATTTTGATGACGATAATAAGGCAAATATGTTGAATATGGTGCAATATATTCTTATAGCAGTAATACCAGTCGTTATTGTTTTAAAATTGATTAAAGAATATGTTCCGGAAGAGGACGATGGTAAAGGTAGTATAGAACTATCATTAGAAGTTGTTGTACAATTATTATCTATATTTTTCGGAGTATGGTTTATAAATAAAATTATTAGATATATTCCAACATATAGTGGAGTTCCATATCACCGATTTAATGAAATTAATTTTGTTATTCCAATATTAATTATTTTAGTAACTATGCAAACTAAATTAGGTGCTAAAATAAATCTTTTAGTTGATCGGGTAATGGAAGTGTGGGATGGTCAAACTGGTGGTGGATCATCCGCACAAAAATCGGGTAATGTAAAAGTTAGACAACCTTTAGCAGGAATTCATAGAGCAAGCAGAGCAGACACAATGGATAATACAATGATACCTCCTCCGGCGCAAACCATGACTGCTGGTGTAGATAGAAGCACTACTTTAATAAATAATTTACCCAATTTAAATAATAGTGATCAGGATCCCAATTCTAGATATGGCAGTGATGTTATGAATTTAGCGATGATGGATGGCGGTGATGAGCCTATGGCTGCAAATGGTTTATTGGGTGGTGCTTTTGGAAGTGGATGGTAAGCATTAGTAAATCATATTTTATAAATTTTTATAAAAATATGATTTTTTGTGGTTTGATGATATTGTTATACTCTCTCGGCTTGTTGGGGTGTATGGTGTTTTGTGTATAGGGAAGGGAGAGATTTTCTCGTCCGCTTAATGAGTCCGGATCCTTATGTCGGAGAAGGAGGAGGAGGATGAGGGGGCAATCTAGGTGCTTGCTGTCTTTGTTTAGCATCCTCAATTTCTTTTGGTGAAGTTGTGTGAAGTTTTGTTATTCTTGAATCAGGGTATTTGGCGGCTCGTTTCGCTAACTTTGTCTTGGTATCTCTTTCAAGAATCTTGGGTTTAGCGTCGTCGTGGGTGATACCTAACCTGTCTGCTTCGTTATCAATTCGACGTTTTTTAACTTTTTCTTTAAATTCGGCATGTTGTATAAGTTTCATATCTTTCATATCTTTTCTTTGTTGTGTTTTATCAACTTTCAATAATTCTATTTTTTCTCCCGCATCAACTTGTCTAACGGCTGTTCTTGTTAGTAGTTCCTTTGGTTGTAAAAAACCACCAACTTTAGTCGCTGCCATATTTCCAAATATTATTAAGTTCTCTACTGCTTGTGGTATATTTATTCCACCAACGAGCATAAATAATCCGGGTAGTAGACAAAATAATAGAGATACTCCCCAAAATACCCAAAATCCCCATGGTTCATGTGAAGTCACGATGTTACTAAATCCCCCCCATATTAACATCCATATGGCCAAACACATAATTGATCGAATTATAGAAATAAGTGCATTATTAAAAATAAAAGAAAATACTGGATGTACATTCTTAGCATATATTTTACTGCTAAAAAAATATACTACACTAGATCCTATAATTAAAATCCAAAATGCGGGATTTTCAAGCAGAACTTTTAGAAAAAATTCTAATATGTTTAACTCTCCCATTATCGCTAATAAAACCAATGATAATGAAAATACCATAAATTCTAGCAATGTTGCAAAAATACTAATCATTGAACCAAAAATTTCTTCTACGACAGGGGCTTCTGGGTTTGTAAAACCTTTTGGTATAGAAAATATTTTAATAGCTCCCAATGATACTGTCAAAACATATAGAAATATTACGAATACAGATGAAAAATCTTTTTGCCATTCAGTCCCACCAACCCGTAAATGCCAAAATAAATATATAATTAAAATTAATATTGTTACGATTGTTGATGCAAAAAATATAATTGGATCCATTGTTTTTATGAATTTATTAAGAACCCTTTTAATTTTAGCTATTACACCCGATTTTTTTGAACTATGTGAACTATGTGAACTATGTTTTTTTTCACTTTGTGATCCTGTTGTGTGGTGTCGTTGTACACGCTTTGCTTTTCCCCCGATTCTTGCGCTTGCACTGTGTGCTTTAGCCCTTAATTTATTTGGTCTAGCCATTTAAATCTAATATATATAACTATTATATTTTTATGAATATTTTTGTATTTAATCATCTAAACTATCTTCTTTTATATCCGTTTTAATATTCACATTATTGCAAACTTTCTTAATTACTTTTCCATCAACATTGTCTAAATTACTAGAGCAACGCCGAACTAAATCTATAAAATAATCTTGTTTATCTGGATCATCCATATAATTTGGATTGGCATCCATCCACTGTTTCATATTTTTATATTGGATTTGAGTAAGATCTTTAATCGCTGACTTAATTCGCGTTTTATCTCCATCTTTCTCCCATCTATCATGATCCTTAATATACAAGGTCTCTCGTTTTATATCTGTGCAATGTACCGGTCTCTCATAAATCGATAATTTATTTATATTTTCAATCAATAAATTTGATAATCCTTCCGTTAATCCTTTATTTTTCGTTATATCTAAATCTTCCAAAGAAATATTTATTTGTTTAATAAAATCATTCATATTAATTGCATCCCGACATTGTTCATTTAAGAAAATATTTATATTGAATCGATTATTTACATTATTAACGTTTGTCACATTATTATTACCTATCTTAGGGATCATCTCTCCAATTTGTTTTTGTTGGGTTTCCAAAGTCTTCTGTTGATGTTGCATAGTTTCATATTGTTTAACCATCATTTCTTTAATATCTGTATTTTCTTGCAGTATCTTTAATATAACATCTTTAGATATATCACCACTTTTAAAATCATCAATTATTTGATTAGTTTCTATTAATTCATTTTTTCCTATATTTTGAATATCTTTTTCTGGATCTTCTAAATTTTTTTCAAAATATTTACAGGTTTTTTTATGTTTTGATAAACTTGATCTATGTTTATATTCTTTACCACAAAAACATATATATTGTGTTTGATTACCATGTGGCATAAAAATGCACTTTCCTGCTTTTTGTGATGCAAATGTGTTAGCCATTATCATTTTTTTATGTTTAGCAGTCGAAATATGTTGATTATAATTATATTTATTATTGCATATAAAGTCACAATGTTCGCAAATATATTTAAATTTCGGATTTTGCAAGAAAATGTTAGTCGAAATGTTAGCCATGTTAGCCATATATTAGACTAACAAAAAAATGCCTAAATCCTTTTTTTTTATAAATTTTTGTCATGGTGTCAATGAATTTTTCGAGAATTTCCGGAAATGTTATCATAAATGGTAGAATCCCTTAAAAAGTGTGTTTTTTCAACAATTTTCATATATTATAGTATCCATATAGAAATTGGACATTTTAAAATGTCCATTTTCAAAAAAATTACCAAATATAAAAATAGAAAAATATGCACTTTTATAATTATGGTAATAAAAATATATTAATACATTCCGAGGACATACCTTTTATATATTAAAAAATTTACAAATCAAATAAAAAATGTTACGATAATATTATATCACCATGGTATTTTTAAATGTCTTAAATTCTCTCTTAAATATTGGTTAAATTTAGATAAATCTTCTTGACTTGTCTTATCTTGTTTGAACATCTGGTCTAATGTAATTCTAACATATATATTATACTGTAAATGTCCTCGATAATGTAATGGTCTATCTATATGTAAATTTAAACATTTTGCGCCTTTATCGGTTGGTAAAAACATCATATTATATCCGTTTTCTATCTCATAATTAGAAAATATGATTGTTGGATGTCTTTTGAATTCTCTCGGAATTATATGGTGAATTTGCACCTTTTCTTGGAGACTACGTCTATTCCGGACATCACGAAAATACGCGCGATTCTTTCCAGAAAAAAGCAAACAACTATATGTTAATAATTTTAACATATAGTGTATATAATTATTTAATATTCAGATATTATTTTAATTTATCTGTAGATTCTTTTATTTTTTATAAGTTAAATCTTATCCGAATATAGGATTAATATTATTTGGTATAGGTGTCTATATATATTATTTAATTTATGTATATTTAATATCAATATTTTTTAATTCTTTGTAATCTATAGAAATTTTTTTAATTAATAAATCAGAAATTTTATCTAATGAATTTATATTTTGTTTAATTATATCTAATGTTTTATCATATGCAAAATTAATAATTCTTTCTACTTCCTTATCCATTTTATCTTTTGAATATTCACTAGTTTTATCACTACCCATAGCCAAATCTCTACCTAAAAATGGTTGTGAACCATCTGCACTATCATATAATCCAAGCGTATCATTATACCCAAATAAATTAATATATGTTCTAGCTATTGAATTGGCTTGTTTAAGATCATTAGATGCACCTGTTGTAATATCTAAATTATTTATATTATTAAAAATTTTTTCATTATCATAATTATTTGGGTTATAAAAATTATCTTGTCTATCATATAATACTGTTTCAGCCGCTCTACCACCAAGCGCTACCATTAGATTTGATAATAAATATTTTTTAGTTGGAAATCCCGAATAACGTTCATTAGGTGTAAATAGTGTATATCCTCCAGCACCATTATTATTTGCATTAATAGTAATTTTTCTAAGATAAAATACATCATCAAATAATTTTGCAATAACTGTATGACCAGCTTCATGATATGCAACTAATTTAATTATATCACTACTTCTTTCATCATTTATTTTTGGTAAACCAATAGTAACTTTTTCAAATGCATCTAACATACATTTTTTATCAATAATTGTTTTATTATATCTAACTGATAAGATAGCGGCTTCATTAACTAAGTTAGCTATATCTGCGCCAGAAAATCCGGATGTTAATTCTGTAATTTCATCTAAATCTATATTTGGATTATATAATTTATTTTTTAAATGTACAGATAAGATTTTTCTTCTTCCACTTTTATCTGGTAATGGAACTATAACTTTTCTATCAAATCTACCCGGTCTAGTTAATGCTGAGTCTAAAATATCAGCTCGATTTGTTGCGGCTAAAACAATAATTCCAGATTTTTTATCAAAACCATCCATATTAGTTAAAATTTGATTTAGTGTTTGTTCGCGTTCATCATTTCCAGAATTAAATCCAGCACCTCTTTGTCTACCAATTGCATCAATTTCATCAATAAATATAACACATGGTGAATTCTTAATTGCTTGGTCAAATAGATTTCTAACTCGGGATGCACCTACACCAACAAACATTTCTATAAATTCAGATCCACTTGCTGATAAAAAAGATACACCTGCTTCTCCAGCGACTGCTCTTGCTAATAATGTTTTTCCTGTTCCTGGGGGTCCCTCTAGTAAAATTCCAGATGGAATTTTTGCGCCAGATTCCTCAAATTTTTTTGGATCGTTAAGAAAATCAACTACCTCCATTAATTCAAACTTACTCTCGTCACATCCAGCAACATCTTCAAATGATACATCAATATCTTTACTATGAATTAATTGAGATTCTTTTTTCATATTCGGAATATTATTCATCATAGTTCTTCTTGCAATAAAATTAAGAGCAAAAGTTCCTACAATATAAAATAATAGAAATTGTATAGGAAATGGTATATTACTAAGAAAATTACCCTGATTTGCCATACTATAAATATCAAAATTAATATGATTATCTACTAATTTATTAATAATATTATCTGTTAACTCTGGTAATCCCTTTAATAAATGCAAATTTTCTGGTTGAATAAATTCATGATAATTTTTATCAATTACGACCATATTATTAGTATCTGTTACTGTTGCGGCATCTATATTATGATTATTTAAATTATTAATAAATTCATTATATGTCCATTCTGTACCCATACCATTTTTAGAAACAGTTTTTATAATATCAGTAGGTTTATATGATGACATTGAAATAGTATTAACTATCGGTTTAGAAAATATGATCATATTTTTGAGTTGAAATGCATTCACATTAAAAAAACAGATTATTAATAACAATATTCTCATATACAATATATATAGGTATATAATTTTAAGTATGTTTTTAAAATATATTTGTATAAGTATATAATAATGATATCATTATTATCTGTGTTATTTCTCTCTTTTACTCAAACAAATTATTGTTTTTCATTGATTACTCGTCGCTCTATAATTATTGCTGGATTATCTAGCGATCCAATATATAAAACTATTATATCCAATTCCCCCGAAGAAAGCGAAAATAATAATAATGCAATGATATACAATATAAAAAATAATATATATTTTTCTGGTACATTAACAGATGAATCTATTTTTGCAATTACAACTAGTTTAATTAATATGCAAAATAGTGATAATACAGAAGTTAATTTACATATAAAGAGTCAGGGGGGTTCTTTATTACCTAGTTTAGGATTAGTTGATATAATACGTACCTCTGATATACCAATAAATACATATATAGATGGTTATGTCGCTAGCGCGGCCACTTTAATATCCATAGTCGGTGCTAATAGATTAATGAATAAACATGGGGTAATGTTAATTCATCAGTTAAAAATGGGCACCGAATATAGCAAATATAGTGAAATAAAAGATTATTCCGAAAACGCAGATACATTAATGACTATTATAAAAAATTTATATTTAGAATATTCAAATCTTAGTGAAAATAAATTAAATTATTTATTAGATCATGATTTATGGTTAAATTCTTCACTATGTAAAGAATATGGTTTAATTGATATTATTATTTAGTATAAATGTTAAGGTAAACAATAAAATACAACAAATCTCGGCTTGATTATATATTTTATATTGTTTGAAATGTGTTTCTAAAATATAATTTGCAAATGTGGGACAATATAACATACTAGTTGTTAGATATAAGATTTTTTTATAAATAATAGGATTAAATAATGGAGTAAATATACTTACTGTTTCACTAACAGCAATAGCTTGAAGTGGGTGTTCTGGATATATCAATATACTCACTAGAGCACGATTTGCTCTAATTAATGGATACAACATAATAATATTATTTATATTAATGTTTAAATAATATTATTAATTTAAATCTACTCTATCTAATATTACTTTTTTTGATAGAAAAGATTTAAAACATAAATCAAAAATAATTTTATCATTTTCAATATCATAATATGGTCTATTTAATTTGCATCTAAATTTATTCATTATATTAATTAAATTATCACTTAGTTCGATAATTTCTTCATTATTTTCATAAAATATTTTACTAGTTCCATTTTTATTTATAATTCCTTTTAATCGAATAGCAGCCGTATTTTTATTTATATATTCAGTTTCAATATATTGTTTACCAATTATAGGCAATTGAATATTTTTACCATAAATATTACCTATTGGTGGAATAATATGATTATTATTAACTAATCCAACTACAGTAATAAATTTTTTTAAAATCATCATTATACAAAATACTTTATTATTATTTTTAATCAATATTTTAAATACTTATATTTTAAATACTTATATTTTAAATACTTATATTTTATTATTTAAAATATTGATTAAAAACGATAATAAATAATATTATTTATATATAATGTTAAATATCCTATATATATTATTTATATCATTAGTTTCTCCCATAATAAAATTAGGCGGAGAAGGACATAATAAAATAAAACTGATAGAAAATAAAAAAGTATATTTATATACACAATTATGGTTATATGATATGGGATCTTCTAATATAGAATATCCAGAATTTATGTATATGGATATAATAAATGAAAGAGATAATTCAGTATCAGCAAGTAAAAATAAATTACACTATTATATCGGTTATTATAGTAATTTAGATAATTCAAATGAATTGGAATATCAAGATAAAAATATCGAGATAGATAATCAACCTATTTATATTGGTGGATTAATTTTAAATCCAAAAGAGAGATCTTTTAATTTAAATACCATTATACAAAATCCCACAGTTAAAGAAGAATTTATCTTTAATAACTATATATTAGAATTAGAAGACTTATGTTATGATTGTAATATTTCTTTAGCTATCGAAAATTTAAAAAATTATTCTAGTGCTAGATATTGGCTTTCTATCAATAGTTATTTTTAAAATATAAAGTTAAAAATATATTAAAATATAAATGTAAAATGTTTTCTCTAATTTTATATTTATTGTCATTTGGTTTTTATCCATTAATTATACCAAAAACAAAGGTATATATCCACTTAGAACAATTTAATACGAAATATAATTTACTTCATATTGGAATATCCTTTAAAAATTCTAATAAAAATTTACGTTATGATTTTCGAGCATTTAATGACGATAATTCATGTTTAACAACAGATATGGATAGACGTAATTTACAACAAATGTTTCCAGATATATATATACCAAATGATTATGATAATAAAGAATATGCAGAATATAGAGATATTGTTGATAATATAGATAGTATGTTAAGTAAAAATATATTTTGGGGAATAACAAATAAAACATTTGATGAAATAATTGAATATGAAAAAACATTAAATATTAAATATAAGTTAGGAATATATGATTGTAGACACTATGTAAATAAATTTACAGATTGGAGTTTAAATAAACCAACTCCTATTTGGACATTACATAAATTATGGAAGTAATCAGAATAATTATGAAGGATTTAAATTTTAAAAGGTGAATGTGAAAAATTATAGATTAAATATAAGGTAACGGCGTCACTAATTGAATTCTTTAAAATTTCAACAGTGGCAGTTTTTTTCATAGATTTATATTGAATATTTAAAATAGGATATGCTTTTTTTTGTGCTATAAATTTTAATGGGAAACCACAACTATTTGCCACTAATGAACCAATAAATTTAGAATATGGAATATTCAAAACAATTATATTATATAACAAAACATATGCGACTATTTCTCGTATTGCTAACCATAATATTAATTTATAAATAATTGGATATACATTTAATCTAGATACCATTTTTTTTGTTTCCATAACATAAAATAATGGCGTAGCAGATAACCCAGAAAATAAACCCCTAATTGATTGACTATCTATATTATTTGTTGATGAATATACAGTATTCTGTATTGTAAAAATAAGTGTATTATATAATGGAAATTTTAATTCATTAAAATTTATTGTAGGTCGTTGTTTACTAATTATTTGGGTTTGTATTATATCTAAAGGAATAGTTGTTAAACTACCACATGTGGCTGCGCCCAATCTATAAATAGTAGGATATAAATATACCATTATATATAAATTTATATTAATTTATATTAGTTTATATTAGTTTATATTAGTTTATATTAGTTTATATTAGTTTATATTAGTTTATATTAGTTTATATTAGTTTATATTTATTTAAAATATAATAAATATAAATTAGCAATAATAGGTAATGATACAAAATTTAATATTTTATAGTGGAATGATTTTATCATTTTTCAATCCATCTATTAAGCTTTCTTCAGGTAAAACAGCTACATTATACGGGAATGGGCGACCTATATTATTTTCTACTGGATTATTTGGAACCATGCCAAAATTTCTTTATAATAAATTTCTTAATAATCTAAAAAAGGATTTTACTATTGTAACAATTGATGGATATTCCCCTATTATAAAAGATGATATATATGATGTTGCTAAGTCTTTATCTGTTGATTCAATTGCTTATATGTCTCATTCTTCTTTTAATCCAGAAGTATTAGAATGTAATAAAATAAATAAAGCGATTTTATTAGATCCAATTTGTATACCAGAATTATCAATAAATGGCGCTGATCAAAGATATATTTCTGTTAATTATCCAGTATTAATTATTAAAGCTAATAAATTATATGATACAGAAGTGCCATTGCCAGAATGGCAAGATCCTATAATTGATGGTAATATTACAGAAATAATGTATGAAAATGTAGGGCATCCAGATATTTTAGATGATTTTTGGGCTGATTTAGCAAAAAAATATGGATTTTGGGATTCATGTGACGGAGAAATTTTAGAATATGAAAAGTGGAATTTTACAAATAAAAAAAGTATTAATAAAATACGAAATGTTTATAGATTATTTGTTAGTAAAAAAACGTATGATTTTATTATGAATTAAATATTTTTTTTACGCTATTTGTTTAATATTATTTATTATAATTCAGGTTTCAAAATTCATTATATAAGATATATCTTCATCATTTATATTATAATTTAACATATTTATATAAAAATACAAACTTTTTGGAATTGTTAATTTTTCTTTACACTTTGGATATTTATTTAAACAAAAAAATCCGTCTATTTTTTGACTAGTATTTAATTTACTAGTAAAAACTGGAACACTAGTAGTCATATTTAATGCATCAATTAATTCTTTTTTATTAATAGGTCTAATGATATTACAATTTCCGTAATAACTAGAGGTTAGTATATTTATATTATAATATTTAATATCAGAAACCTTTTCAGAAATTTCATAAATAAATTCATTTCTAATATCAAATCTATTTATTTGATTATCATTATATTTATTTTTTAATTTATTAACTATTTTTATTAATGAATTATAATTATTATGTTGAATACTAGCAACTGTAGCTAAACACCCTGCAGAATAACAATATATATTTTTATCTAAAAAATAATTTTTTTGTAAGTTACTATAATAATACCAAAACCCAGAATAACCACCATAACTAATCATTATACAATTATCATATTCAGGAGTAAAATATTTAAATAAATTGCTTATTACAAGAAATATCAAAGCAATATATTTTGGCTTCATTATTAATAATATATCTATTATATTTTATATTATTTTATTAATAATATATCTATTATATTTTATATTATTTTATTAATCAATATAACAATTGTTACATTTTGTCCTTCCATTAACAATACTATAATTTTCATTATTATTTTAATTATTTATTGGATTTTGAAAATTAACTAACACTTTATCACAAACAAAACATTGTATTATTGGATATATATGTGCATAATCTCAAATAAGAATTTTTAAATCAATAGGTAATGCCATATAGGAATTACCATTAGTTGTTGTATAATACATAAAATGTTTTAATCCATTTTTATTATCCATTTTTATTATACATTTTATAATAAAAATATATTAAAATTTTTTTACTCTACCTTTTCTATATTTTGTTTTTCTAGCTTTTTTTATTCTTTTTTTACTTAATTCTTTATGTGTTTTTGGTGTTTTTTTTGTAATTCGTTTACTTGGTCTATAAATATCACTTTTATATTTATATCCAACTTCTCCGCGTTGATTAACCCATTTTTCTTTAAACCAGCGTTTTAATCCCTTTTTAACAGATTTTTTTCCAATATATGGATTTTTTGTTTTGCCATGTTTTTTTATAAAATTTTTTTTATATGTTTGAACTAATATACCACTACGATATGCACTATGTTTTGGATGCTTTTTATATATATTTTTTTTATTTTTATTATATAATTTTATATCTTTTGGAATTGGCATTTAATATATATATATAAAATATATAAAACTATTTCTATATATATAATTATTTCTATATATATAACTTGACATGTATAAAAATTATTTTCCAGCAATAAAAAAATATAATAAAATAATATTTTGCGATAATGCTGGTGGTAGTCAACTACCATATCAAGTTTTAAATAAAACAAGTAATTTTTTAATAAATAATTATGTTCAACCAAATTCAAATAATATTTTATCTAAAAAAATAACAAATGATATAAATAAAATAAAAATTTTTACTAATAAAATGTTAAATAATAAGAATGGCAATATTGTTTATGGTGGGTCATCGACACAATTATTTTATAATTTAGCGAATTCGCTTGATAGTAATCTATTATCTAATAAATCAAATATTGTATTACATAATTTTAGTCATGAATCACCAATTACCCCATTTGAAAGAATATGTAAAAAAAATAATACAGAAATTAAATGGTGGAATTTGGAAAATAGTAAAGATAAATATTTTTTAAATTATGATAATTTATTTAATAAAATAGATGATAATACTAGTTTAGTTGTATTGCCACATATTAGTAATATATTAGGTAATATTTTAGATATTAAATATTTAAATCAAGAATGTAAAAAAATAAATAGCAATGTAAAAATATTAGTAGATGGTGTGGCTTTTTTACCACACAGATTGATTGACGTTAATGATTTGGGAATAGATTATTATGGTATATCTTTTTATAAATTTTGTGGTTTAAGAGTATCTGCATTATATATAAAAGATATTGAAGAGATAGAAAATCAAAATCATTATTTTTTTAATAATTGTAACAAAGATCACATTACAAAAAAATTAGAATTGGGTGGTTGGAATTTTGAGTCAGCAAGTTCTTTACTTGGTTTAAATGATTATATTTTCGATA
>ERZ802824.642-NODE-642-length-19236-cov-17.7665_pt1 | contig 19236 bp, 25 predicted proteins | sample MGYA00345650_ERZ802824 | MGnify/ENA primary metagenome ERZ802824 (study PRJEB30503, sample SAMEA104212361) | marine metagenome | biome: Westerlies Biome; feature: [SRF] surface water layer (ENVO:00010504) within the epipelagic zone...; material: water... | reverse complement strand
TGCATCGCATAATTTATGAGATGAGGACAAACATATTTATCGTAGAGCTTTTGCAACACTATTTAACTCCTAATTTTTTTTGAATATCACTAGATGAAGTGGTGTATCTAAATGTCAATGTTTCATCTGGTTTTGCTCGCACAAAAGCCTTTTGAGATGCAAGTGCTGCCTCATGAAAGCCTGATAAGATTAGCTTGAGCTTTCCCGGGTAGTAAGAAATATCTCCAATCGCAAATACACCTGGTAAATTAGTTTCAAAATTTTCAGTATTAACTGAAATTTGCTTTTCATTAAGATTTAAGCCCCAATCATTAATTGGCCCCAATTCCATTTTAAGACCATAAAATATTAATATTTCATCACATTCAATTTCTTGAGTCGCATCAGATTTATCCTTTATCACTGCTTTTTTAATACGCGTATCTCCTGATACATCTGAAATTTGATGGTTGGTAATTAGATCAACTTTTCCCTCTTTAACTAGCCCTTCCATTAAACTAACAGTGTGTTGAGCGGCTTTAAACTCGTCTCGCCTATGCACAAGAGTAATGTGAGATGCAATCTTAGAGAGCTCAACAGTCCAATCAAGTGCTGAGTCACCTCCTCCAAAAATTACAATTTTTTTACCTGCATAATAGTCTTTGTTTGGTATTGAATATTCAATTCCTTTTCCTTCAAACATTGAGACACTTTCTATTGGTGGCTTTCGAGGCTCGAAAGAACCAACACCTCCGGCAATGAATATATTTGGCGTTTCAAATACTTTATTCGCTGATGTTTTTACGATCCAAAGATCTCCTTCATTGGATATTTGGTCAATCCTTTCGTTTAAGTGAAAAGACGTATTAAAAGGTTTGATTTGTTTTTGAAGATTTTCAATAAGTGATAACCCGGTACATTCTGGCAATGCCGGTATGTCATATATTGGTTTATCAGGATACAATTCAGCGCACTGCCCGCCAATCTTATCTAAATTATCGACTACTTCACATGAAAGACCAAGTATTCCAAGTTCAAATACCGCAAATAATCCAACCGGTCCTGCGCCAACAATCAAGCAATCTGTCTTAATAGTTTCAGACATTTGTTTATCTCTAATTATATGATATTAAATAATATTATTTATTGATTATACAATGATTTTACTTCGTAGATACCTAATATATTTAATACTAGTAATCCTAGTTGCTACGGGTTTCACCTATATTTCTTACAAAATCTACCCTTCAATAGGCTTTGTTAAAAATGATATATGGAGAGTATTGCCTTCTCCAGGAGATGCAAATCGTGACATCTATACTCGTGCTTTTGTCTCACAATATGGAACTTTTGCTCTTGCAAAACCAGAGGCAGCCTATTTTTCAGCTTCTATTGACATAGAAGAAAATCTTCTCAGTGGTAATTGTAGTTATAAGTTAACCGGTGAAGACATAGAGGCTAAATGGTGGGCAATTACATTGTATGACAAGGATGGTTTCCTCACTCAAAATAATGAAAAATTGTATTCATTTAATAGTGAAAATATTGATTTTAACTTTGAAGGTGGTTTCGAAGTATATTGTACCAATGATGATGCGTTTATAGCTGAGCTAAATAATAAGAATTGGTTAAGAAGTCCTGAGGAGGAGAATTTTTCTATCTCTATGCGAATATATCTGCCTGGCGAAGAATTTTTTTCTAACCTAAAAAGAATAAATCTACCGATAGTTGAGAAAATTAGGTGCCTTGATGAGTAGTTTCTTGAAAAAAGTATTTATAATTATCATATTGGGCTTCATTGTTCACTTGTCATTTATTTCAGTATTTCCCCAATTAAAAGCTTGGTCCATATCCAGGCAAGCAAGTGAAAATAATAATATAAACACAGCATTCCAAAGAGACTTAGCAGACTCAAACTCTACTCAAATTATAAGGCCAAGTGCAGATCTGCTTTATGGTGGCTGCGGTTATGATGTAACTTATAAACCACTTATAATTTCAACGCAGTTGCCATCTACGTATTGGTCAGTTTCATTTTTTTCTCAGAACACAGACAACTTTGCTACAATAAATGAACTAAATGAATCTGGGGAAAATTTAAAAATTTATTTATTTGGTCCCAATTCAAAACCATCGAAAGTAAGTGATGGGTTTATAGTTGTGTCTCCATCAAATAGAGGCTTGATGTTGATGAGGCAATTTATCGGCAACGGGTCGAACTTCGATGAGTTGTATAATATTCAAGATACTTTGGAGTGTACTTTAGAGGGATCTTAAAATTGTTTTTCTGGCATCTTGACAACTAGTCCTTCTAATTCATCAGAAACTGTAATTTGACAGCTTAATCTGCTGCTTTCTTTTACTTCAAAAGCAAAATCAAGCATGTCTTCTTCTGAGTCATCCTTATTAGGAAGTTTATTAATCCACTCATCTGCTACATACACGTGGCAAGTCGCACAGGCACAAGCTCCCCCACAATCTGCATCAATCCCTGGAATTTTATTTTTTATTGCCCCTTCCATGACAGTGAGGCCGTTACTGACTTCGATTTCATGCTCTTTGCCATCGAATTCGATATATTTGATCTTAGCCATTGCGCTTCTCAGAAGATTAATTAATAGTGTTATTTTATGGTTCAAATACATCAAAAAAGCACCAAAGCAAGAATTTTCTAACTTTGGCGCTTTTCGGGGGCCGGTCGAACCCCAAAACGCATGAACGTTCCATTGCGAACCTTAATTTTAGAAAATGATATTTTATGCTACAAGAATAATATTATGAATAAAAGTTATCCACATTTTACTAACCACACTTTCCACAGCAAATCCTGACTTAATCACATGATATCCAAGCCATACTTATTATTTTTAGGTGACGCAAAAGATGAATTAGCGATTAAAACAGCCGCTGGGATTAACTATTGGCGCCCAGAATGGTGTATTGGCCAAATGAGCCTACCGAATGCAAAATCAAGTCTTGGTATTAATGAGATCTCCCTAGAAGAAGCAGTAAAGCGTGGGGCTAAAACTTTTGTACTTGGGGTTGTTAACGCCGGGGGGAAAATGCCTGAAGGTTGGATTGATATAATTGTAAAGGCAATATCACTTGGCTTAAATATCGCTAGCGGTATGCATTCACGATTATCTTCTTTTGATGAAATATCTAAAGCTGCGATTAAGCATGGTGTTAAATTGCACGACCTTAGGTATAACAACATTGAATTCGACACAGGAAAAGGACTTAAACGAACTGGAAAGCGATTACTGACAGTCGGCACTGATTGTTCAGTTGGGAAAAAATATACAGCACTTGCCGTAGAAAAGGCTATGCTTGAAAAAAACATGAAAGTATCTTTTAAGGCAACTGGTCAAACAGGCGTATTGATTGCTGAAAATGGCATTGCCATAGATGCGATAGTATCTGATTTTATTTCTGGCGCAGTAGAATGGCTGTCTCCTGATAATGATAGAGATCATTGGGATATAATTGAGGGACAAGGTTCATTGTTTCACCCTTCATTTGCAGGAGTTTCGCTTGGACTACTTCATGGAAGTCAGCCAGACGCTTTTATAGTTTGTCATGAGCCAACTAGAACTCAAATGAGAGGTGTCGAAGCTGCTCTGCCCAGTATAGGCGATGTGATAGAACAAACAGTTCAGTGCGGAAAATTAACTAATAAAAATATTCACTGCATTGGTATTGCTCTTAATACCTCTAATATGAAAAATAATAAGAGTGACATAAAAAAAGAAATTTCGTCCCAATATCAGCTACCTTGTATAGATCCAATAACTGATAACTTGGATCCTTTCATTGATCTTTTAGAAAAAATAAATGATTAAACTTGATATTTCTCATTTATCTTGGCAATTAAATAAGTCATTTAATATTTCCAGGGGATCAAAAAATACTGCTGAAACAATTGAGGTAAAGCTTACTGAAAATAAATTTACTGGAATAGGAGAATGCGTTCCCTATGGACGATATAATGAGACTTTGGAAAGTGTTCAAAAAGAAATACTAGAGTTGAAAGATGGTATTGAAAATTCAGAAATTAACAAAAAAAATCTTGATCAATTTATCAATAATGGAGCTGCAAGGAATGCTATTGATTGCGCTCTATGGGATTTAGAAAGTAAAAAAAAGAAAGAAACTGTATGGTCAATGCTTGATATTCAAAAGCCTCAAGAAATTCCAAGCAGTTACACAGTTGTATTGGATGATCCAGACAAAATGATTGAAGATATTTATGACCATAGAGAATTCCCTACAATAAAAATTAAAGTAGATAATAAAAATTTAGACAGAATTCTTACTAACGCAAGAGAGAGTTTGCCCAATACAACAATTATAGTTGACGCTAATGAGTCATTTGAAGTGGATGATTTAAATAAAAATATTGATCTTTTTGTAAAGACAAAGATTGATCTGTTAGAACAACCTCTGATATCGACTAATGATGATAAATTGTTGAATATCAATTATCCTATCTCTATTTGTGCAGATGAGTCTTTTCACGACAGTTCTGATTTAGATAAAATCTCTGCAAAGTATGACACTATAAATATTAAATTAGATAAAACCGGTGGCTTGACTGAAGCCTTGAAGATTCAAAAAAAAGCAAAAGAAAAAGGATTGAAGGTTATGCTTGGCTGCATGGTATCTAGCTCAGTTTCAATGATGCAAATACTGCCTTTATATAAAAATGCAGATTTTATAGATCTTGATGGTCCCTGCTTCCTAAGTGAGGATAGAAAAAATGGAATAGTTTATTCCAATGGGATGATGAAAATAGGTGAAGAAATCTGTTGGGGTTAGAAATTATTTTTCAGCTTTAGGGGTGAAGATTTTTTTTCCGTTATATGTGCCTGTAGTCATGTCAACATGATGCGGTAAACGCATTTCACCAGATTCTTTATCTTCAATAAAGTTTTTACCTTTTAATCTTAAATGAGATCTTCTCATTCCTCTTCTTGAATTTGATATCTTACTCTTAGGTACAGCCATTTCTAAAAAATTCCTTATAATTTAGTTGGGTTAGGTTCATCTCCATAAACTATGTTAGGATCAAAAACTTTCTTTGTTGTTTTAAACCTTAAACCCGGTTTATTTTTTGTATCTTCTAAGTCAATTTCTCTATAAAAACAAGACTTATAACCAACGTGACAGCTGGCACCATTTTCACCAATATCAACCATCATGCAAAGGGAGTCTTGGTCATCATCTATTAATATTTCTTTGATTTTTTGAACATAGCCACTTTTCGCACCTTTGTGCCATATTGTCTTTCTACTCCTGCTATAATAGTGAGCCTCTTTAGTCTCAATTGATTTAGTTAGAGATTCTTCATTCATATACCCAGTCATCAAGATCTCTTTTGTTTGGTTGTCTAAAGTAGTCACTACAATGAGCCCGTTTTCGTCGAATTTTGGCGCAAGATTATCGCTTTCCTCTACTTGAGCTATTGATGTACGTTTTTTAAACATAGTTTTAACTTGTAAAATAATAGAAGGTCGGTTTAACTTAAAACTTATAAATTTACAAATAAATATGGGTAGAAAAAATTTAAATGGAGCAAAGACATGGCTTTTTCCTCCTTATTTATTGATAATTTCATTACTTACTTCTTGTATCCTTGAAGTGTTTATTCAACCGACACCTCTACTTAGTGGTGGTCATTTTCAGTTATTACTTGGCTTACTCATTATTGCTTTAGCACTGATCACTGTTTTCTATACTTTAAAAATTTTTCTTTCAAATGAGGAAAACCCGCATCCTAAATCAGTACAAAATCAGATATTTGTTGGAGCTACATTTAAATACTCTCGTAATCCAGTTTATCTAGCTATGATCATGATTCTTGTAGGCTGTAGTTTGGCGTTTAATTCACAGTGGTATATGATCGCTGCATTAATTGCCTTCGTGCTTCTTCACTATGGAGTAATCATTCCTGAAGAAAAATATCTTGAAAAAGAATTTGGAAAAGTTTATTTAGACTATAAGAAGTCAGTCAGAAGATGGCTTTGAATTAATTTCTAAAATTACTATGTATAATTTGCTCAAGGGAACATGGGCTCTTTTTTTTGGAGTTGGCATGATGATGCTTGCCAATGGACTTCAAGGAAGCCTTATTGGAGTAAGAGCATCAATTGAAGGATACTCTGCCCTTTCTGCTGGTATAATCTTAACTGGGTATTATGCAGGTTTTTTAAGTGGTGCTTTAATCATTCCTCATCGCATAAGAAAAGTTGGACATGTAAGAATGTTCGCTGCTTTAGCTTCAATTGCATCAATATCTATTCTGTTTCACTCAATTCACGTAAGTTTTCTAGGATGGTTTTTAATGAGATTCATTTCTGGAATGTGTTTTGTTGGCATGTATACAGTGGCAGAAAGTTGGATTAATGATTTATCTGAAAATGAAAATCGAGGTCAGGCCTTGTCTGTTTACATGATGGTAAGTATGGCGGGAAGTGCTTTAGGGCAACTTTTTTTAAATATTGCTGATCCAGAAACAGCTTCACTATTCATGTTGGTTTCAATCCTTATTTCAATTTCATTAGTACCTATTTTGGTAGTTGTTAGTAAGCAGCCAGACTTTAGTGTCATTGAATTCTTATCAATTAAAGAATTATATAAAGCTTCACCATTAGGAGTGGTGGCAGCAATGCTTACTGGCCTTGCTCATGGAGCGCTATGGGGAATCGGTACTATTTATGGAATTACAAGTGGTTTGACAGTTCAACAAGTATCCATATTTATGTTTACCTTTATCATTGGCGGTGCAATAAACCAATATCTTGTTGGATACCTCTCAGATAAATATGATAGAAGAACTATTATAGTAATTGTATCATTGTTAGCAGGACTGTTGGCTGTACTCGCAGTAATTTTTGGGAACAGTTTTTTCTTTTTAATATCTATCACTTTTATTTTTGGTGGTTTGACTGTCCCTCTTTATCCACTTGCTATTGCTCATACTAATGACTTTCTTTCTAAAAAAGAAATGGTTGCCGCAAGCTCAGGTCTTCAGCTAGCAGGCGGTATCGGCCTTACGCTTGGACCAATTCTAGCTGGGTTGGCCATTGACTTAATAGGAGCAAATGGTTTTTGGATTTATCTATTTCTAACTCATTCTAGCTTAGGTTTATTTGGTCTATACAGAATGTCAGTTCGAACAGCCGTACCACTTGATGAGCAAGGAAATACTGTGTTAATGAGTAGTCGTGCAGCCCCTACTTCCATGGAGCTTTATCCTGACGCAGAAGAATACCTTGAAGATTAATTATTGATGATAATTAGTATTTTTTTATTTTAATCTTATTGTAGTATTCGTTTATGGAAATTCTAAGGACACCAGAGGAATGCTTCAATAATCTAGAAGATTATAATTTTAACGAAAATTACATCACGATTAAGATATCTGATAATCTTAGTGCCAGAATGCACTATGTTGATGTGAACGGTGATAGTGATGAAACAATATTGCTTCTTCATGGTGAGCCAACATGGTCATATCTTTACAGAAAAATGATTCCCATTTTGGAAAAAAGTGGAAAACGTATAATTGCACCTGATTTAATTGGTTTTGGTAAATCAGATAAGATTAAAGAAAAGCTGGAATATACTTACGAAAGACATGTAGTGTGGACATCTGAAATTATCAGTCAGTTAGGCTTAAAAAATATTACTCTTTTTGCCCAAGATTGGGGAGGACTTATTGGTTTAAGAATGGTTGCCAATCATCCCGAATTATTTGATGGACTCGTTCTATCAAATACGTGGCTTCCCATTGGTAAAGGATCTTCAGAGGGGTTTGATGCTTGGAAAAAATATAGTCAGACTGTAGAAAAATTTAATTCTGGAAGAATTGTGTATGGAGGCACAGTCAACAAAATATCTGATAAAGCAGTTGAGGCCTACAATGCTCCCTTTCCAGGAGAGGATTACTTGGCGTGCGCAAGACAATTCCCAACTCTTGTACCCATGGATCCAGATGCTCCAAGTGTTCCTGAAAATATAGAGGCTTGGAAAATTTTGAAAGAATTCAATAAGCCAACAGTAACAATATTCGGAACTGAAGATAAGGTCTCTGCTGGTGGTGAGAAAATATTTCAAAAATTAATCCCAGGTTGTGAAGGAATGAATCATAAATTAATTCATGGTGGTCATTTTATACAAGAAGATCAGCCAGAAGAGTTAGCTGAAGCTATAATTAATCTTTATAAGTAATTTACTTTTTAGAAACAAACGTCACCCATTCATCAATGTTTCTTCTTTTGGTCTGATAATTATTTATTGGCGCAGATATTTCTTTATATCCAATTGCCATACCACAGAACAACATAAGATCAGCTTCAGCATTGACAAACTCTGAAACTAATTTTTGCTTTAACGACCACGACTCTTGAGCGCAAGTATCGATACCCTCCTCTTGCGCTAATAACATAAATGTTTGTAAAAACATGCCTAAATCTGACCATTGAGGTTGATTCATCTGACGATCTATAAAGCAAAAAAGCGCCGCAGGAGCTCCAAAAAAGTTAAAATTTTCAAGCATCTGATTATATCTTGCTTCTTTGTCTTCGCGTTCAATGCCTATTGAGCCGTAAAGCTGTTCACCCACCTCAAATCTTGATGTCCTGTATGGCTCCTTAAGCTTTGATGGATAGATCGGGTACTCAGGATGGTCTGTGCCTTTCCAATCTTTTTGAAAAGAAAGAAAGTCATTCATTGTTTGCCCATTTAGAATATAAATCTTCCAAGGCTGTAAGTTACCTCCGGACGGTGATCGGCCTGACTTTTCTAAAATTCTTATAATTATTTCATCATTTACGGGCTTATCAATAAATGCTCTTATCGATTTTCGATTTTCAACAGCCTCAGAGACACTAATCATACTTTAATTTTTACTCGCTTACGTTCCTGAATTTTTTTTTTATTCTGAATTTTATGTGGTTTATATTTTGTAGTCCTCAACTCTCTTGCTATTGGATTGCTTTTGAGTCTTCTTTTTTCAACCATACCTAGGATAGTATACTACCCCCATCCACCATTATTGTCTGTCCAGTAACAAATTTACTATGATCACTGGCCAAATATAAAATTGTCCCATAAATATCATCTACTTCTAGTGTTTTTTGAAGTATTTGCCCTTTTGAAATAACTTCAAATCCTCTTTCAGCTTTTTCTCCTAAGAACTCTTTTGCTGATTCTGTCTTTACCATAGAAGGAGCAACTGCATTCACTCGAATGTTGTCTTTACCCATTTCCCTTGCCATTACACGAGTAAGTCCGATTACCGCTGCTTTTGAAGTTGCATAGTCTGCAGCATAAGGCATTCCGTATTTTGCAGCTAGTGAGGCTATATTGATTATTGATCCATTTTTATTTTCTCTCATAACTGGAGAAACTGCACGGCAACAATTCCATAAGCCTTTCACATTTACATTCATGGCTCTATCCCATTGTTCAGGATCAATATCTTCAAACCTAGAGCTTTTAAGCGCTCCATATAATGCTGCATTATTGACAAGAACATCAACTTTCCCAAATTTTTCAACAGCACAACTGACTAGATTGCCACACGAGTCAAATTCTGTAACGTCCAGATTAAGACTAAGGTAATCATTTGTTATTTCTGACACTTTCGCTTCAGTTTCATTGCAGTCATTGATATCTGCGAAGACAACTTGAGCTCCCTCTTTAGCCAGCTCAATAATATACTTCTGACCTAAACCTCTCGCTGCTCCTGTTACAATAACTACTTTACCTTTGATCATATAATTCCTCTAGTTCCTCGATTTCTGATTCAAATAAAACTTGTTTAACGATGTTATAAGAAAAACCAGCTCTTGACAAAATTCCTAACTCTTTATTTTTAGTTTTATCATTTAATTCTTTTTTTCTAAAGGGCCCTATTGATTTTTTTCTTGCTAATTTAGCCGCAGCAACTAAATCAAAATCTTTATTTATCACCTTTGCTTCAGCAATGCATTCTTCAATTATATTATTTTTAACTCTAAGTTCACGAAGTCTAAACTGAATTTTCTTTAATGACCAACCTCGGTTAAGAAAGTTTCTAATTTTACTCTCAGAAAACAGCTTATCATCTAATATTTTTTGATCCTCTAATGAAGAAATGATTGTATTTATTATTTCATCAGATCCAATATTTAAATGTGTATCTTGAACCTTTCTCTTTAAATATATTCTTAAGTTTTCAGAGCTTGTTGCGTATCGCTGTAAATACCATAGGGCTTTGCCTTCAATCTCTGTATAGCTGGATTTATTTCTCATTGTAGACTTCTAGTATGGATGTCGCCGCTAAACGGCTCGGTGTTTGTGCAGTGCTTAATTGTTTAATCGCTTGTTTGGTTTGATTTATAATATCGCTCCTGTAATTTTCGTTCTCTAAATACTTATTGATAAATTTTATAATATTATTTTTATTACATTCATTTTGTAGCAGTTCTGGAATTACCATTTTACCAAGTATGATATTAATCAGATTTCCAATTTTTGACTTTATCATTAAGTTAAGTAAGAAGAAGGTTAATGGATTAAAGCGATATGCTGTAACGTATAACGTATTAAAATAACTTAGTTCCAATGCCGCTGTTCCCGATGTAACAATTGCAAAATTGGCTCTGAAAAAGTAAGAATATTTTTCTTTTTCATCATCAATTACTTCTATTGGTATATTGGATGAATAATTTTCTATGATAGTTTTGACTAATTTAGTCATATTTTTTGTTGTTGGAACTACAAGTTGGAATCTATTCTTTAAGTTCATTTCATCGACCGCACTTAGATATATTGGAAGAAGCATTTCTATTTCTTTTCTACGACTACCTGGCATTACTAAAAATATTTCTTTTTGCAATGAGTCTGGCTTATTTATTTTGTCATTTTCGTATTCGCTTAAATCTACCTCTGTTATTGGGTGGCCTACAAAAGTTGTTGTTATGTTATGAGAGTCAAAGATTTTTTTTTCGAACGGCAGTATTGTGAGTAAATGATCGACAGATTTTTTTACAGTTTTAATTCTTCCAGGTCTCCATGCCCATACACTTGGAGCTACATAATGAATAATTTTAAGTTCTTTTTTTTTACTTTTTATTCGCCTAGCTACCCTCAGGGTAAAGTCTGGGCTGTCAACCGTAAAAATAATATCCGGATTCATCTCAACGATTTTATCAACCGTTTTATTTATAATTTTATTAATCTTTATTACCTTCGGCAAAACTTCTATAAGGCCCATTACATTAATTTCTGAAATATCAAATAAATTATCTATTCCTTCTTTCTTTAAGGCATTGCCTCCTATGCCAAATAGATAAATATTTTCTTTATATTGAAGTTTAAGTTCTTTGATAGCAGAGGCTGCTAGTTTATCTCCTGACTCTTCTCCTGTAATTACTGCAATCTTCATTTTACTATTTATTTTTTTTCTTTATATATATACCATCAAATATGTCTAAAAACGTAACATTTTGCTTTGATTTTGGAAGTCCATACTCTTACTTAGCCTATAATAACTTAGATGCTCTTAAAGATGCTGGAGCATCAGTTGAAATATTGCCTGTTTTACTTGGTGGTATTTTCAAGGCTACAGGAAACCAACCTCCTGCTTCAGTGCCAAAAAAAGGTGAATACATGTTTAAGGATATTACTCGTTGGTCAAAGAAGTTAGATATTCCATTCAAAATGAATCCTTACTTTCCAATTCTTACTGTTCCTCATATGAGAGGCGCAGTATTAGCGCAAAAAGAAGGGCTTTTAGAAAAATACATGGAAACCATGTTTGAGTCTATTTGGGTAAAAGCAATGAATTTAAATGATCAAGAAATATTAACCCAAGTTGCAAACCAATCTGGAATTGGTGCTAATGCATTTTCTGAGGGCATATCAAGTGATGAAACAAAAAACAAATTAAGAGAAAATACTGAGTTTGCCATTGGAAAAGGATCATTTGGTGTCCCTACATTCTATCTTGAAGACGAAATGTTTTGGGGCATAGACAGTATGAAATTTCTAATTGAAGATATTCAAAAATAAACTCAAATTTTAATCTTCTACTTCATTATAATTTCGTGACCATATTGATGCTATACCAGGCAAAAACCTATTTAGATAAATTGCAATTTTTGAAATACTAAACATTGGAATGATATAAGTTTCCCTTTTATCTTTTCTTATTGCATTCATGATCATTTTAGCGGCATCTTCTGCTGACATTCCCTTGGTAGCATGACCTCTATCATTTTTTCCATATGTAGAGCCGTCTTCAGTTAAAGCCTTAACCCCAACTTCTGTATCCACTAAACCCGGAGCGACAGTATTCACTTTGATGTTGTGTTCATGCATTTCTGCCCGCAGAACATTCATAAAGCCATGCATTGCATGCTTAGAAGATGCGTAAACTCCTCTATTTTTTATTGCTAAAACGCCTAATAAACTTGTATTTGCAACGATTTGCCCAGACTTTCGTTTAATCATTTTTGGCAGTACAGATTGGGTTAGTTTAACCACTGACAAATAATTAAGCTTCATAACTTTTTCAAATACATCAAAATCTGTATCCTTTATAGATGACCACGCTGACACTCCTGCATTATTTATCAAAATATCGATTTGATTAAACTGAGTATGAACTTTATTTGATAGTTCATCTATATTATCTATATTCTCTAGATCACACGGGAATATATGTACATTGCTATTGCCACATCTATTTTTAACCCTTTCTAATTCGTCCTTTCGTCTGGCAGTAAGAATGAGGTTCGCATTTAGTTTTGAGAGATGTACAGCCAATGCCTCGCCTATTCCAGAGGAAGCTCCTGTAATCCATATCGTTTTATTATTAAAATAGCTCATTTAAAGTATAATTAAATCTTATGAATCTCAGACTAGCAAGAAATAAAGACTCAGATCAGATTATTAAATTAATCAGAAAATGTTTTAAAGACTATAAAAACTGCTTTCTCGATGTTGAAAATGATTCACCTGAACTAAAGTATATTTACTCTTATTTCCACAAGCAAAGAGGGAAGTTTTGGGTTGTAGAAGATAAAAATAAAATTATTGGATGCATGGGATATCTTCCAAGCAAAACAAATGAAATTGAAATCCATAAATTATATATTGACCAAAAATTTAGAAGAAAAGGATTAGCAAAATATTTGGTTAAAAAAGTTGAAAATATTGCCGTGAGAGAGAATAAATCAAAAGTTTTCTTATGGACAGATACTAGGTTTAAGGAAGCTCATAAGATGTATTTAAAAATGGATTATGAAAAATCAAAGAAGACAAGAAGATTGTATGACATCAGTGATACTGTAGAATATAATTTCGTTAAACACCTCAGGTAGCCTTTTCTATTCCAAGCCTTCTTTCTGCAAGGTTGACAAACATGACAATTATGAAATTTATCACCAAATAAATTGAACCAGCTACGAGGAATATTTCAACTGGAGCATAGGTTTTAGATATAATTGTTCTCGCTATTCCAGTTATTTCCATCAGGGTAACAATAGAAATGAGAGAACTTGCTTTAACCATTAAGATAAGTTCATTGCCATATGCTGGAAGCGCTTGTCTCACTGTAATTGGCAATGTAATTAGCATGAAAGTTTTTATCTGAGATAATCCAAGAGCTCCTGAAGCCTCAATATAATTCTTTGAAACGGATAATATTCCCCCACGAATTATTTCTGAAGAATATGCTCCTGTACTTATGGTGAGCGTGATAATTCCACACCAGTAAGGTTCTTTTAATATTGGCCATAGTATACTCTCTCTAATGGCCTCAAATTGACTTAGTCCATAGTAAACAAAGTAAAGTTGTAACAACAGAGGTGTGCCTCTTATGAGATATACAAAATAGTAAGCGGGTAATGACATTAATCTATTTCCAGAAATTCTCATTAAAGCAACTGCGACCGCAAGAAAAATACCTAATATTGTAGAGATAGAGACTACCTGCAAAGTAAGAGGGATTCCTTCAACTATTTTGAAGAATGACTCATACATTAGCTCAAGTCTCATAAAGCCTCCTTAGAAACATAGCCTTTTGAGTATTTCTTTTCAGCGCTATCAAAAAAAATATTTGAAAGACGAGTTATTAGTAAATATAAGATTATCGCTGCGGTATAAAATATAAATGGTTCATGAGTTGAGCCAGCAGCAATACGTGACTGTCTCATAATTTCTACAAGACCTGTTACGCTTATTAGTGCCGTGTCTTTCAATGTGATTTGCCAAACATTCCCTATGCCTGGCAATGCAATACGAGCAACTTGAGGAAAAATTATTTTTCCATATAAACTATATCCGCTGAGACCCAGCGTTTTACCAACCTCAAACTGTCCTTTAGGCACTGAGTTGACTGCTCCCCTTATGACCTCTGTCGAATATGCACCTGAGATTGCTCCAACAGCAATCGTACCAATTGTAAAAGCATTAAGTTCAATATAACCCATGTATCCAAATATCTTAGCTAGATACATAACGGCACTACTACCTCCAAAAAAAAGTAAATAGATTACTAATAGCTCAGGTATGCCTCTAATAATTGTTGTATAAACTTCTGCGATAGCTCTTAGAATAAAAAAATTAGATAGCTTGCATGCTGCGAAGACTATTCCTAATGTTATTCCAAGTAATAATGATGATGAACTGACAAGAACCGTCATTACGGCACCCATGAGCATTTCGTCTCCCCATCCTGTTGGACCTAATGCAAAAACATCAAACATATATTTAGATAAAAAAAAACGGCTGCTTTAAGAAAACAGCCGTCTTTTTATATTATTGTTAACAAAATTATGGAGCCAAGTCTTTTCCAAACCATTGCATAGAAATTTTAGAAATAGTTCCATCAGCAGCTGCATCAGCAATAGCTTTATCAAACATTGCTTTTAAATCTGCATCACCTTGTCTGATTCCAGCTCCTACACCTTCACCGAGTAGCCCTCCAAATACATTTGGACCAAAAGTTACTACATCTGAACCACCAGCTGTTTCCATAAATGCTTCAGCTGTACCAACGTCACATAACATTGCATCGATTCTTCCAGCCGCTAAATCAAGGTTCATTTCATCTTGAGTTGGATAAACCTTCAGATTTGAATCAAGGTATTTATTTGCAAAATCCTCATGGATTGTTGCAACTGTAACACCAACATTCATGCCTTTCATTGCATTATTTAGAGCACTAATAGTTCCAGAAGTTGAGTCCCCATCATCATCCAAATTCAAATTTTTTGCCGATGAAAACGTACTCAATGGCGAGCTATTTAATGCGAAAAATCTCGCTGGCTCAGTCATATAAGCTTTAGAAAAGCTTATTGTTTTTTTTCGCTCTTCAGTAACAGACATCCCAGCCATGATTACATCATACTTACCATTTACCAATGCAGGAATGATTCCATCCCAGTCTTGTTGTACAAATTCACATTCAGCGTTCATGCGAGCACATAAGTCTCTTGCAAGATCTAATTCAGCTCCAACTAGGTTGCCGTCTGAATCTGTAAAGTTCCATGGTTCATAAGCGCCCTCGGTGCCAATTTTTATTGTAGACCAGTGACCGTCAGCAAATGCAACTGTCGATAAAGCTGATATCATTAGCCCTACCATTATTGATTTTAAATTTCTCACTTAAATACCTCCAAATTGTAATAATAGATTGCTAGGTTCTAATAAAAAAATGAAATGAGCAAGAAAAATGTTAGTTTTTCGGTATTATTTCTGCAGTCTGTTCCAAAGATAAATTATTATTGCAACAGATATAATCCCGACAACGCCCTCACTTCCAAGTCTGTTGAATAATCCAACTAAGTTATCAGTAATACCTTTACCTAAAAATGGAGATGAAGGGCCAAAAAGTACTTCCAAAATTATTGCTATAGCTATCAGTAATAGACCAAAGTCTATGATTTCTCTCAATATTTGCTTAATTCTGGATATCATTCGTTACCTTAAATTCACTTCCCTGCTAATGCAAGGAAGTGAAAGTTTAATTAGTCTCGGAACAACCAAAGAATAACGCCAACTGCAATCAACCCGACTACACCTGCATTACCTAATTGGCTTACAAGAGAAACTATATTGCTGGCAATATTTCCTACAAATGGCAGACTACCACCACTTAATAGACCTATTACTATTCCCAGTGCTAATAATGAAAGCCCAAGACTCGTTAAGGCTTTTATTGCGTTTTGTGCGTTTCTAATCATAACTCCCCCTTATTTGTTATGTTATTAAATACTACATATAGTATTTATACAGACTTTAACTTCAAAATATAGCTAAACAAGGTTCTTGTAATCTTTAAGATATTGATTTTACTTGATTATTCACATGCTATGAAAAATTGTGATATTTATACCACTCATTTTTAAGTGTATTTTAAACATTTGATTCTAAGTGATTTGGCTCAATAAATCCTGGCACATTTGCTCGATAGATAATTTCTCCGAAGATACGCCAAATATTTTCATATCAGGCCTTACAATAATATCTCCCGATGTCAAAACCTCTGTGAGATTTAGGTCTGAATCAATTTCTTGAATATTACATAGAAATTTACAATCAAGTTCTTTTAATTTACTAACAGTGTCATCTTCAAGGTGATCGAATATATTATTTTTCGAAATTATAGAAAAATTAAAACCTATGTTTTTATCCATATCTATAAGGGTATTATTTTTATCTCTTAAGTTTTTTGCTAAACGTTGGCCTGTATAGATATCGTGAGCTATAGAATTGTAAATGCCTGGCTCATTAATATCATCACTAAATTTACTCATCTTGCCAAATGCCTGCTCTCTTGCTTCAGGTGCTATGGCTTCTTCAAGAGGAGTATTATTTTGAAGAGCAACAGAAATAGAATCGATTAGCTGTCCTAGCACAATAGAGGACTTGATTGTTTGCCTAATTTTTGCATTTCGTTCGACATTATAAGAATAAATAATCTTATCTTTAGCTTTGTAATTTGTTATTAAATTTATTTTCCAAATTAGGTTTACTAAATCTCTTATTCCACTATTTAAACTTTGTGCTGCATATGGCGGAATCTGATATGCAGCCTTGCCAATTAGAAAAATATTTTCCGTTTGAAAATTATTTGCACACCTACCCTTAAACTCAAAAGTTGTTAAATATTCAATGTTGTACTGATGGGGAGCAAGCCAATTTGAGATTAAATCATGAACTTTACTTATTGAACACATATCCTCTTTTTTTTCTCCAGTTAATAGCTGAAATTGAAATCGGTATCGTATCTCAGAAAGTGCAACATATGATGTTGGTCTGATCGGATCGCATATCTGTCTAAAAACGTTTTCTAGATCATCTCCACTTTTAAGAGAAATATCTACTATAAGCCACTCTCTTGCGTAACCAAGGTCATCATAATTAATATTTAATTTTTTATTTACAAATTCATCACTTTCGTCTGAGCAAATCAAAAAAGGTGCTTCAACTTTAATTGTACTATTAGCATTTTTGAGAGAATAAGAATTTGTACCACTCTCAAAATGAGAAATAATAAAATTATCTAACACCTTTATATTTGGATCTTCACTGCAACTTTTAAGCATTTCTTCTTCAAGATCGCCTGGGATAAATGTCATTAAAGAAGGAAAGCTATTCTTTGCTTTAATGACAGGACTACGTTGCACAATAGTAGAGTCTGTAGTTACTAAATCAGTATATGTAGGCATATTGATTAAATCGTTAATCTTGGAATAAACTCCAATGCTGTCTAACAATCTTGCTGTTTCTTCATCAAACGAGATCTCTTTTAAGGCGTTTTCATTAATAGAGTTTTTTGAGATTAATAATGTTTTTAAATTAAATTTACTACACAGCAGTGCACAAATCTGCCCTAATAGCCCTGAGCCAACGATAACAATGTCAAAACTCTCATTATTATTTACCAAGATCAACTCCTTGTTTAATGAAAATTGCTTGACTCTTACTTTCAATTTAGTTTGAATTCAAGGCAATATTTTTTCAAATTTACTGTCAGAAAACTATGGTTAAAATTGTAAATTCCTGGAATGAGTGGGATCCACTCAAACACATAATAGTTGGAAAAGCAGATAACTGTTGCATACCACCTGCCGAACCTGCAACTGATCCAAAGATACCTGAGGATAGTGATATGAAGGGAATGCATGGCCCCCGAAGTGAAGAATCTATACATAAGGCTAACTATCAACTGGATAATTTTTCAAATATTTTAGAAAAAAGAGGAATAAAAGTTGATCGACCTACTCCGCTTGACTTTAATCAAAAAATTTCGACACCCGACTGGGAAAATGGATCAATGTTTGGCTGCATGCCTCCTCGAGATGTTATTCTTACTCTTGGGAATGAAATGCTTGAAGCCACAATGTCCTATAGGTCGAGATGGTTTGAATATCTTTGTTACAGGCCATTATTGGAGAAATATTATAATGAAGATCCAGATATGAGAATGGAAACCGCACCCAAACCAAGGTTAACGGATAGTAGTTATCGAGAAAATTATTTAAATGATGAAATATCGTTAGATGAACGATTAGATATGGTTGCAAGAAGGGAATTCGTGACAACCGAAAAAGAAATACTATTTGATGCCGCAGATATTTTAAGAATGGGAAAAGATTTATTTGTACAACATGGTTTTACAACTAATTTAAAAGGAAGCAATTGGCTCAAGAGGCACTTCAAGGAACATAGAATTCATACCTTAAATTTTCCAGGTGATCCCTATCCTATTCACATAGATGCAACATTCACTCCTTTAAAACCAGGTCTCATAATTAATAACCCAACAAGGCGATTACCTGACGAGCAGAGAAAAATTTTTGAACAAAACGAATGGCAAATTATTGATGCTGCTCAGCCCGCACATAATGAACCACCTCCTTTATGCTATTCTAGCATTTGGTTGAGCATGAATGTTTTAGTTATAGATCCAAAAACTGTGTGTGTAGAAGAGAGTGAAGTCTACCAATGTGAACAAATTAGTAAATTAGGTTTTGAAGTTATTCCTATTCCTTTTAGAGATGCTTATCCGTTCGGTGGCGCACTTCACTGCGCAACCACAGATGTATATCGTGAAGGTCAAAAGGAAGATTACTTTCCAAAACAGTAAATTTTATATAAAGCTACCCTTTGTTAAAGTTGTATTATAATTAATATAACAATTAGTCAGTAACCCAAATCCAAACATCACAGCTAACATAGAACTTCCTCCATATGATA
>ERZ802824.639-NODE-639-length-19289-cov-83.6124_pt1 | contig 19289 bp, 14 predicted proteins | sample MGYA00345650_ERZ802824 | MGnify/ENA primary metagenome ERZ802824 (study PRJEB30503, sample SAMEA104212361) | marine metagenome | biome: Westerlies Biome; feature: [SRF] surface water layer (ENVO:00010504) within the epipelagic zone...; material: water... | reverse complement strand
ATTTACGCATTGGCTCGACATAGAGTTGAAATAAATAGGGTTGTGGGCTGTCAATGATGCCCATTTTCACGGCCCAATCCTGATAGGCGCTGTTCCAAGGCTTATAGTAATTGGCACCTTCGGGAACATGCTCAACGAAAAAGCCACCATTTTCGATATAGCGCTCAAGCTGTTTTGGATTTGGCGCACCGCGCCCGGAATCGCTGCCATCGCCGCGAAAGCCTGCCAATGGGCCAATGCCCGGTTTGCGCTCATGCGATACGATGTAATCTCCATAATCGGCGTATTTCTGGGTGCCATCCTCATTTACAAAGCCTGGTAGATCCAGTTTTGCGCCAAGCTCGCAGAGCACGGATTGGAAGCCGCGCACATTGCGGTCTGGCTCGATCACCGGCCAGCGGATTGCATCCGCCAATCCGTCGGCCTCACAAATCGGGCGGTCAAGCAGGCTGATGCAATCATGGCGCTCTAGATAAGTTGCATCGGGCAGGATCAGATCGGCATAGGCAACCATTTCAGAAGAATACGCATCCGAATAAATGATCCTAGGGATCACATACTCGCCGTTTTCATCTTGATCGGTAAGCATATCGATCACGCCACGGGTGTTCATCGAGCTATTCCACGACATATTTGCCATATACATAAACAATGTGTCGATCTTATAGGGGTCTCCGGCATGCGCGTTTGAAATCACCATATGCATCAAACCATGCGCCGACATTGGGTTTTCCCAGGTGAAAGCCTTATCAATCCGCGCCGGGCTGCCATCTTCTTTCAAGCAAAGATCTTCTGGCCCATGCACAAAACCCAGATGCGGACCGTCAAGCGGTGCACCCGGAGTGGTTTTGCAATGCGGCTTTGGATGGATTGTTGCCGGCTTTGGATAGGGGGGTTTAAAGCGAAAGCCGCCCGGGGCTTCGACGCTGCCCAAAATGATCTGCAAAATATGCAGCGCACGGCATGTTTGAAACCCGTTCGAATGTGCTGAAATCCCGCGCATCGCGTGGAAGCTGACGGGCCGCCCGGTCATTTTTGTATGGGTTTCACCGCGAAAATCGGTCCATTCTTGATCCAGCTCAATAGCTTCGTCAAAGGCCACCCGCGCCAGCTCATTCGCGATAGCACGAATTTTACCAGCTGGGATACCCACGTCTTTGGCCACAGCTTCGGGGGCATATTGCGGGTCAAGATAGCGTTCGATCATTGCGTGAAAAACCGTACGATGCGTCGTGCCGCCAATACGGCGGCTGCCGTTCAAATCGGGTTTTACGCCTTTTTGATCGAAGGGGGCAGGTTTTTTTGTGCTGCGATCAATGACCAGTTCCTTGCCATTTTCATCGCGCATCAAAAGCCCGGTTTCCGCATCCAGCAAAACTGGCGCATTTGTATATTGTGACAGATAATGCAGATCAATTCTGCCCGCTTTTAACAGTTCATGGATCAACGAAAGGATGAACAACCCATCCGTGCCCGGGGTAATGCCCACCCATTCATCGGCAACAGCGTTATAGCCAGTGCGGATGGGATTAACGCCAATCACCTTGGCGCCGCGTTCTTTTAACTTGCCAAGGCCCATTTTGATTGGATTACTGTCATGATCTTCGGCCACGCCAAAGAGCATAAACAATTTGGTATGGTCCCAATCTGGTTGACCAAACTCCCAAAATGCACCGCCCATTGTGTAGATGCCTGCCGCCGCCATATTGACGCTGCAAAAGCCGCCATGCGCCGCATAATTCGGGGTGCCAAAATTTTGAGCCCAGAAGCTGGTAAAGCTTTGTGATTGATCACGGCCCGTAAAAAAGGCCAACTTTTCAGGATTTTCGTCGCGGATTGGCTTGAGCCAGCCCGCCGCCATATCGAGCGCCTCATCCCAGCTGATTTCCTCAAACTGGCCAGAACCGCGGGGTCCAACCCGTTTGAGCGGCGCGTTTAAGCGAGACGGGGCATTGACCTGCATAATGCCGGCGCTGCCTTTGGCGCATAAAACGCCTTTGTTCACAGGGTGGTCACGATTGCCCTCGATATAGGCAACTTTCCCCTCTTTCATATGAACGTTGATGCCGCAGCGGCACGCGCACATGTAACAGGTGGTTTTCCGTATTTCGTCTGAGACTTTTGGCGATGTGTCCAGATATGGTTGGTCTTTCATGTGACGCTTTCCTGATTTTACGCGATGAGTCTTACCAATCCTGTGCCTGACAAGATGATCAGCAGGGTCAAACAAAAGGGTCGGTAAAAATGTTCCCACCTTGGGATAAAGAGTTTCGTTCCAAGATGCACCCCGATTATTGCCGGAACAATAAAAAATATACCGCGAAACACGGCGATTTGGGTCATGACATCAAATAAAAAATAATTTGCCACGCTGAGGCCGCTGCTGAGTAACAAAAATAAGATGACCGTTGCGCGCATGGTTGTGGCCGAGCCTTGAAAAGACAGCATGAAAATTGCGACCACCATGCCCCCCACGCTGGCCAATCCCGTGCCCAAGCCAGCGCCGATCCCGGCAAAAACCGTTCCAAGGGGTTTGTGCAACGCTTCCAGGCGCAGACCAATCAGCAGCAGCGTCGCAAGCACCATGATCAGCAGCAAGGCGATATTCTGTGACAGTGCTACAGGCACATTCGTGGTGAGAAGCAGGCCCAAAGGCAGCCCAATCAAAGTGCCAACCGAAAGCCGTAAAACAGTTTTTTTCTGGGCATTTTGCCAATTGCCTCGAATTAAAAGCGCGCTTGCTGCGATTTCCAGCCACCAACATAAAGGAATTAATTCGACAGGTGGAATAAAGCTGGCCGCAGAGGCCATGGCCACAGCCGAAAGCGCAAAGCCAGAGAAGCCGCGCACCAGTCCGGCGGCAAAACAAATTAGCGACAGCGCGATTATATCTGCCATTGTAAGAGCCAGCGCGCTGCTTAAGGTTTCAAACATTTAAGCGTCTGACCCTGCGAAGCAAAAAAGCCCCTCACAGCGTTGATATGATGCAGTTCTATCGATCATCAAGGCTCACATAGTTGCGCATATCTGGGCCGTTATACAAGGTCAGCGGCCGTATTAAAATGTTTCCCTGCAATTGTTCAACGCATTGGATTATCCATCCTGGCATGCGGCCAATGGCAAAAATTGGAACGTAAAGATCCATTGGAATACCGTGCAGCTGGTAAATCACGCCTGAATAGAAATCGACATTCACGTTTAGCCCATGGCGCGCATAGGGTTTCATCGCGCCAACCACGCCCTGCAAAATTTCATACCATTCCGGTGCGCCCATTTCTTCGCCCAATTTACGCACACCTTCGCGCATGTGACGCGCGCGCGGATCCTCGGCGCGATAAACGCGGTGGCCAAATCCGGTCACCGGCTCACGTTTGCCGCGTTTCTCTTTAACATAAGCGGCCGCATTCTCAGGCGTGCCGATTTCCTGCACCATTTTCATCACATCTTCTGCCGCGCCGCCATGCGCCGGCCCCGCCAGCGTGGACAGCGCAGTGACGATGGCGCCATGCAAATTGGCTTCGGTTCCGATCGTGACGCGGGCGGCGAAGCTGCTGGCATTGCTGCCATGCTCAGCATGAAGGATGAAATCGACATCCGCCAATCTCGCCGCATCTTCAGACGGCACTTCCCCCTTCAACATCCATAACCAATTGGCGGCGTGGCTCAGCGTTGGATCCGCCGCAATGGGTTGGCGCCCGTTGCGGATATTTTCATGCGCGGCGATGATCATCGGCACTTGTGAGGTCAGGCGGATACCATTTTCGACAAAATCTTCTTCGCTGACTTTTTGGCTGTCGGGCTCTAACGCAGCCAAGCTTGATACGGCGGTGCGCAATACATCCATCGGGTGCCCGGCGCTGGCTGCTTTGATGATCTCATACACTGCCGGGGGCAATTGGCGCGCCGCTTTCAATTTGTGATCAAACTCTGCCAGTTGGGGCGGTGTCGGCAATTCCCCATAGATCAAAAGATAGCTGACCTCTTCAAACGTAGATTTGGTGGCCAAATCATGGATTGAATAGCCGCGGTAACTGAGCTCGCCCTTGGCGCCGTCAATATGGCTTACGCCAGATCTTTCAAAATAAATACTTTTTAGACCACGGTTGATCTTGACGTCTGTGCTCATTTTAGGCTCCTTGCTCGACAGATGGAGGTCATCATGTCGGTTCTTGAAAATATATTTGATCGCGCGAAAGCGCGTGCCGCGCGGGTGGTGTTGCCGGAAATAGAAGATCCGCGGATTGCCGAAGCGGCGCAACAGCTGCGCGCAAAGGGGCTGGCGGATCCGGTTCCACTAAGCCCTGTGAGCGATGCGATGGTCGCTGGTTTGGTTGAACGCCGCGGGCTGAAAGAAGCGATTGCCAGGCGAATGTTGGCCAAGCCTTTGTTTAGAGCTGCCGCGATGGTGGCCTCGGGGGCGGCGGATGCGATGGTGGCTGGCGCTGACAGTCCAACAAAACGGGTGATTGAAGCGGCCAGCATTGTGATCGGGCTGCACGCTGGCGTGCGCACGCCTTCTTCATTCTTTCTGATGCTTTTCCCTGATGGCCGTGATATGATTTTTGCCGATTGCGCGCTGAACCTAGCCCCTGATGCGGGACAATTGGCGGATATTGCGCGTGCGTCTGAACAATCTGCTAAGGCCTTGCTGGACCGCGTTGATATGGCGTTGCTCTCCTTTTCAACGGGGGCGTCGGGCAGCGGAGAAAGCGTTGATTTGGTCGCCGCTGCCGCCCAAGAAACGGGTTTCTTGGGTCCAATCCAAGCTGATGCGGCGCTAAACCCCGCGATTGCAGCGAAAAAATCATTGGGCCAAGGGCAGGCCAATGTATTGATTTTTCCCGATCTTAATGCTGGCAATATTGCATATAAATTGGCCCAAGAACTGGCCGGCGCGCAGGCGATCGGGCCAATGTTACAAGGGTTTTCAAAACCGGTTTGTGATCTTAGTCGCGGGGCCAGCGTGTCGGATATTGTAGCAGCAACGGCGGTGACTGTGGCACTGGGGTAAAACATCTATTGCGCCTGAAACAGCGCCAGTGCATCTGCGGCGATAGTTTCTTCTTCTTTGGCGGGTACAACCCATATTGATACTTTTGAACTTTCCGCCTGCAAGCGCGGCTTGTGACCATGATTTGCATCTGGGTTCATCCGCACGCCAGCCCATTCCAAACCCCGCAAAATCCGCGCGCGGACCCCGAGAGCGTTTTCACCAATCCCGCCGGTGAAAGCAATCGCATCAAGCCCTTCCATGGCTGCGATTAAGGATCCGGCATGGCGCAAAGACCAATAGCAGAAATGTTCGATGGCAAAGGCACTGTCAGCGCTTGGATCTAGCATCAAATTGCGCATATCTGATTTACCGCCCGACAATCCAAGCAAGCCGCTTTCATGGTTTAGGATCGCTTTGGTTCGTTCAAGGCCATTATCTTCCACCAGGCGCAAAACCGCATTTGCATCGATCCCGCCTGAGCGGGTGCCCATGGTCAAGCCATCGAGCGGTGAATATCCCATCGTGGTGGCAACAGATTGGCCGTTTCTAATCGCGCAGAGGCTGGCGCCATTTCCCAAATGAAAGGCTAGTAAACGCGAGGGAAGCTTTTCTCCTGATATATGCGGCAACTGACGCACCAATGAGGAAAAGGACAACCCGTGAAACCCGTAGCGTCGGATGCCTTTGGTTTCGATCATCCGAGGAATCGCATAGCGCGTGGCAACTTCTGGGTTGCTTGCGTGGAACGAGGTGTCAAAGCTGGCATATTGGGGCAGGTCGGGCGCCAGTTCGGCCAAGGTGTTAATGGCGGCCAGATTATGGGGGTTGTGCAAAGGTGCAAGAGGCGTGCAATTACCAATTTCAACGCGGATATCTGGGGTAAGGCGCACCGGAGCGGTTAGCTTGCGCCCGCCGTGAACTACCCGGTGCGCTGCCGCCGAAAATCGCTCTAAGCCGTAATGATTTTCTGCCAATGCGGATAAGATACCGCTGAGCGCCGATTTGTGATCGATGAAGGGTATCGCGCGCGATTGATCGGCGATCTTGATCGTTGAGGCTCCGCCGATCCCTTCAACAATGCCACCAATTTCTTGCCGGAGTTCGATATCAAAAACGGCAAATTTAATGGAAGAGGATCCCGCGTTTAAAACCAATATCAAAGCGGTCTCTTTGGCTTTCGGCATGATCTGCTTCCTCTCAATAAAATTGGTCTCCGCCGATGGATTTTGGTGCATGCCCAAAACAGCCCACCGGCGGAAATTTTATCACAAAGGCCTGAGACGCCCCGCTGGGGGCGTTTCCTTTGGTTTAGGCGGTTTGTGGTCGCATATCCGAGGCGCTAATGCCCGCAACCGCAACCGGTTTCTTCATCGCATCGCGGCGGAACGGTTCGCCCAGCTCTTGGTTGATCATGGCCTCAATCAGGGTGGTTTTGCCATGTTTCATTTGATCCTCAACCGCTTTGTTTAATGCATCGCGCAAATCATCCATCGTGTGGGCTTGAACGCCTTGCAGACCGCATGCTTGCGCGATGCCGGCATAAGATACTTGCGTATCAAGCTCGGTTCCCACGAAGTTATCTTCGTACCACAGAGTTGAGTTACGCTTTTCTGCGCCCCATTGATAATTCCGGAAAACGATCATCGTGACGGCGGGCCATTCCCCCCGGCCAATTGCGGTTAGCTCGGTCACTGCAATGCCAAACGCCCCATCGCCCGAGAACCCAATAACGGGCACATCCGGACATCCAATTTTGGCACCAACGATTGAGGGAAGCCCGTATCCGCAGGGGCCAAACAAGCCTGGCGCAAGATATTTACGGCTTTCTTCAAAGCTGGGATAGGCGTTTCCGATCGCGCAATTATTGCCGATATCAGAGCTGATCACAGCATCTTTGGGCAGAGCGCTTTGGATCGCACGCCAGGCCATGCGGGGGCTCATCCAATCGGGCTTGGCAGCGCGCGCGCGCTGGTTCCATGTGGTGCCGGGATCATCTTCTTCGTGATCCATGCTCGAAAGTTGTTGCGCCCAAGCAGATTTGGTTTGGGCAATGACGGCTGTGCGTTCGCTGCGTCCGGCATCGCCGGCCGATCCCGAGAGTTGTTCAAAAATGCCTTCGGCAACTTTCTTGGCATCGCCGATAATTCCGACGCTGACCTTTTTGGTCAATCCAATACGGTCCGCATTGATATCAACCTGAATGATTTTTGCGTCTTTTGGCCAGTAATCGATGCCATATCCCGGCAGTGTGGAAAACGGATTCAAGCGGGTGCCAAGGCATAAAACAACATCCGCCTTTGAAATCAGCTCCATCCCGGCTTTTGATCCGTTATATCCCAGCGGGCCTGCGAAAAGAGGGTGCGAGCCGGGGAAGGCGTCATTATGCTGATAGCCCACGCAAACGGGTGCATCGAGGCGCTCGGCAAGCTTCTTGCTTGCTTCAATCCCATCTGCCAAAATCACCCCGGCACCGTTTAAAATCACTGGAAACGCGGCTGAATCTAGAAGCGCTGCTGCCTGCGCGATGGCATTGCTGCCGCCATTGGGCCGCTCGAAGCTTACGATTTCGGGTAGGTCAATATCGATCACTTGAGTCCAGAAATCGCGCGGCATATTGATTTGCGCCGGGGCCGAGGCGCGCTTGGCGTTCAATATCACCCGGTTTAGAACTTCTGCTACGCGGCTGGCATCGCGTACTTCTTCTTGATAGGCCACCATATCTTCAAACAGGGCCATCTGCTCCACTTCCTGAAACCCACCTTGCCCAATGGTTTTATTGGCGGCTTGCGGCGTTACCAAAAGCAAAGGCGTGTGATTCCAATAGGCGGTTTTTACGGCGGTTACGAAATTAGTAATACCGGGGCCATTTTGCGCGATCATCATCGACATTTTGCCAGAGGCGCGGGTATAGCCATCGGCCATCATGCCGCCCGAACCTTCATGAGCACAATCCCAGAAAGAGATACCTGCTTGCGGGAAAATATCCGAAATGGGCATGAAGGCCGAGCCGATAATACCAAATGCGTGCTCTATGCCATGCATTTGTAGGGTTTTTACAAAGGCTTCTTCGGTTGTCATTTTCATCTTGCTGGGTCTCCTGAGGGAACGATTTGGAATCGGGCGTCATAGCCATAATTTACGTGGTCTGTTTACAAAGGCACCGCCGCGACTGTTAGGGCCAGTTTGATATGCAAAATAGGTCCAGATTAGCGCAGGATCGCCGCTATTCCTGCGATACCCGCGTTAATTTTATCCGCGGGAATTGAGGAAAACGCCAAACGATAATAGTTTTTGGGCGGCGTGCTGTCGTTAAAAAAAGCTTGCCCTGGTTCGATCAACACGCTTTGCTCTCTGAGCTTAGCGGCCAATTCAGTGGTGTCACATCCATTTGGCGCGCGCATCCAGAAAGAAGAGCCGCCATGCATCCCTTTACCGGCAATTTCAAGGCTATGGTCTGCGATTGCTTGCTCCATCACTTTGCTGCGCTGTAAATATGTTTTTCCCATGCGTTTGATCAGCGCATCATAATGGCCAAGGCGCAGAAAATAGGCAGCGGTTCTTTGAATATGGCCCGGGGGGTGGCGCAGAACGCTGGCGCGCAGCGCCCGCGCTTCGCGGATAAAAGCCGCAGATCCGACCAAATATCCAAGCCGTAGCCCAGGAAAGAGCGATTTGGAGAAGGACCCAACGTAAATAACGCGGCCATCTTCATCCAATGATTTCAAGGCTGGAGATGGCGGCGTCAAAAACGACATTTCGAATTCGTAATCATCCTCGATGATTAAAGCATCTAAGGCTTGCGCTTTGGACAATAGGGCTTTGCGGCGCTGCAATGGCATGGTGGCCGTTGTTGGACATTGATGGCTTGGGGTTGTGAAGATAACCGAGCTGTCATTTGGGATCCGATGCGGGGGCAGGCCATAATCATCCACATCCACCGCGGCAATATGGCAGCGCGACTGGTACAGAATATCGCGCAAGGCCGGATAACAAGGGTTTTCGATCACGGCTTTGCGGCGCTGGTTGAGCAACACTTGCGTTGACAGCCACAAGGCATTTTGCGCACCCAATGTAACCAAAATCTCATCCGGAGCTGCGATGATCCCGCGTCGGGGTAAGGTTTGCCGGACGATAAATTCAATAAGCTCGGGATCATCGCGATCAAAGTAATCGGCGGTTAAAGATGGGAAGTCTTTCGCGCCAAGCGCTTTCATCGCGCATGCGCGCCAGTTTGCGTGATCAAAAAGCGAGGGATCGGTTTGCCCATAAATGAAGGGAAATTTATAGCGCGCCCAATCTTCGGGTTTTTCAAAGGTGGATGTTTCTGAATAAATTTTGGCGATGGCGCGTGTCCAATCCACCTTTTCTTCCGATTTAGGCAGTGGCTTAAACTGGGGGGGTTCGGGCGCTTCGGGGGACACATAATACCCCGAGCGCCCTTTCGAGGTCAGGTATTCATTGGCCAGTAATTCGGTATAGGCCAATGTAACGGTAATGCGGCTAATGCCCAAATGCGTCGCAAGGCGCCGCGTTGATGGCAATTTTTCATTTTTCTGAAATCGCCCCGATAGGATGCCTTCCGCGATCATTTGTTGAATGCGGCCCTGCAGCGTGCCCTCGGCGTCTGGATCTAAAAAGAAAGTTTCTATTGGGATGGACATAAGTCCAGCTTAGCCTGTTTTTTCCAAAAAGGTAAACGCAGAATACCGACCGTTCATACTGCGCATAAAAGGCATGGGGCGGGCCTTTTGGTTGGCCTAAATGCGGCCCAATGGCGGGCCCCTCTTGCCCCTTACCTGGGGCAAGAGAATGGCTTTTAGGGCCGGCTTAGCTTGCGAAAACGCGCCCCAGCGCTTGATCAACCGCCTCGGTGATGTGGTTGATATCGTCTTTTGTGGCGATGAGCGCAGGGCTGAAACATAGCGAGTTGTTAAAGCCTGGCAATGACCGGTTGGTGGCGCCGATGATCACGCCTTGCGCCATACAATCGGCCACAACAGCCTGTACTTTCTTCTCATCAGCGGGTTCTTTGGTGGCGCGGTCGGCCACCAGTTCGGCGCCGCAGAACAACCCTTTCCCGCGCACATCGCCGATCACAGGATGTTTTTCGGCCAACGCGTTCAAGTTTTCGATTATATGCGCGCCCATCGCAAGCGTATTTTCGAGAAGCCCTTCATCTTCGATGATCCGCATATTTTCGATCGCCGCAGCTGGGCCGGCGGTACAGCCGCCAAAGGTTGAAATATCGCGGAAATAATTCATCTTGTCGCTGGCGTCATCTTTGAACATATCGAAAACGGCTTCGGTGGTGACCATGCAGGCAATTGCGGCATATCCTGAGGCCACGCCTTTTGCCATCGTTACCATATCGGGTTTGATGCCATAATTTTGATACCCGAACCAGGCCCCGGTGCGCCCGATGCCGCAGACAACTTCATCGATATGCAGCAAAATATCATATTTTGTGCATATTTCTTGCACGCGTTCCCAATAACCTTCCGGAGGGGTGATAACACCGCCGCCAGCTGTCACTGGCTCAAGGCACAAGGCGCCAACGGTTTCAGGCCCTTCTGCCAAAATCACCTCTTCAATCGCGTCAGCGGCGCGTTTGCCGTAGGCTTCGCCTGTCAGATCCCACTGGGCGCGGTATTCCAAACAATGGGGAACCCGCACGAAGCCAGGCGTAAAGGGTCCGTATTGGGCGTTGCGCTCATCTTGGCCACCGGCGGAAAGCGTTGCAATGGTGGTGCCGTGATAATCACGGTCACGATACAGGATTTTATGCTTTTTGCCACCATAGCGCTTATGTGCGATCTGGCGCACCATTTTAAAGGCTTTTTCATTCGCCTCAGATCCAGAGTTACAATAATAAACCCGGCTCATACCCGGCATTTTGCTGATCAGTTTTTCAGAGAACAGCGCCCCGGGGATCGAGCCGGCAGAGCCCGCGAAATAGTTAAGCTTAATCAATTGGTCGCGCACCGCGTTGGCAATGCTTTCGCGCCCATAGCCGACGTTAACGGTCCAAACGCCGCCAGAGACACCGTCAACATGTTCTTTTCCGTTTTGATCCCAAACCTTAATTCCCTTGCCTTCGACAATAATCCGAGGGTCATTGGTTTCAAAAGGCTTGTGCTGGATAAGGTGATGCCAGACATGGGCGCGGTCAGCTTCGACCACATGGGAAATATCGTTATCGTAAAGCGCTCCGTCCATCTGACGTCTCCTTGTTCTATCTGCGCCCGATCGCTGGGCGGATTCTGTTTTCTCTTTGCTTCATTCAGCCTAATTCTTATGCTTTCGATAGGGCCAGTTGATAACTGATTTTAGGTCCAAAACTGAAGTTTTGGAAATTTAAATCCCGCGGGTGGCTCCGAATCGAGTCAACAAGACCATAAAATGCGAATTTTTGATGCAAAAAAGTTTTTAACCCTAGCCCGTTTGATCGGTCTTTTCATGGCGAGGCTAAGGCGGATCGGCGTCAGGATTTGTGCTTGAAATCTATTTTGCCTTTCTTTCTTTACCCTGTGCTGCCTTCGCGCTAGCAAATAAGCATGATAGAAAATCCAAAAATCCTGTTTGAAACGCTGTTTGCGGTGGCGGTGGATGCTGCGGATGCCAAATCTGTGCTGAAAGATCATTTGCCAAGCCCGCCGAAAGGCCGGACGGTTGTGGTGGGGGCTGGAAAAGGCGCTGCGCAATTGGCCGCTGCCTTTGAAGACCTTTATGAGGCCCCGGTCACCGGCGTTATCGTGACCCGATATGGATACGCAACCGCCTGTCAGTCGATCACGGTTTTGGAGGCTGCACATCCTGTGCCGGATGCCGCGGGCGAGCGGGCCAGTGCCGCGCTGCTGAATGCGGTTGCGGGCTTGACGCCGGATGATTTGGTGGTGGCTTTGATTTGCGGCGGAGGATCTTCATTATTGCCTTGCCCGCCCGAGGGGTTCACCCTTGCCGATGAACAGGGTTTAAACGCAGCTTTATTGGCCTCGGGGGCGCCCATTTCAGCGATGAACGCGCTGCGCAAACAATTCAGCAAAATCAAGGGCGGGCGGCTTGCCGCGGCGGCTTACCCAGCGCCGGTTCTGTCTTTGGTATTATCCGATATTCCGGGCGATGATCTGGCGCAAGTGGCTTCTGGGCCAACCCTTCCAGATCATCGCGGGGCCGCAGAGGCCTTGGCGGCAATTGATAATTATCGCCTTGATTTACCAAAGCGCATGCGTGACGCGATTGCCACAGCGCAGGCCCCTTTGCCCAATGATCCTGTTTTTAAGGGGCATCGAGCGCGTTTGATTGGATCTGCGCGCTTATCGCTGGAAGCCGCGGCGCAGCGCGCAAGGGCGTTGGGAATACCCGCGATGATCCTGTCCGATGCGATTGAGGGCGAGGCGGCTGATATCGCCCGCATGCATGCGGCCATAGCACGTGAAATTGCGCTGCGCGATCGGCCGTTTCGCAAACCTGTGTTATTGTTGTCAGGCGGGGAAACCACCGTCACGTTAAAGGGCAATGGGCGCGGCGGGCGCAATACTGAGTTTCTTTTGGCTTTGGCCATTGCGCTTGATGGGATGGCAGGCGTGTATGGCTTTGCCGCCGACACTGATGGTATTGATGGTTCTGAAAGCAATGCTGGGGCCTTTATTGGCCCAGATACGTTGGTACGGCTTCAGAAACTGGGCCTTCAGCCAAGAGCCTCGCTTGCCAATAATGATGCGTTCAGCGCTTTTGAGGCCTTGGGTAAATTATTTTCGCCAGGGCCGACAGGCACCAATGTGAATGATTTCCGCGCACTCTTAATCGTTTGAGGCGGGCGGCTTTGTAAAGCGGTTGTCGCGTGGGAATCCGCGCGGTGCCATGCGGCCCGCGCTGGCCCGTTTTGAGGTCCATTCCAGCAGATCCGTTTCGGTGCGCGTGCGTCCTGCCGGATCTAGCCAGCTGAGCCCCGCGGCCATATCAAAGGTGGTTACGTCTGACAGGCCGCCATCTTTATATTTTTGCAGCCGCACGCCTTTGCCGCGGTTCATTTCGGGAAGCTCTTCAATCGAAAATACCAAGACTTTTCGATTTTCACCCACAACCGCGACGTGATCCCCCGCAATCGGCAAGCAGGTCTTTGCCTTGACATCGCCGCGTACGTTCAGCACTTGTTTGCCGCTGCGCGTTTGGGCGATGATCTCATCCTCTGGTACAATAAACCCATCCCCCGCATCAGAGGCCACCAACAATCGGCGCCCGGGTTTATGAATTAAAATATCCAGTATTTCGCAGTCATTGGGCAAATCTACCATCAACCGCAGCGGTTCGCCCATGCCTCGCCCTCCGGGCAGATTGGCGGCCGAGATTGTGTAAAAGCGGCCGTTGCTGGCAAAGACCAATAGCCGATCGGTGGTTTCGGCGTGGAATATAAAAGCGCTTTCATCGCCATCCTTGAACTTAAGCTCGCGGGCAAGGTCGATATGCCCGGTCATCGCGCGGATCCAGCCCATTTTGCTGCAGACAACAGTGATTGGTTCGCGATCGATCATCGCTTCAATCGGCACATCCTCAACTTCTTGTGCTTCTGAAAAAACCGTACGCCGCGCGCCACCAGCATAGTCTTTGCCGAATTGTTTTTTTGTGGCTTTGATTTCTTCGGACACTTTCGCCCATTGCAGCGCCGTATCATCCAGCAGGGCCTGCAACCCCGCGCGCTCGAGGGTCAACGCCTCGCGCTCATTTACCAATTGCACCTCTTCCAAGCGCCGTAACGAACGAAGGCGCATGTTCAGGATAGCTTCTGCTTGAACATCGCTGAGGCTGCCTGTTTGTTCAAGATTTGGGCCGCGATAATTGGCTTCAGACGTGGCGCGCGGTTTTGAGGGATCCCAGATTTCGGCCATTAGCGCGGCTTTTGGATCCTCATCATAGCGGATAATATCGATCACCCGATCCAGATTCAAAAATGCGATGATCAAGCCGTTTAAAACTTCCAACCGGTGATCTATTTTATCAATTCGGTATTTGCTACGGCGCAAAAGCACCTCTTGGCGGTGATCCAAAAAGGCCCGCAACACCTCTTTCATGCTGCAAACTTTTGGTGTCAGCCCATCGATCAAGACATTCATGTTCATCGCGAAGCGAATTTCCAGATCCGAGTTGCGATACATCATACCCATCAACATATCCGGATCGACGTTCTTCGACCGTGGCTCGATGATGAGGCGGATATCTTCTGCGCTTTCATCGCGCACATCACCCAAAATCGGTAGCTTTTTCAGTTGAATTAATTCAGCGATTTTTTCGATTAACTTGGATTTTTGAACTTGAAACGGAATTTCCGTTATCACAATTTGCCATTGCCCGCGCCCAAGATCTTCGACATGCCATTTGCACCGCAACCGAAACGAACCGCGGCCGCTACGATAGGCTTGCGCCATCGATTCAGGGGTTTCTACGATCACGCCGCCGGTGGGGAAATCGGGGCCTTTTACATAGGTCAAAAGCGTATCGTCTCGGGCGTCTGGTGTTTTGATCAAATGCAAGCAGGCATCGCAAAGTTCGGCAATATTGTGCGGCGGAATATTGGTTGCCATGCCAACCGCGATGCCGCTTGAGCCATTGGCCAGAAGGTTTGGGAAGCTGGCGGGCAGCACCACGGGCTCGCTCAAAGTGCCATCGTAATTTTCGCGAAAATCAACGGCATTTTCGTTCAAACCTTCTAAAAGTGCTTCGGCAACTGCGGTCATGCGCGCTTCTGTATAGCGGCTGGCGGCAGGGTTATCGCCGTCAATATTGCCAAAATTTCCCTGCCCATCGACAAGCGTGTAACGCACATTGAAATCTTGGGCCAAGCGCGCCATCGCATCATAGATGGCAGCATCGCCATGGGGATGATAATTGCCCATCACATCGCCGCTGATCTTGGCCGATTTACGAAACCCACCAGTTGCGCTGAGGCGCAATTCGCGCATCGCATAAAGGATGCGGCGATGCACAGGCTTCAAGCCATCGCGGGCATCGGGCAGGGCGCGATGCATGATCGTAGAGAGCGCATAGGTTAAATACCGATCGCCAATCGCCCGCCGCAGCGGTTCAGAGGTGATGCCATCTATATTGGGGTCGTCGGTTATTTCATCCATAGATGATGTGATAGCCGCTGCGTTCTGGCAGGTAAAGCGGCTGCGACATAATTTTTTAAACGGTCTACTTTAAACATTTATTTCTGCTTTGTTGGCTGTCAAAACGGATAAAACATTGCCTCCTTCTGGAAATTATGTGCAAGGGGGACTGGATTAAAACGGGTATAAAGCTGATGGAACAAAAATCGATTCTCATCACCGGATGTTCTTCCGGCATTGGCTATGATGCGGCGCATCGGCTGCAGGCGGAAGGTTGGCGGGTTTTTGCCAGCTGCCGGAAAGCGGATGATGTGGCACGTCTGCGCGCCGAAGGCTTGGAGAGCGTACGGATAGATTACAGTTTGGAGAACACCATCGCATCGGGGTTGCAAGAAGTGCTCGAAAAAACCGATGGGCGCCTTGATGCAGTGTTCAACAATGGCGCTTTTGCCTGCCCAGGCGCGGTTGAGGATCTGCCACGCGCCGCTTTAGCCGCTTTGTTTGAAACCAATCTCTTTGGATATCACGATTTAACCCGCCAAGTCATTCCAATCATGCGCGCGCAGGGTTTTGGGCGCATTCTCAATTGTTCTTCAGTGCTGGGCTTTGTTGCCTTGCCATGGCGGGGGGCGTATGTGGCCAGCAAATTTGCGCTGGAAGGGTTGACGCATACTTTGCGGCTTGAAATGCGCGATAGTCCGATTGACGTGGTGCTTATTCAACCCGGGCCGATCACCAGTCATATTCGTCAAAACGCAATTCCACATTTTGAGAAATGGATTGATTGGCGCGGATCAGCCCGCGCGGCATTTTATGAACGTCACTTGGTAAAACGTCTTTATGAAGATGCGGGGCCAGATAAGTTTGAATTGCCAGCCAGTGCGGTCAGCGATACGCTGCTGCGCGCGCTCAGCGTTAAGACGCCAAAAGCCAGCTATTATGTGACCACCCCCACCTATATGGCCAGTTGGATGCGCCGGTTGCTACCGCAGCGCGCTTTGGATTACCTGCTGACCCGCGGTTAAAGGGCTGGGCCGCATAATCATGGAGATTGGCCTTCGCTTTTTGGAAGAAGACGCCTACATAAAACGTGAGGCAGAATGGAAACATGGAATATGGCGCAAGATCCCCTTTTTATTATCGTTATTTTGGCTATGGCAGCGGTGGCAATCATTTTGATGATTGGCATTGGCGGCTTTGGTCGGGGTGGTGAATTCAATCGCAAATACGCAAATAAGTTGATGCGCTTGCGTATTTTTGCGCAATTCATCGCGGTGCTGTTGATTTTGCTCTTCGTTTATTTTGCGCGTTAAGGAGATTGAGATGGTTGTTTTAAACAAAATTTACACCAAAACCGGAGATGACGGTGAAACCGCGCTGGGCAATGGCACGCGTGTGGCCAAACATTCTATGCGCGTGAATGCCTATGGTACGGTTGATGAGTTGAACGCCACGGTGGGCGTCGCCCGGTTGCATGCAGATGGTGATATGGGGCAATGGCTTTCCTTGATCCAGAACGATCTGTTTGATTTGGGCGCGGATCTGTGCCGTCCCGAGATGGAACGCGATCATGAAGCGGAATACGCACCCTTGCGCATGGCTGGATCGCAAGTGACGCGTTTGGAAAATGAAATTGATGTTCTGAATGCCCAACTTTCGCCTTTACGCAGCTTTATTTTGCCCGGCGGCAGCGTGTTGTCAGCGCATCTACACGTGTGCCGCACCGTGGCGCGCCGTGCAGAGCGCCTTTGTGTTGAGCTTGCAACCATGGAAGCGATCAACCCGGATGCCGTGCGGTATTTGAACCGGTTGAGCGATTGGTTCTTCGTGGCAGGCCGCGTCGCCAATAACGCCGGCGCTGACGACATATTATGGGTTCCCGGTGCGAATAGATAAGATAAATTGCATTTTTTTATAAAAACGCGACGTCCTAGACCCCTACTGTGACGATTTTTCGCTGTCGTTTCCGGCCTCATAGGATTATCACGAGTGGGATTTTGGATGGGTGATACGCTGTAAAGCGTAAATTGCGAAGGAGATCTCCCCATGAAGGTATTGGTGCCTGTCAAACGCGTAATAGATTATAATGTGAAAGTGCGCGTGAAAGCGGATGGGTCTGGCGTCGATTTGGCCAATGTCAAAATGTCGATGAACCCGTTTGATGAAATCGCGGTTGAGGAAGCAATCCGTCTGAAAGAGGCGGGCAAGGCAGATGAGATTATCGCGGTGTCTGTTGGCGTTGAAAAAGCCCAAGAAACCTTGCGCACCGCCTTGGCGATGGGCGCGGATCGCGCAATCCTTGTGGTTGCCGCCGAAGACGTACATCAAGATATCGAGCCTTTGGCCGTGGCAAAAATACTCAAAGCGATTGTGGATGAAGAGCAGCCTGGTTTGGTGCTCTGCGGCAAGCAAGCCATTGACAATGATATGAACGCAACGGGTCAAATGCTGGCCGCGCTGTTGGGGTGGTCACAGGCCACCTTTGCATCTGAATTGAGCGTTGAGGGCGGTGCTGCGGTTGTCACCCGCGAGGTCGATGGCGGTCTGCAAACGATTAAAGTGACTATGCCGGCGATTGTTACGGTTGATTTGCGGTTGAATGAGCCTCGCTATGCCTCGCTGCCCAATATAATGAAGGCTAAGAAAAAGCCTTTGGATCAGAAAACTGCGGCCGATTTGGGCGTGGATGTCGCGCCGCGCCTGAGCATTGTGAATACGGGCGAACCCGAAGCGCGTTCGGCCGGGATTAAGGTGGGCTCGGTCGATGAGCTGGTGGAAAAACTTAAAGAAGCAGGAGCAGTATAATGGCAGTTCTTCTTTTGGCAGAAGTAAATGGCAATGAATTGGCCGTAGACGCCACTGCAAAAGCGGTGAGCGCGGCCACAGCTTTGGGTGATGTTACGGTTTTATGCGCGTCTGCGGGCTGCGGAGCGGCTGCTTCGGCTGCCGCGCAATTGGATGGGGTAGGCAAAGTGCTCTGCGCGGATGATGCGGCCTATGGAAATGGCCTTGCAGAACCGATTGCAGATCTTATCGTGTCATTGGCGAGCGATTATTCTCATTTCGTTGCTCCGGCAACAAATTCCGCTAAAAATATTCTACCCCGTGTTGCGGCCCTATTGGACGTGATGGTGATCACCGATATCACGGCTGTGGTCGATGCAGATACGTTTGAACGCCCGATTTATGCAGGCAATGCCATTCAACGCGTGAAAAGCGGCGATTCCAAAAAGGTGTTATCCGTGCGGACGGCAAATTTTGACGCAGTTGGTAGCAACGGTGCCGCAGCGGTTGAAAGTATTTCAGCTGTGCCCAATCCTGAATTGTCACAATGGATTGAAGATAAGGTGGCCAGCAGCGATCGCCCCGAACTGACGTCTGCGGGCGTGGTCGTGTCGGGTGGCCGCGGCGTTGGCAGCCAAGATGATTTTGCGATGATCGAAAACCTAGCTGATAAATTGAATGCGGCTGTTGGCGCCTCGCGCGCGGCGGTTGATTCTGGGTATGCTCCGAATGATTGGCAAGTGGGTCAAACGGGCAAGGTGGTTGCGCCCGATCTGTATGTGGCGGTTGGAATTTCCGGTGCGATCCAGCATTTGGCCGGAATGAAAGACAGCAAAATTATCGTGGCCATTAACAAAGATGAAGAAGCGCCTATTTTTCAAGTTGCTGATTTTGGACTTGTTGCTGATTTGTTTGAAGCAGTACCCGAGCTGACTGATAAGCTGGTGTAAACCCATCCTATAAATTTACAGAACAAGAAGCCCGCATGCGCGGGCTTTTTAGTCAGGGGTGCGCCTCTGACGGTTTCACGCCGCTGTGAGCCGCTTGTAGATTGATCAAGGCGATCTGACTATACCCAAGTCGACATGCCAGCTGGTTAGGTTTTTTTATGCGCGGCGAAGCAAAAAGTCTAAGTTGGTTTTGGCGCATTATTTGGCGTCATTTCAAATGCGCGGCGCAGCAAGGAATGCGTTTTAAAGGTTGGCAAAGCATTTGGCCCTTTCTTTTTGCAGTTTTAGAAAAGCCTTCAGAAAACTTTGATAAGAAAACCGCCAGCCCTTGCACCTCTTTCCTCTGAATGCCTATGCTCTGCCAAGCATTAAAAGGAGAGTGCGGCGTGGATATTCAAAAAGTTGGAGTGATCGGGGCCGGGCAGATGGGCAATGGTATTGCGCATGTTCTGGCGCTGG
>ERZ802824.637-NODE-637-length-19292-cov-28.7786_pt1 | contig 19292 bp, 16 predicted proteins | sample MGYA00345650_ERZ802824 | MGnify/ENA primary metagenome ERZ802824 (study PRJEB30503, sample SAMEA104212361) | marine metagenome | biome: Westerlies Biome; feature: [SRF] surface water layer (ENVO:00010504) within the epipelagic zone...; material: water... | reverse complement strand
CGCCAGCCGGGAACCGGCATTTGCGACGCTGGATGAGGTGCTACGGCGGGCCGATGTATCGGCGCGGGCGTTACAGGCGGTTGCCGCCGCCGATGGCTGTGGCAGCCTTGGCCTCAGCCGCCGTCAGGCCTTGTGGCAGATACGCCGGCTACGGCGCCAGCGGCATGATGAATTGCCGCTATTTGCACAGACCAGCGATGATCACCATACCGCCCCCACACCAGAATTAACCACACCCGGCCCAATCTTGCCAGGTGAGGAACCACAGGTGACATTGCCTGTGGCCAGCGCCGGCAGCGAAGTGGCCGAAGATTACCGCAGTCTGGGTCTGTCCTTAAAAGCCCATCCGCTGGATCTGTTGGCAGCGCCGTTGGCACGGGCCGGCTGGCAGCTCTGTCATGTCATTGGCCAGCATGGCGATGGCCGGCGGCTGCGTCTTGCCGGGCTGGTGACCATGCGCCAGCGTCCTGGCACGGCTGGCGGCACGGTGTTTCTGACCATTGAAGACGGGCAGGGGCAGGCGAATGTAATTGTGTGGCCGCAATTGACCATAACCTATCGAGATGCGTTGCTGCGCGCGCAAATCATCGGCCTTGTCGGGCGTGTCCAGCGGGCACAGTCGGTGACGCATTTTATCGCTGAATCGCTATTTGATCTGAACGGGTTTTTGCGCCATCTCGACCCGGCAGCCACGCCAAAAAACAGCCAGACAAGCCAGACGCGCCAGACACAGGCGTCCGGCCAGACGCGGATGAAAAGTCGCGATTTCCGATAATTTTTAAAACGGGTGATTTCTGGAAAACGAAATTCTAGCCTTTTGTGGTGGCTGTGCGCAGCGCAATACAGGGGCTGCCCTCGGCAAATAATGCGGCGCAGGCAGACCGCGCCTGACTTTCATCCAGATCATTAAAACGTACCCGCCACAGCGGCATTTCGCCGCGTGTGACAAGGGTCAGATGCGCTGGCGTCATGCCCAGCACCCGATCGGCCATGCGGCGGGCGCGGATCGCCGCCTTATGCGCATTCACCCGCTGTGCAAAATTACCAATCTGCACACTCCATTGCGATCTGTCGTCCGGCAGTGCTGACAGGCTGGCGGTTTGCGGCAGGGTCTGCAAAAATTCCGGTGTGCTGTCATCCGGCATCGCATCAGCCAGCCGTTTGACGGTGATTTGTTTTGGCTTTGGCATGGTTTCCGGCGTGTCACTGACCCGGCTTGGCGCTGCGGTCGGTAATTTGGTCGGTAATTTGGTCGGCAAGGCTGCCAGTTGCTGGCGCGCTTGGGCTGGTTTGATGCGCTTGAACTGGCGCGCCAATATATCCATCATATGGGCGTCGCGGCTGCGTGATGTTTTGCCGCCAAAAACCACACCAATAAGCCGCACATTGTTGCGTTTGACGGTCGCCACAAGGTTAAAACCAGACGCATTGATATAACCGGTTTTGATGCCATCGGTTCCACTAAATTTACTTAGCAATTTGTTATGATTGCCAAATTTGCGTCCCTTCCAGTTAAAGCTCTTGGTGCTGAAATATTTGAAATATTGGGGAAAATCGCGCCGCATCGCAATGGCCAGCCGCGCCATATCACGGGCCGTGCTTCGTTGTTTGCTGTGCGGCAAGCCCGACGCATTGCGAAAGGTTGTACGGCTCATGCCGAGTGCGCGGGCTTTGCGTGTCATGCGTTTGGCAAATTCGCGCTCGGTGCCGGCCAGTTTTTCGGCAATCGCTGTCGCCACATCATTGGCTGATTTGGTGACCAGCGCATAGGTTGCCTGCTCGGCACTGATGCTTTGGCCCGGTTTTAGATACAGCTTTGACGGGGATCGCTCGGCGGCTAGTTTTGACACCGGAATGCGGCTCTTCATGGTCAACCGCCCGGCTTCGATATCCTCAAATAACAGATATAATGTCATGATCTTGGTGAGCGACGCCGGATAGCGCAGCTTGTCAGCATTGCGGGCAAACAGCACCCGGCCGCTGTCTTCCTCAATCACGATGGCCGCATATTTGGCCGCATAAGCCGGCGTGCCGGCGCTTCCCAGTGCCAGACAAACCAGTAAGGCCACCCACATCAGCCTGCTGGATATGATGGATATGATCCATGTTGATGGCCCGGTGTTCGGGTAACTTACTGCCATTACGGTTGGCTCCGCATCAGTTTTTTTAAGGACATACCCAAACCAGCAAGAATCATACCCGAATTAGCTTTCAACTCAAGGAACTTAAAAAGAAAAATTTGATAAACTGTGTTTTGCGGTTTTTTTGCCAAGAAACACCGGTTTTTTTGTTGTCGACCCTTTTCGAATCAGAATTAATAACAATATCATAGGAGAGGCATATTTGGCGGGGGATCGCAGCACGAGGCGTCAGCAAGGGTGATGTTGACGACGACATAAGATAAAGATGACAACATGACAGATGATGATAGAAAAAATGGAGGCGGGCAGTCACAACTGGTTCTGGATAGCCGCACCAGCACCAAAAAACCGTCGATGTACAAAGTGATTATGCTGAATGACGACTATACGCCGATGGAGTTTGTGGTGCATGTATTGCAGCAATTTTTTGGGCGGTCTGGCAGTGAGGCCACTAAAATCATGATGAATGTACACCAACGTGGGGTTGGTGTGTGCGGTGTGTATAGTTTTGAAGTTGCCGAAAGCAAAGCCCAGAAGACTATGCAATATGCCAGGCAGAACGAGCATCCATTGCAATTACAGTTAGAAAAGGAATAGGCATATGCTGTCACGCGAACTCGAAGAAACATTGCGCCGGGCGATGTCGAACGCGGCATCAAGATCGCATGAATTTGCCACGCTTGAACATCTGCTGTTGGCGCTGACTGATGATGATGATGCCCGCGAAGTGCTGACTGCCTGCAATGTTGATATTGCCGCGCTTCTGGAAAAGCTGAATGAATATATTGAGGTGGAACTGGCGTCGATTGTCAGTCACAGCGACAGTCTGGATGTGCAGCCAACAGCAAGTTTCCAACGCGTCATCCAGCGGGCCATCATTCATACCCAGTCATCTGGTCGGGAAATGGCGACTGGCGCGAATGTTTTGGTGTCTATTTTTTCCGAACGCGAAAGTCACGCTGTCTGGTTTCTCAAATCATTGAATATGACGCGGCTGGATGCGGTGTCCTTTATCAGCCATGGCAGCAGCAATGTCGCGCGTGGCAATGACGAAACCGTCGAGAGCGATAGCACCGAAGCTGAAGGTAAAGACCCGTTAAGCCAATTTGCGGTGAATTTGATTGCAAAGGCGGCCGCCGGGCGGATCGACCCGCTGATCGGCCGCGACCGCGAACTCGACCGCACCATTCAGGTGTTGTGCCGGCGTACCAAAAATAACCCGCTTTATGTGGGTGATCCCGGGGTTGGTAAAACCGCGATTGCCGAAGGGCTGGCATTGCGTATCTATGATGGCGATGTGCCTGAGGTATTGTCGACGGCGGTCATCTATGCGCTGGATATGGGGCAGCTTCTGGCAGGTACGCGCTATCGTGGTGACTTTGAGGAACGCTTAAAAGCCGTGATGAAGGCCGTGGCAGATGATGAAAATGCCATTTTGTTCATTGACGAAATCCATACGGTCATCGGCGCTGGTGCCACATCAGGTGGCGCCATGGACGCGTCTAATTTGTTAAAGCCGGCCTTGCAGGAAGGTACGCTGCGCTGTATCGGCTCGACGACCTATAAGGAATATCGTGGTCATTTTGAAAAAGACCGGGCGCTGGTGCGACGGTTCCAGAAAATTGATGTGGCCGAGCCGACAATCGCTGACACCATCAAAATTCTGAATGGTCTGAAAAGCCGCTATGAGGCGCATCACAAAGTGCGTTTTACCGGTGCCGCATTGAAAACCGCAGTGGATTTGTCGGCGCGTTATATCAATGACAGAAAATTGCCCGACAAAGCCATTGACGTTATTGACGAAGCCGCAGCGGCGCAGAATCTGGTGCCGCCATCGCGCCGGCGTCAGACCATTGGGCAAAAGGAAGTCGAAGCCACCGTCGCGACCATGGCGCGTATTCCGTCAAAACATGTAAGCCGTGATGATAAAGCCGTGCTGGCGTCACTGGAAGATGATTTGAAACGGATGGTATTTGGCCAGGATCAGGCGATAACGGCGTTGGCATCGGCGATTAAATTGTCCCGGGCTGGCTTGCGTGACGCTGAAAAACCAGTTGGCAACTATCTGTTTTCCGGCCCGACGGGCGTTGGTAAAACGGAAGTTGCAAAACAATTGGCCGAGGCGCTGGGCATCAAACTCATGCGGTTTGATATGTCCGAATATATGGAGCGCCATACGGTGTCGCGGCTGATTGGCGCGCCCCCAGGCTATGTTGGTTTTGATCAGGGCGGGCTGTTGACGGATGCGGTTGACCAGACCCCACATGCTGTGCTGCTTCTGGACGAAATAGAAAAAGCGCATCCTGATCTGTTCAATATTTTGTTGCAGGTGATGGATCACGGTAAATTGACGGATAACAACGGAAAATCAGTTGATTTCCGCAATGTCATTTTGATTATGACAAGCAATGCCGGTGCGCAGGAATTATCGAAAGCGGCCATCGGCTTTAACCGCACGCATAATGAAGGTGCAGATGTTGAAGCCATCGAGAAAATATTTACCCCGGAATTCCGTAACCGGCTTGATGCCATCATCCCGTTTGCGCCGCTAAAGCATGATGTCATTCGTCTGGTTGTTGATAAATTTATTATGCAGCTTGATGCGCAGCTGGCGGATCGCAATGTCGAGATAGAACTGACCGAGGCAGCGTTAAACTGGCTTGGCGAGCGTGGGTATGACGAGAAATATGGTGCCCGCCCACTCGCCCGGGTGGTGCAGGAACATATTAAAAAGCCACTTGCCGATGAGCTTTTGTTTGGTGCATTGACCGGTGGCGGTCTTGCGGTGGTAGATGTTGTCGACGGCCAGCTCAATGTTCAGGTCAAAGCCCCGCCGCCAAAGGCGCTTCCCGGCAAACGGCAATCAGCCCTGCCAGCGCCGCAGGCGGATTAATAACGCCGTAGGTGGATTAAAGGCGACGTTTTAGTCGGCGGCATTTTTTCGGAACGGGCTTGCCAGCGCGATCTGGTTTTGCTCATCAGCGACGCCGCGCGCCTCAGCGCGTAAAAACCGCTCGACAGCCTGACGAAACCCGTCATGCGCAATCCAATGCGCCGAATAGGTTGTCACCGGCAGATAGCCGCGCTGAACTTTGTGAAAGCCTTGTGCGCCAGCTTCGACACAGCGCAGCTTGTGGGTGATAGCAAATTCAATCGCCTGATAATAACAGGCTTCAAAATGCAGGTTTTGGATATGTCTGGATGCGCCCCAATTGCGCCCATACAGCGTGTCTGTCCCGATAAAGTTCAGCGCGCCGCCAATCAAATCGCCATCATATATCGCCATCACCAATAAAATTTTCTCGGCCATGGTGGCATGCACAATATCAAAAAACCTGCGGGTCAAATAGGCACCGCCCCATTTGCGGTCGATTGTTGATAGATAGAATGCGTAAAAATGATCGATATGATGTGGCTTTATATCATCACCGCTCAGCGCCAGCATTGTTACCCCGGCATCAGCAACGCTGGCGCGTTCTTTTCGGATATTTTTGCGTTTGCGTGAAGATAGGTTCTGCAAAAACCCGTCAAAATCTTCATAGCCGTGATTATGCCAGTGAAATTGTGTGCCGCTGCGGATTAACCAGCCAGCATCAGCCAATAGCCGGGCGTCGTCGGCCGGTAAAAAATTGATATGGGCCGATGACAGCTGGTGTTGATCGACAAGCGACACCAGCCCGCGCGCCATTGTGGTTTTCACCGCCGGATCATCGCTATCGGTCAACAGCCGCGGCCCGGTGGCCGGGGTGAACGGCACCGCGCTCAGTGATTTAGGGTAGTAGGCGCCGCCGGCCTGCGCATAGGCATTTGCCCAGCTGTGATCAAAAATATATTCGCCATAGGAATGATGTTTTAGATAATGCGGCATAACCCCGACAAGCTTACCGCTGGCGTCAGACAGGCCAATATGCGCGCTATCCCAGCCACTGTCGCCACCAACCGCGCCGCCATCTTCGAGGGCGCATAAAAAATCATGCTGGATAAACGGGTTATCTGGTCCGGCTAGACGATTCCAGTCCCCCGGCGTAAAGCTGCTGATGGTTTTATGAACACGCAGCGTAAAAGCGTCACTATCCATGAACTGCCGGGCCAAAAAAGCTGCACCGGCAACCGCTGGCCGCTAACGCTGTTATGTTACGAAATGGTGTCAATGACAGATTACCGAATTTCAAAGATCCCGTCTATTTCCACCAGACATCCCAGTGGCAGAGCATTCGTGCCAACAGCAAAACGGGCATGCCGGCCGGCTTCACCAAACGCATCCACCATCAGGTCTGATGCCGCATTGACCACTGTCGGCTGGCTGTGAAAATCATCGGCTGAGGCGACAAAAGCGCCGAGCTTTACCACCTGTGTCACCCGGTCCAGATCACCACCACAAGCCACTTTCAGCTGTGCCAGCAGATTGATCGCACAGATCCGTGCCTGGCCTTGTGCGTCTTCAAGGCTGGCATCGGCACCCACGGTGCCTGTCACCTGCAGCTTGCCATCGACAAATGGCACCTGACCAGACACAAATACCAGATTACCAGATTGTGTGAATGGCAGATAATTTGCCGCCGGAGTTGGTGCGTCGGGAATAGTCACTCCCATTTCATTCAGTTTTGCTTCGACTTTGCTCATCATTGTCTCGTCTTGGTTTTGCGGCAAAATCATATTTTATGTCGCCGCTGTCTGGTTGCTGGTTTATCTCGAAAAATCTCGCACAGCCGACGCCGCGCTGCAAGGAAAATGACTGTGCCGGCACCGCCACAGAAAAAGGCCCCGGCATAAAGCACGGGGCCAGTTCTGCAGGTTATGCCGCAGGGAGAGATCTAGCTGCAGCCTGTGGTGCCGCCACAGGTGTTGCATTTCAAACAAGTGCCATTACGCACCAGCGTGAAGTTCTGACATTCCGGGCAGGCCTCGCCTTCATAGCCCTGCATGCGCGCCTGTTTCACCCGTTCGGCTGTCTGGTCAGCAACAGCGCCAACGACGACTTCTGCGGCGGTGTCGGTGGCAGTGGCGGTAGCGGTGTCGCCTGCGCCGCCAGCCAGCATGGTTTCCGCATCCGCATCGAATGATTTTGCCACCGCGGCCGACCCATCATTTGAATAGACAACCAGCCCCTGCTTACGAATAAATCCACGGCTGGTGACTTTATTGACAAGGTCGGACTGGGTTTCGCCGGCACCGGTTGTGGTCACATCAAGGTCATCGACATTGACATGGCCCAAATCGCCACGATCCAGATAGGAAATGGCCAATTCCCGGAAGGTGTAATCCAGAATTGAGGTTGACATCTTGATGGCGTCATTGCCTGTGACAATGCCCTGTGGTTCGAATCTGGTGAATGTGTAGGCCTCAACAAATTCTTCAAGCGGCACGCCGTATTGCAGGCCGATTGAAACGGCAATGGCAAAGTTATTCATCAATGAGCGGAAGGCAGCGCCTTCTTTGTGCATATCAATAAAGACTTCGCCAATCCGGCCATCCTCATATTCGCCCGTCCGCAGATAGACTTTATGACCGCCAACTGTGGCTTTTTGTGTATAGCCTTTACGGCGGTGCGGCAGACGTTCACGTTCAACTTTGCTGATGATGCGCTCAACCACTTTTTCAATGACTTGCGGCGATGTTGTGGCCGCCATTGGCGCGGCGATCTCTTCATCTTCGTCATCAATTTCGTCAATAAGGCCTGATGATAATGGCTGGCTCAGCTTTGATCCATCGCGATATAATGCGTTCGCTTTCAGACCCAGTTGCCAGGATTTCATGTAGGCGTCGCCACATTCCTGCACGCCGGCAGAATTTGGCATATTGATGGTTTTTGAGATCGCACCGGAAATAAATGGCTGTGCTGCCGCCATCATAGTGATGTGGCTGTCGACCGACAAAAAGCGCTTGCCGATCCGTCCGCACACATTGGCACAATCAAAGATTGGCAAATGCGCCTCATCGAGATGTGGCGCCCCTTCAAGCGTCATCGCCCCACAGATATGAATGTTGGCAGCGTCGATTTCATCTTTGCTGAAACCAAGATGTTCCAGCATGTTAAAATCAAAATCATTCAGCTGTGCGTCGCTGATTCCCAGTTTATCTTTGCAGAAATCGGCCCCGAGGGTGAATTGATTGAAGGCAAATTTGATATCAAAGGCACTGCCAAGAGCGGCTTCGATTTTATCAATTTCGGCATCGCCAAAGCCTTTGTCTTTCAGCGCATTGATCGACACTGACTGACAGCTTTTCAGGCTGCCCGCGCCAACCGCATAATTGATCACATCGTCAATCTGGTTTTGCGCATAGCCAAGCCGTTGCAGCGCTTCTGGAACCACCCGGTTAATGATTTTGAAATAGCCGCCGCCAGCAAGTTTCTTGAATTTGACGATGGCGAAATCAGGCTCAATGCCGGTGGTGTCACAATCCATGACAAGACCAATGGTGCCGGTTGGGGCAATCACTGTGGCTTGCGCGTTGCGATAGCCATGTTTTTTGCCAAGCGATACCGCTTTGTCCCAGGCAGCCGCAGCCGCAGTGACAAGTGCTTTATCCGGACATGACGCGGTATCCAGCGGCACTGGCAGGATGCTCAGCCCTTCATAGCCACTGGCCTTGCCTTGTGCGGCGAGCTGGTGATTCTTCATCACCCGCAGCATATGTTTGGCGTTTTTCTTGTAATTTGGAAAGGCTCCGACCTCACTGGCCATTTCGGCCGATGTGGCATAGGCAATGCCTGTCATTACCGCCGAGATGGCACCACAAATTGCGCGGCCCTCATCACTGTCATAGGAATGACCGGCGGCCATCAACATGCCACCAATGTTGGCAAAGCCCAGACCCAGCGTCCGGTATTCATATGATAATTGTGCAATCTCTTTGGACGGGAATTGTGCCATCAATACCGACACTTCCAACGTCACTGTCCATAAACGCACAGCATGCTCAAATGCGGGAATGTCAAATTCCCCGTCAGCATCGCGGAATTGCATCAGGTTCAGTGATGCCAGATTACAGGCGGTATCATCAAGGAACATATATTCCGAACATGGGTTCGAGGCGTTAATCCGGCCACCTTCGGGGCAGGTATGCCATTCATTGATGGTGGTGTCATATTGCAGGCCGGGATCCGCACATGCCCACGCTGCGTAGGCAATTTTCTCCCACAAATCTTTAGCTTTAATTCGGCTGGCGACACCACCATCACGGCGGTTGATTAATTCCCATTCGCCATCATCAAGCACGGCTTGCAGATAGTCATTGCTGACCCGCACAGAATTGTTTGAATTTTGTCCGGCAACCGTCAGATAGGCCTCTGAGTCCCAATCTGTGTCATAGGTCTTGAACTCAATATCGGTATAGCCCTGCTGCGCGAATTGAATCACCCGTTGGACGTAATTTTCCGGGATCATTGATTTACGGGCGGCCAGAATGGCTTTCTTCAGCTCTTTGTTGATTTTCGGGTCAAACCGGTCATCTTCGCCATAGCTGTCAACCAGCTGGCATGCGGCCATCACCGCACCCATGTGCTGTTGCGCCAGTTTTGAACCTGCCACCAATGCGGCGACTTTTTGTTCTTCGACAACTTTCCAATCGACATAGGCCTCAATATCAGGATGGTCGATGTCGACAGTTACCATTTTCGCCGCGCGGCGTGTTGTGCCGCCGGATTTGATGGCGCCAGCTGCCCGGTCACCAATGCGCAAAAAGCTCATCAGGCCAGATGATTTACCACCACCAGACAGGCTCTCGCCTTCGCCCCGCAAGCGGCTGAAATTTGATCCGGTGCCTGATCCATATTTGAACAGCCGTGCTTCGCGCACCCACAAATCCATGATGCCGCCTTCATTCACCAGATCATCGCTGACCGACTGGATGAAACAGGCATGTGGCTGTGGATGTTCATAGGCACCGGTTGAGCGGGTCAGCTTACCGCTTTTGTAATCAACATAGAAATGCCCCTGGCTTGGGCCATCAATGCCATAGGCCCAGTGCATGCCGGTGTTAAACCACTGCGGTGAGTTGGGCGCCGCCATCTGTGTTGCCAGCATGTGACGCATCTCGTCAAAATAGGTTTTGGCGTCGCTTTCGTCAGAAAAATAACCGCCTTTCCAGCCCCAATATGTCCAGGTGCCAGCCAACCGGTCAAATACCTGCTTGGCTGATGTTTCGCCGGTATAGCGCTGGTCTTCTGGCAGTTTGGCCAGCGCTTTCGTGTCGGGCTCGCTGCGCCATAGCCATGACGGAACCGCATTTTCCTCAACCTGCTTCAGCGCGGCTGGTACACCGGCTTTACGAAAATATTTTTGTGCCAGAATATCAGTGGCAACCTGCGAAAACTGCGCTGGCACTTCGATATTTTCGGCGCGGAACACAATGGTGCCATCCGGGTTGCGAATCTCGCTGGTTGCGTGTCTGAATTCGATGTTCGCATATGCCTCTTGGCCAACCTTTGTGAACCGTCTTTCTAACTGCATCTATTTATTCCTTTGTCATCTTTTTTACTCACATACCGAGGGGGTGAGTTTTTGTCTTTTTTTTCCGAAACTTGTGATGAATAATTCGACCGGGACAACAACATGTAGGGTCGCCCATCGGTGTAAACTACATTATCTAGCGGCTTCTGGTAAATAGGCAAAACATAAAAATATCTAATTATTATCCGGTTTTGAACAAATTTATATGTTTAGCTTATTGTTATGCGCGGCATGATTGTTGCTGCGTTTTGGACAAGTCATTGTCCGGGTTGATTTATCTGATGGCGGGGGTGGCCCCGGTTCATTTGCTGCCGCGGCAGACCGCGTCGGGGTGCTAATTGATCAGCAGCTTTCTGGCTGGGAAAAAATAAACCGAGGCGGATAAGGGTGCTGGACGAGATTGTTTGCTTTCGCCTATACTCGGTCGCGGCGTGACGCGTCGTCCGCTTGCCAGCTGTTGTCAGAACCATCCCGGTTCAAGGCGCAGATCAGGCGTGGCGACAGCGGTAAAATCATTGTTGTGGGGTGCCCTATGGATTTGATTACATTAATCTCCGTTAAACTATCCTCTAACGAGGTAGGGCGAGACGCATTTGGTAATCGCTATTATGAAGAACGCCGGGCTCGGCCTGGCAAGCCACCGCGCCGTTATGTGCGCTATAACGGCATGACCGAGGCCTCAAAAGTGCCAGCCGACTGGCATGGGTGGTTGCACCATACCGAAGCAACCCCACCCCCGGAAGGCGGCTATCTGCGGCATGACTGGCAACAAGAGCATCAGCCAAACACCACCGGCACAAGCCATGCACACCGCCCGGCCGGGCATCTGCTAAAAGGCGGCAAGCGCGCCGCGGCGACCGGTGACTATGAACCGTGGACACCGTCTTAATCAAATTGCCGTAATCAAATCACATAAATTGGTTTGCGCATTTATCAGGGAGTTAAGCCATGCAGCGGAACACACTTGAAACTGTGATGGGAGCTATTGTCTTGCTGGCAGCGGCCGGTTTTGTGACTCTGGCCTATGAGGCTGCTGACATCAAAGGCAATGGCGGCTATGAAATCATTGCCGAATTTGGCTCAACCGGGGGCTTGTCGGTTGGTGATGATGTGCGTATTTCAGGCATCAAAGTTGGCCGCATAACCGAGCAGAGCCTTGATCCGATTACCTATAGTGCCCGCATCGCCATGGCGATTGCACCCGACATCGAAATTCCAGCCGATAGCAGTGCGCGGATCACCGCGGCCTCTTTGCTGGGCGGCAATTATCTGGAATTAATGCCGGGGGCGGAGGATGAAATGCTCGCAGCCGGGGCGGTGATCTATGATACCCGTGATCCGGTGAGCATCAGTGATTTGCTTGGTAAAATGGTGTTTTCGTCTGGCAATAATGCGGCGTCACAATAAATACAGCGCCGGTTCAGGGCGCTTTGGCTTTTGTGAAATGATGCTGTCGGCCGTGCTTTTGGTCGGCTGGTCAGCATCAGCGCAGGCGAGCATCTGGCTTGACGGCACCGTCGCGACGATGCAGGCGCTGGATAAAATCACCGCACGCATATCGACGCTGGCGGCACCGGTTGGCGAGCCGCGCCAGTTTGGCACATTAGAAGTCACGGTTCAGCGCTGTGTATTTCACCCGCCCGAAGAAACCCCGGAAAATGCGGCTTTTGTGGTTATTCGGGATCTTGGTTATGACCCGTCTGCACCGCCCACCGATGTGTTTTCCGGGTGGATGTTTTCCTCAAGCCCGGCCATCTCGGCGCTCGAGCATCCGGTGTATGACATCACAATTCTGGCCTGTAACCCTGACTAGCTTGTCGCCAGCATCGCCATGACCATAGGCAGGCTTGGCGCGGCCAGATTGAGGTCAGCTTCAGCCGACAGCGCATCAGCCAAATGACGTTGAAAATCAACCCGCGGCATTTCGGTGACCCCAAATTGCTTGAGATGCTCGTTGGTAAATTGCGCATCCAGCAGGCGAAAGCCGCCATGGCGCAGGCGCGCAATCAAATGCACCAGAGCAATTTTTGATGCATCAGTCTGGCGTGAGAACATCGACTCACCGAAAAACGCAGACCGCAGGCGTACCCCGTAAAGCCCGCCGACCAATTTTCCATCCAGCCAGGCTTCGACGGAATGGGCAAAGCCTAGTTTATGCAGGGCAATATAGAGCTGGCGGATATCTTTATTGATCCAGGTGTCGGTGCGGGTATCACTGCGCGCGGCACAGGCGGTGATAACGGCGGCAAAATCCTGATCAATGGTAATCTCATAGGGGTGCTGTTTGACCCGGCGCCGCAAACGCCGTGGGATATGCAGCCCGCCACCAATTGAGTCATCCAATGGGATCAGCCCGCGCATATCCGGATCATAAAACCGGATCTCGCTGCTGTCATGGCTTTCGGCCATTGGAAACAGCCCGAGCGCATAGGCCTTTATGATGGTTTCGGGCGCATATAGATAGCTATCCGCCATAGCATTGTCTCGGATGTCGCAAATTACGCTTTGGTTTCTTACGCTTCATTCTCTGACAAAAAAACTTCTTCCAGCCATCTTATATCATAGCTGCCATCTTTGATCGCTGGCGCATCGACCAGTTGCTGATGCAGCGTCAGCGTCGTTGGAATCGGCTCTACAACAAACTCTTCTAACGCCCGTTTCAGCCGCGCCAGACAATGTTCCCGATCATCCCCATGCACAATCAGCTTGGCGATCAGACTGTCGTAATATGGCGGCACCGAATAGCCGGAATACAGGCAGGATTCAACCCGCACACCGGGGCCACCAGCCGCATGAAATGAGGTGACTTTGCCCGGGGTTGGCATGAATGTCTGCGGATGCTCGGCATTGATCCGGCATTCAATGGCATGGCCGGTAAAGGTCACATCCTGTTGCGAGAAAGACAGCGGATGACCGGCCGCAATGCGGATTTGTTCGCGCACCAGATCAACCCCGGTAATGGCTTCGGTGATGGGGTGTTCAACCTGCAATCTGGTGTTCATCTCAATGAAAAAGAACTCACCATCTTCAAACAGGAATTCCATCGTGCCGACACCAAGATAGCCCATTTTGCGGGTGGCCTCAGCCGCGATGGTGCCAATTTTATCGCGCATTTCGGCTGTCAGTGCGGGTGATGGTGCTTCTTCAAATAATTTCTGGTGGCGGCGTTGCACCGAACATTCACGTTCACCAAGATGCACAACATTACCATGCGAGTCGGCAATAACCTGTATCTCAATATGCCGTGGTTGCCCCAGATAGCGTTCCAGATACACCGTGTCATCGCCAAAGGCGGCTTTGGCCTCGGCTCGGGCGGCGCTAAATGCTGTTGCCAGATCATCTGCCGTTTCGGCCACTTTCATGCCGCGACCGCCGCCGCCTGATGCGGCTTTGACAAGAAGTGGATAGCCAACTTCGGCAGCAATTTTTTTGGCGTCGTCGATCGTATCCACCGCACCGGGTGACCCCGGTACCAGCGGCAAGCCAGCCGCAGCCGCAGTGATTTTTGCCTCAACCTTATCACCCATGGCGCGGATATGACGTGGCTCTGGCCCGATGAACGTCAATCCATGGGCGGCAACAATCTCGGCAAAATCGGCATTTTCCGACAAAAATCCAACACCGGGATGGACAGCATCTGCGCCGGTAATTGCAACGGCTGACAAAATCGCCGGTACATTCAAATAGGAATCGGCACTGCTCGGGGGGCCGATACAAACAGATTCATCGGCAAGCCGCACCGGCATTGAATCAGCATCGGCTGTTGAATGAACAACGACGCAGGGGATATTCATTTCCTTGCAGGCACGCAGCACCCGTAACGCCACATCCCCCCGATTAGTGATCAGAATTTTTTTGAACATGGCGATTATTCTATGATGGCCAGAGCTTCGCCAAATTCAATTGGCTGGGCATTTTGAACGAAAATCTTTGTCACTTTGCCGGCCGCTGGCGCGGTGATCGGGTTCATCACTTTCATCGCTTCCACAATAAACAGGGTTTGCCCGGCTTTGACCATATCGCCTTCGGTGACGAATTCAGCGGCGCCTGGCTCTGGTGCGGTGTAGACCGTGCCAACCATTGGCGAGGTCACAGCACCCTGATGATCTGCCGGGTTGGCAGGTGCCGCAGGTTCGGCTGGTGCTGATCCGGCCGATAGTGATGCGGCTGGGGCAGGCGCCATGGCAACAGCCGGGGCCGTGTTGCTTACGCGTGACAAGCGAATGGCAACGGCTTCGGTCTCATATTCCAATTCGGCAAGGCCAGCCTGATCCAGAATATCAGCTAATTCCTGAACAAGTTTTGTTTCGGAACGCGTCGAGGTGGATTTTGATGAAGGTGCCATACTATTCAAGTCTCCAATTGTCGATAGGAAATGGCGTCGATGGCCATATAATAGGATGCCGTGCCAAAGCCGGCAATAACGCCCTTGGCAACCGCCGAAATAAGCGAGGTATGCCGGAATGATTCGCGTGCATGAATATTCGACAAATGTACCTCAATAACGCCGCCGGGAAATAGCGCCAGCGCATCACGCAATGCGACCGAGGTGTGGGTCAGCCCGGCAGCATTGATGATGATCCAATCTGCCGATCCGGCAACTGCCTGTATTTTGTCAATCAAATCCCCTTCCAGATTGGATTGAAACCAATCAATCCCCATATCTCTCTCTTCCGCCAATAGGCGGCATTTGGCTTCGATATCAGCGAGGGTATGATGCCCGTAAATATCGGGCTCACGCATGCCGAGCATGTTGAGATTCGGGCCGTTCAAAACTGCGATGTTAGATGTGTGGGCCATATGACATTTTTACACTTGTTTGAGGGGGTAAGAAAACAGCTTAGCCTTGTTTGGCGCGTTCATCAGCAATTAATCCGACAAGCTCATCAAGGCCGATGGCACCCGGAACGACAGTATCACCGATCACCAGAGCCGGCGTGCCATTCAGTGCCAGTGCCGCCGCCGCCTCGCGGGTGCGCTGGATGATAGCGGCTGTTTCCGCGCTTTCCATATCTTTTTGCAGCTGTGTGTTATCCAGCCCGGCCTGTTCTGCCACGCGCATCACCACATCATTGGTGATTTGCCCGCGATAGGTCATCATGCCAATGTGATAATCAGCAAATTTACCCTGCATCTCAGCCGCGATGGCCGCTTGCGCCGCGACCAGCGAAGACTGGCTTAAAATCGGGAATTCCTTGATCACCAGACGGACATCCGGATTATCGCGCAACATCTGCTGGATCGGTTCAAAAACCCGTTTGCAATAGCCGCAATTATAGTCGGAAAATTCATACAGCGTAATGGCACCATCTGGATTGCCCATGACCGGATCACCCTGATCATCACGCACGCGGGACAGCCCGGCCTGTTTGCGTTCGGTTTCCTCGCGGGCGGCAAGCGCGATCAGCGTGTCGCGCACCACTTCCGGATTGTTCTGGATGAACTCTTTAATAATGCTATCGAGGGCGGCTCGATCTGATATGTCCAGCTCGGCCTTGGCAAGTTGAGGCAATGTGCTGGACAGAGCCAACAAAGAGCACAGGGCAATGATCACGCGCATGGCTGTATTCCCATCGGTTCAGATGCCGCAGCCTAGGGTGTTGCATCTGTTTTTTTTGATATGCTGACTATATAGAAAGCCATAGTTATTGCAAACCGTCACTTTGCTGCGGCGCCATAGCGAAATAAAATATCATTGGCACGGTTCTGTAATTCATCACGCAGGTTTTCATAGGACAGGGTGCGGCGCGCCATTTTGATGGCTTGTTGTGTATCGCCCGTCAATAGTGCCTCTTCGGCAAGCGTCATGTCGGCATCGGCAAGCCGGCCTGCGCGCCCATAGGCAATGGCAAGCTGGCGGTGCGCAAAAGCCCATTTTGCTTCGCCGTTACGTGCTTTTTCCAGCGCTGATATCGCTTTGGTAAAATCATCCGCCCGGCCACCAGCAATTAAAGACCGGCCATAATTCAGCAGAATTTGTGGGCTGTCGGGACGCAGTGAGATTGCCGTTTCATAGGCAAGTGCGGACGCATTTGGCTGTGCCATCGACAGCAAGATATCGCCGCGAAATTCATGGAAAAACGGATCGTCCGGCACCATGTCTATTAACCGGTCAATAACCGCAAGCGCCGCTTCCAGCTCGCCCCGGCGATAGCGTGCGATTGATCTGGCGTATAGATGACCGGGCACGGTCTCGTCAGTGAACTGCGCCAACACCGATTGTGGTGGCTCGACATAGGCGCGCAGTTTGGTCTCGAGCCGCGCAGCCAGCTTCAGAATGTCATCGGCAAGTGGCGTGGTCTCGCGGTCTTTCCGGTTGACGTGATCCTGATAAACGCCAAGTCGTTCGACCGCACCGGGATGCGTTTGGTAATAGCGCGACTGCCGGCTTTCGGGAAGCGCCCGCTGCGCCGCCATACGCTGCATCATGTCGCGTAATCCACTGGCTGAAATGCCGGTTTTATCGAGAAGTGACAAGCCTAACTCATCGGCAACGGCTTCGTCATAGCGAATGGTTTGCAGCAATTTTCTGGTGGCCTGATCCTGTCCACCGATCAATACACCAGCCGCCGCATCGCCGCCACCGCCGCCGGCGGCAATGGCAATAGCCGCCAGTGCCGCCAGTGCGTTCGCCGAATTGGCATCGGCAATGGCGGCGTCGCGGCGCGGCACATGACCCGCTTTTAAATGGCCAATCTCATGCGCCAGCACACCAATAATTTCCTCAGTCGATTGCGCCTCTAACAGCAAGCCCGAATGCACGTAAATAATCTGCTTGCCGGCCACAAACGCATTGTAATTCGGGTCGATAATGATTCTGACAGCGATAGCACCGGGGGGGTATCCGGCGGCTTTGACAAGCGGTGCCATTAATTTTTGCAGACCGCTTTCAAGCTCGGTGTCACGGATCATGCCGGCAGATACGGCGCTGGGCAGGCTGGCAAAAAGCAGCAGCACCACAAGGCGGACAGCATAATGTCGTATCATCAGCATCATATTCATCATCACGTCAATTACATAAATTTATGGTCTGTTTATGGCGGCTCTGTTATATCGGGTTTTTTGCAAAAACCAACCGCCCGTCCGTCGACACAGCATGGCATGGGTTCTCTGGACAAAACAATGACCTTAAAGATCGGCAAAACCAACCAGATTCCGGCTTTTCTTGCCATGCAAGTGATGCAGAATGCCCAGCATCTGGAAGCCGCCGGTCAGGACATCATGCATCTTGAAGTGGGGCAGCCATCAACAGCGCCGCCCGCAGCCGTCAGCCGGGCACTTACCGCCGCGCTTGATCATACCGCGGCGCATGGCTATTCGGTGGCGCTTGGCCAACCGGTCTTGCGGCAGCGCATCGCCGCGCATTATCAGGATTGGTACGGGTTAAGCCCTGACTGGAATCATATTGCCATCACGCCCGGTTCATCGCTCGGCTTTGCAATTTCATTTTTGGCCGCATTTGACGCTGGCGATCATATCGCGATTGCAACGCCGGGTTACCCGGCATACCGCAATCTGATGGTGGCGTTGGGGTTAGTGCCAGATTTGCTGCCGGCACGAGCTGATCAACATTGGATGCCGGATCTGGACGCGTTGGAATCATCCGGCAATTTGCCTGACGGAATTTTGCTGGCCAGCCCGGCAAACCCGACAGGCGTGGTGATGAGTGATGATGATCTGCAAACAGTTTGTGGCTGGTGCGCGCGGCATGGGGTGCGGCTTATCATGGATGAAATTTACCATGGGCTGACCTATGGCAGGCGCGGCAGCAGTGCGCTGCAATTCAATCAGAATGCGATTATCATCAATTCCTTTTCCAAATATTTTTGCATGACAGGCTGGCGTTTGGGCTGGGTTATTTTTCCTGATGATCTTGTTGATAATGCTGAAAAAATATCTCAGAACCTGTTTATTTCGGCATCCACAATCAACCAATATGGGGCGGTGGCAGCGTTTGATTGCTATGCAGAGCTTGATGCGCATCTGCCGCGCTATGAGGAAAATCGCGACAGCTTGCTACGCGGATTGCCGACCGAGTTTTTAGGTCAGCATGCACCGGCCGATGGTGCCTTTTATCTCTATGCGGATATCAGCGCGGTCAGCACTGATGCTGTCGCCTTTGCGCAACGTCTGCTTAATGAGGCTGGCGTCGCTGTCACGCCCGGTGTTGATTTCGATCGGGCAGAAGGGGCGCGATATCTGCGCTTGTCTTATGCTGGCAGTCACGCCACCATCAGCACCGCGATTGAGCGAATCAATCGCTGGCTGCCAACCGCAGGCTAGGCCAGCGCAAAAAACAGCGCCGGCCTTTCAGCTGTCATACCTAATCGCTGCGCGACCACCATCCCCGTTTGCGGGCGGCCGGGTCGGCATTGCCAACCTCAATCACATCCTGTGGGGCAGAGCTGATTGGCGCGCGGTTCGCCACTGCCGAACCAGCTTCAGCATCGCCATTCGCTGACGTTGTGCTGGCATTACTGGCATCACTGGCCGGGCTAGTCGGGCTGGCTGCGGCTTTTGTTGCCTTTTTTGGGCGCGCCGCCCGGGCTGGTTTTTTCGCTACAGCTTTTGGCTCTGCATCATCGGATGCCGCCGCGTCATTGGCCGCAGCGCTTGCCATTTTCGGCTTGCGGCCGCGTGCTGGTTTTTTCGCAACCGGCTTTGCCGTCTCGCTGCCAGCATCATCGCTGCCAGCATC